>ERZ1048872.2224-NODE-2224-length-14224-cov-4.928435_pt1 | contig 14224 bp, 13 predicted proteins | sample MGYA00383100_ERZ1048872 | MGnify/ENA primary metagenome ERZ1048872 (study PRJEB29581, sample SAMEA5548370) | metagenome | biome: marine; feature: coastal; material: water | depth 50 m | study: Short-term variability in the microbial, nano- and picoplankton... | reverse complement strand
AGTAGATCAATTTCAACCTGCAGCAAATGTTTCTGATGCAGAACCAGACGATTTACCTTTCTAGAAAAAAATATATTATTAGAAAGTTAGATTTCTAGACATAAAAAAAGAGTGTAAATTTATTTTACACTCTTTTTTGTCTTATTTGCTTAATATAACCTACCAAGCAACCTAAAAATCTAATATTACTTCTTCTCACCTTTTTTGGGCATTGGTCCGCGTAAATGAATAATAAGGCCATTTAAAAAATTACGTAAAATCTGGTCTCCACATTCTACATATTTATCGTGCTCTTCATTTCTAAATAAAGCACCTAATTCTCCTTTAGTTACTCTAAAATCTACTAAAGCACAAATTTCTACAATATCTGTATCGCGTAATTTATGAGCTACACGTAGTTTCTTTAAAATATCATTATTTGTTAATCCCATAATGTAAATATACTTGTTTTTGATCTTAATTTAATCTACTACTTGAAAAATTGCCCATGCATAAATGGCAAATCTTGCGAAACGAAATAATCCGAATAATACAACATTTTTAAAAGGGTATTTAATCATTCCAGCAGCTATACAAGAAATTGAAAAAGGTACAGGTAATAATGCACCAACTAAAATTAAGAAACCTCCCCATTTTTTAGAGTTCTTTAAGTGTTTGGCCATTTTTACTTCTAAATAAGTTTTTAAAGCATTTATTTTTAGAGCTATTTTTCCAATAAAGTATGATAGTAAACCTCCACTGTAAGAAAGTGAAGCAAGTATTGCTAAGTTTAAAATTGGTTCTGAAGTTTTTTTACTCCAAGCAATAAATATTTCTGGAGGAATTAACCCCAAAAGAGTTTCAGAAGTAAAAAAGAAAGTAAAAACACCAAGTCTAGAAAATGTCTCGGTAATAGACTGTAAGGCTTCGTTAATATTAAAAACATAGCTGTTAATAAAAAAAAGACCTATCACCACCAAAACTATTGGGATAAAAGCTTTTTTAAGACTTTCCCAAATAAACATGTAAAAACCAGTTCTAGAGTAATAGCTATGCATTAATTTAGCCCTCTCTTTTTTAGTCTTTATTTTTTTTCTCTTAGTCATTCTAGACAATTAACAATTCTTAAAGTAGTTTGCAAAAATAGTGACTTCTAGCATATAATTGCTAAAATTAATGCATATTAAGATAATTTTATGAAGCTTATAATTAAAATAATTTTCATAAAACTCATCAAAAAAATAGTTAATGTGTTATGTATTTGTTTCTCCTATTATTTTTAGTGAGATTTTAAGAAAAAGTCTTATCAATTTTTATGAGGCTATTTTGTTACCTATTTTTACAAAATGATTTTACGTAAAGATAAAATTGAATTCCCACCTTATAATTTAACTACTGATGACGGTATTATTGCTGTAGGCGGAGATTTATCTGAAGAACGATTAATTTATGCTTACAACAATGGAATTTTTCCTTGGTTTTCTGAAGGAGATCCGATTGTTTGGTATTGTCCTCATAAAAGAATGGTGTTGTTTCCTGATGAATTAAAAGTATCAAAATCGATGCAAAAAGTCATTAGGAAGAATGAATTTAAAATAACTGAAAACAAAGCTTTTAATGAGGTAATCTATAATTGTAAAAATATTTCCAGAGGTGATAGTTTTGGAACTTGGATTACCGATGATATGGAGCAAGCTTACATTAAATTGCATCAAAAAGGTGTTGCAAAATCGATAGAAATATGGCTTAAAGATGAGTTAGTGGGCGGTTTGTATGGTTTAGAGGTGAATACTATTTTCTGTGGAGAAAGTATGTTTAGTAAAGTTTCTAATGCATCCAAATTAGCATTTATTCATTTAGTTAGAAGCAAAAATTATGCTTTGATAGATTGCCAAATTTATAATAAACATTTAGAAAGTTTAGGAGCTAAAGAAGTTGATAGAGATACTTTTTTAAATATTTTAAAGTCATAGTTTTTTGATGATATTTTACCGAATGGAATGATTTTTGGTTTAATGGCAAGAACTGAAGTTATAAAATGAGAAAAATACTACTCTTAATATTCTTTTTTTATTCAATATCAACCCTATTATCACAAGATAAAATAGGTGGACCTTTCTTTACTGGAGATGTAAATTTAACTCTGGGTATAAATGAAAATTATACTGTTTTTAATGATGATGACGAGACCCTTATTGTTCCATCAGCATTATTTTTCAGAGTTGGTTTTGGTTATGAATTTAAACGAAGAGTTGCAGTTGCATTGAATGCAGGTTTTGATTATCACTGGAATTATGCTGTAAGTGCTTTTCCCACCTACGCTAGCTTAAAATATAATATTTCACAAAAAGATAACGATGTTTTTTTTACAGAAGCACGTTATGGTAAAATGTGGACGCCTTCTTCTCATTATCAAGATGGCAATTATTATGGATTAGGAATAGGATTACAAATGGCAGGTGAAAAAAGATGGAATACAATTCTTCGATTAGATTTTCATAGAAAAGCAATTATGGGCTTTAAAAACAATAGGCTAGATAGTGTTTCTCTCGGAATTGGTTTTTCATTTTTTTAAAAATCAGGAGCAACCGAAAAGCTTATTATTTTATTAGTCTTCGGATGTGAAAATTCAATAAATTCAGCATGTAAATGCAATCTGTTTTCTTTTTTTCCATACAAATCATCACCAACAATTGGGGTGTTTAATCCATCCTTATGGGCAGCATGTACTCTTAATTGATGCGTTCTACCTGTAATTGGATAAAAGTAAACTTTTGTTTTTCCATTTTCTTTTTTGATTATTTCCCAATTTGTTTCAGCGTTTTTGCCATATTCAAAATCTACTAATTGTCTTGGTCGGTCGTTTAAATCTAAACGCAAAGGGAGTTTTATTGTTCCCTTATCTTTGGTTAAGTCACCATTTAATAATGCAACGTAACGTTTTTTAATAGTTCTTGTTATAAACTGATTTTGTAAAATCTTATTTGCTTCTTTGGTTTTTGTAAGCAATATAATGCCAGAGGTAGACATATCAATTCGATGAACAATTAATGGACCTGTAGCTTTTGGGTATTTCTTTTTGATACGCGTGTAAACAGAATCTGAAACATTTTTACCAGGAACAGATAAAAATTCAGATGGTTTGTTTACAACCAATAAAACATCATCCTCATAAACAATCTCTAATTCTTTATTTTCTGATAAATTTTTTAATAATAAATTGTCATCCATTTTAATACCCTCTAACATATGATCTAAAATAGGTTTACACCTACCTTGGCATGCTGGATAAAAGTTTTTATGCTTTCTTATTGCTGAGTTAGGCGAAATACCCCACCAAAACTCTGCCATGCAAATGGGGGTTAGATCATTTAAAAAAGCATGCTGTAAAAGTTTTGGAGCAGAACAATCCCCAGATCCTGCAGGCGGTTTAATTGCTGGGTTGTTAAAAATATCTAATAAACTTCTTGATTCTTTTTTGTGGTTTAAGAAAGCGTATTTACTGAAAAGTGTTTGCTGTAAATAATTTGATTTTTCTTTTCTATCTTTTTTTATATTTGCTATTTCGTCATCAAACGCAGCTAATTCTTTTCTTTTCTTAGCAACTTTACTTTTGTAATATTCCTCGAGCTCTTTGTAATAGAATTGATTATTAAAACTTTCTTGAATTAACTTTTTATTAAGGAGATTAAAATCAGATTCATTCAAAGTTGATCTTCCTGTTTTTTTTCTAGCTTTTCTTTCTTTTTTGTACCTTTTTAGCTTTTGTTTTTCTTTTTCTAGATCGTCATTAATATTTTCAGTTATATTTTGGAGCGATTTTTTTAAATGAATATAATTTTCATTTTGTTCTAAAAATGATAATCGGTGATTCATTTCTGTTATCTTCTCCTCACCTTTTATGTAAAAACTGCCATAACTACGCATGTTAAAAACGGGCGGAACAAATTTATCAGGCAAACTTTTATCAGCTAATTTTCCTGAAAATGCAGTTAGATATCCAATTTCATTTTTACTGTTTTTTACAACCAAAACACCAAACATTTTACCAATTGGTAATGTTGTATTGTCCTCAGATAGACCAAAGTTATGTTTAAAATCCGTTTGGTTTTCCAAGTATTCTTGCACTTCTTTTGTTGCAATTTTAGCCAAAGGATGAGGTTTGTAGTAAAAAGGAAATGTAAATTTTTCTGGAAGTTCAATTTCAGAAATAGGCGCTTTAAATTTTTGAAAATAATTCAATAGTTAAAATTATGAAGTTAAAGACTAAAAGTGGCGCGTTGCAATCTATCATTAATAGATTTACCCAAACCATGGTTTGGAAATTTTTCAGTAATAATTACATCTAAATTTTGATGATCTAATTCGTGTAAGGAGTCATAAAGATTTGATGCAGCTTCTTGTATAGATCCTTTTTTTGATAGAATTATTTCGGTTAAAAAAGCATCGTTTAATGAATTTTTAAAAACAAGAATTCCAATTTTTTTATCTTGATGTTTTTTCACTTCAGTAGCTACATTATCAACCAAAAATGTCCGTGTAGAAGGTGCATAGTGTCTTTCCAGCATACCAGGAGCATCTGGGCTTATTTCCTCTTTGTTTTTGATGTTAATTTCACCAACAACAGCCTCAATATCTTCTAAAGCTAAAGCACCTAATCTATAAATTATTGGTTCATCATTTTCAAAACCAATAATAGTAGATTCAATTCCGTTGGTACATGAACCACCATCTAAGACTTGTTTAATATCATTTTTAAAATAACGCTCTACATGTTCTGGTTTTGTAGGGCTGATGCTTCCAAAAGGATTTGCACTTGGAGCCGCCAAAGGAAAAGGGAGTTGCTTTAACAACTCTAAAGTCACTGGATGATTTGGCACGCGAACAGCAACTGTGTCTTTTCCTGCTGTAATTATATCAGGAATTTTATCACTCTTTTTTAAGACTAAAGTCATAGATCCTGGCCAAAAAGCGTCTGCCAATAATTTTGCCTTTTCAGGAACATGAATTACAATATCGTCTATAGAATTAATAGAAGGAACGTGAACAATTAACGGATTAAAAAAAGGTCTTTTCTTTGTGGAAAAAATACTTTTTATTGCTTTTTCACTGAATATATTGCCAGCTAAGCCATAAACTGTTTCAGTTGGGATTGCTACCAATTTTTCATCGGTTAGTAGCGTTATTGCTTTTTGTATATCTTTAGAAATGATGCTCATAATTCGTTTGCAAAATTACGGATAAAAATTATGATATTTATTAATAGATTTTTTTTGAATTTCTCCTTTTATCAGTAATCATAAGTTGCGGAAGGGCAAAACATTAAATCAATAGGATTGTCAATATCATATAAATATTGATACCCTTTAGATTCTTTTTTACAAAAAGGTTCTATAAGTTCTATCATTTTGTTGAAACCTTCTAAGGTTAAAATACAAAAGAAAGTTTCGTTATCTTTTGTAAGAATCCCCTCGTCAGATTTAAATAATCCGAAAATTAAATTGCAATTACGAGGTTTTATAAAGTCTACTTTAGATACATCTAATTTCTGCTTATTCTTTATAATAGTTTCTTTTAAAAGGTCTCTAAATAGAATTGCTTCGGATTTATTAAAGTTATATAATCGAACAATATTTTGGTCATGACCATTTATGTCATCAAGGTAATCTATTTCCATTTTTTCTTTTTAGTGAGCTTGCAACCAATTTTCACCAATACCAAGTTCAACATCTAAAGGCACACTTAATTTAAAAGCATTTTCCATTTCGTATTTTATAATTGGTCGAATAGTCTCTAATTCGTCTTTATGTGCATCAAAAACCAATTCGTCATGCACTTGTAATAACATTTTAGATTTAAAACCTTCTTTTTCAAAACGATTGTAAATATTAATCATGGCTAGTTTAATAATATCTGCGGCAGAACCTTGTATTGGTGCATTTACGGCATTTCTTTCAGCTCCACTTCTAACCATCGCATTGGCAGAATTAATATCTTTTAAATAGCGACGTCTGTTTAAAACTGTTTCTACATAACCTTTCTTTCTGGCGAATTCCACCTGTGTAGACATGTATTCTTTTAACTTCGGATAGGTTTCGTAATAGGTATCAATTAACTCTTTCGCCTCACTTCTAGACAAATCAGTTTGGTTACTTAAACCAAATGCAGAAACACCATAAACAATTCCAAAGTTTACTGTTTTAGCGTTGCTTCTTTGTTCACGAGTAACTTCATCCAAAGAAACATTAAAAACTTTTGCGGCGGTGGAAGCATGAATGTCTTCGCCTTTTTTAAAAGCTTCTATCATATTTTCTTCTTCACTTAAAGCAGCAATAATTCTTAATTCTATTTGAGAATAATCGGCCGCTAATAAAACATGATTTTCATCTCTTGGAATAAAAGATTTACGAACTTCTTTACCACGCTCTGTTCTAATAGGTATGTTTTGTAAATTAGGATTGTTAGAACTTAATCTTCCGGTTGCAGCAACGGCTTGCATGTATTGAGTATGAATTCTTCCTGTTTTTTGATTCACTTCATTTGGCAAAGCATCAACATATGTACTCAATAATTTTTTATACTGACGATATTCTTGGATATCTCTAATAACTTTATGTTCTCTCGCTAATGCTGATAAAATATCTTCACCTGTTTTATACTGACCTGTTTTTGTCTTTTTAGGTTTTTTAACTAATTCCATTTTTTCGAACAAAACGATTCCTAATTGTTTAGGTGAAGCAATATTAAACTCCTCACCAGCTTGTTCATAAATTTTTTGTTCTAGTCTATTGATGTCATTTGTTAACGCAAAAGATAGTTCTTTTAAGAAATCGGTATTTAGATTTATTCCTTCAATTTCCATGGCTGTTAAAACAGAAACTAATGGTAATTCTATTTCATTAAAAAGTTTGGTAACATTGCCACTTTCTAATTCTTTTGTAAAATGTTCTTTTAGTTGAAAAGTAATATCTGCATCTTCAACAGCATATTCTGTTTGATCAGTAATAGGAACATCCCGCATGGAAAGCTGATTTTTTCCTTTTTTACCGATCAACTCGGTAATAGAAACTGGTTGATAGTTTAAATACGTTTCCGACAATATATCCATATTATGGCGCATATCAGGATTTATTAAATAATGCGCAATCATCGTATCAAACAATTTTCCTTTTACAGGCATGCCGTAGTTTGATAAAACTTTAATATCATATTTTAAATTATGACCAACTTTTTCAATATTACTCTCAAAAAACGGTCTAAATTCTTCTAAAATAATTTTTGTTTCCTCTTGGTCTTCAGGGAAAGAAACATAATATCCTTTGCAAGCTTCAAATGAAAATGCAATTCCGATCAGCTCAACTTCCAAGGCTTTTAAGCCCGTAGTTTCAGTATCAAAGCAAACAGAAGTTTGCTGCATTAATTTTGTTAAAAATAATTTTCTTGATAAAGGTGAATCTATATGTTGGTAAAAATGATCGGTATTTTTAATGGTTTTAAATCCTGATGAAATTGCTTCTTCAGAAATAGAGCCTGTTCCGGGTGTAGCAAATAAATCGAATTGTGCTTTAGGTAATGGATTTGCTTTTTTAACTTTAGTGGGTTCTTTTGTTTCCTCTACATTTTGAACACTAAAGGTTTTAATAAAATTGGTTAATAAATTCCTAAATTCTAATTCATTAAAAAGTTCAGTTACCTTCTCTATATCTGGCTGGTCTAATTCAAAATCTTTGGCATCAAAAGTTACAGGTACATCTAACATTATTGTTGCTAGTTGCTTAGAAAGTAGACCTAATTCTATAGCACCTTCAACTTTCTCTTTCATTTTTCCTTTTAACTCATGCGTATTCTTAAAAAGGTTTTCCATAGAGCCATAAGTAGCTAAAAACTTTTTAGCCGTTTTTTCTCCAACACCGGGTAAACCAGGAATATTATCTGCTGAATCACCCATCATTCCCAAGAAATCAATAACTTGTAAAGGATTTGTAACTCCGAATTTCTCTAGTACTTCTGGCACTCCCCAAATATCATAACCACCGCCAAACCGTGGCTTGTACATGAAGATATTATCCGAAACTAATTGTGCAAAATCTTTATCAGGAGTTACCATATAAGTTTTGTAACCTTTTTTTTCTGCTTGTTTTGCTAAAGTTCCGATTACATCATCAGCTTCAAAACCACTTTTTACCATAATTGGTATGTGCATGGCTTTTAAAATCTCTTGTATATAAGGAATCGCTAATTTAATGGCTTCTGGAGTTTCATCTCTGTTTGCTTTGTAAGCTTCAAACATTTCGACTCTATCTACACTTCCGCCTTTGTCAAAACAGACCGCTAAATGGTCTGGTCTTTCACGTTTTATTACATCTAAAAGTGAGTTCATAAAACCCATAATTGCAGATGTGTCTAGTCCTTTACTATTAATTCTTGGATTTTTTATAAAAGCATAATATCCTCTAAAAATTAACGCAAAGGCATCAACTAAAAAAACTCTTTTTTGATCTGACATTTTATGATTTTGGTAGTTTAAAACGATCTCAAAAAATTAGTTTTTAGAGATTCGAGAAAGGTACAAAACTTTAACAAGACGTTAAAATTCATTCATTATTTAACAAGTATATTTGTAAGCATTTTTAAAAGCTTTGATTAATATGCGTTGGATTATTCGATTGGCTATTTTATTAGTAATTATTGTTGCCTTAGAGGTTTATGCTTTTCAAGCATTAAAAACCGTGTCAAAGAATAAAATAGTAAGATATTCTTGGGTTATTGTAAGTGTAATCGTTTATGTAAACTTCACTTATGTAGCAATTACTTATGATAGGACATTAGGCCAAACTCCACAATTTCAGATGGCAATGGGTGTAATGCTCACTGTATTATTGCCCAAATTAGTTGTGTTAATCGCAATGTTTGGTGAAGATGTTTACAGATCGGTTTTAAAGTTATTCTCTGTTATTTCATCTAACAAAACAAATTCATTTACAGGTAGACGAAAGTTTATTTCTCAGTTAGCTTTGGGGATAGCAGCAATACCATTTGCTGCTTTTATTTACGGAATTATTCAAGGAAAGTATAATTACAAAGTATTAAAATACCAATTACGCTTTAAAGATTTGCCAGATGCTTTCGACGGTTTTACCATTACTCAAATTTCAGATATTCACTCAGGAAGTTTTACAAATAGAGAAAAAATACAATATGGTGTTGATTTAATCAACAAACAGAAATCAGATCTTATGCTTTTTACAGGAGATATTGTAAACAATAAAGCAGATGAAATGGATAATTGGATTGATGTTTTTTCTCAATTAAAAGCAAAAGGAGGAAAGTACTCAATTCTCGGAAATCATGATTACGGAGACTATATGGATTGGAAAGATCCTCAAGATAAAATTGATAATTTTCAAGATGTAAAAGCAATTCATAATAAAATTGGTTTTGATTTATTGCTCGATGAACACCGATATTTAGAAAAAGATGGTCAAAAAATAGCCCTTGTTGGTGTAGAGAATTGGGGAAAAGGATTTAATCAAGCTGGAGATTTAGAAAAAGCGTCAACTAACATCAATAAGAATGATTTTAAAATTTTAATGTCACATGATCCGAGTCACTGGGAACATGTTGTTAAAAAAGATGATTTTAATTATCAATTAACGTTAAGTGGTCATACACATGGATTGCAAATGGGGATTGAAATTCCTGGTTGGTTTAAATGGAGTCCATCTAAATTTGCATACAAACAATGGGCAGGATTGTATGAAGAATATGGACGATATATAAACGTAAATCGTGGTTTTGGTTATCATGCATTTCCTGGTCGCGTTGGTATATGGCCTGAAATAACAGTCATAGAATTAAAAAAAGCCTGATAATCAGGCTATTTAAATTCTTTTTCATTATATTTGATTTGAGAGTAGTTCTCTCGTGTATTGTTTTACCCCCTTTAATAACTCAATATTATGACAAAATTTGGTGATTTAATTAGTGCTAATAAACCCGTTTTATTAGATTTTTATGCAGATTGGAATGAATTAGATAAACGTTTGAAAATGTTAAGAGATGTTGCCGCTGTTCTCGGACACAAGGCTAAGGTAATTAAAATTGATATTAATAAAAACGAAACACTTGCAGATGCTTTGCGCGTTAAAAGCAATCCTACCTTTATGATTTACAAAAATGGCGAGATGAAATGGCGTCAAACAGGTATACAAGATTCAAATACATTAGTAGGGCTGCTGCAACAGTATGTTTAGATTTTATCATTGTAGATGAAATTTAGAAACTTCATTCTTAATGTTTTTTCTGATAAGTTACTCTCTAATTTTTGTTGTTTTTTTAAAAAAAAAAGATGACTTTTCAATCAGGGATTTCACTCGTGTGCTCAATATTGGTTGTTTACTTGCAGTCAGTAGTTTTCAATAATTAGCATTTATATCTTCTTAAAAACAAATCCTTTATCAGAAAATGTTTTTAAAACTGTGGGTAGTGTATACTTCACTTTTTTTGAAGCTTTAAGGCTATCATGAAAAACAATAATACTCCCTTTTTTAGCATTATTTAATACATTTTGTAGGCACCTTTCTTTTGAAATTGTGTTATCAAAATCAGCAGATAAAACATCCCACATAATAATTTTATAACCCTTTTTTAAGATTTTCTTCGCTTGAGACTTCTTAATTTTCCCATAAGGAGGTCTAAATAATTGCTTTTTAAATTTTATTTTGTTGAATTGTGTGATTGTTTTGTGACACTCTAAAAAATTAGCAATATAGTTTTCAGTTGTCGTTTTCCAGGCATTTAAATGGTTTTGAGTGTGGTTTCCAATAGAGTGCCCATCAGAAATAATTTCATTAAAGATTTCCGGATAATTCTGTATATTCTTTCCAATACAAAAAAAAGTAGCTTTTGCATTGTATTTTTTCAATTCAGATAAAACAAATTGTGTAATTTCTGGGGTTGGGCCGTCATCAAATGTTAGAAAAATTTCTTTTTCATTAGATTGAAAACACCACGTATATTTAGAGAAAAATCTCATCATAAAACGTGGCGTTTTGGAAAAATATTTTTTCATCTAAACTTTATTCTTCGTCCGGCATTAAATGGCTAAAAAGCCTAAATATTTCATTAACAGATTGTTTTTTTTGTTGCAAATAGTCTTTATCGTTGTCGTAGAGTTCTATATTTCTAACAATGGTATCAAAGATGTAAAAAGATGTTTGTAATTCGTCTTCAATTAGAGACAAATCATCAATATCAAAAGTACTTAACCAAGTAGCTTTTTCTGTATAAACCCTTAAAAGAGTTTCTGCAGTCTCTCTCGCTTTTTCTTGATTGCCTAATTTGTAGTAAGCCTCTGGATAGCCAGTAGATAATGTGTAATGATCAAAATCTTTAATAGGCATTTTTTCTAGCGATAAATCTAAAACTTCTATTGCTTTTAGGGTATCTCCTTTTTGAGCAAAAGCGTCAGACAAACGGAATAAGCTATTACGCATGGATATAGAATTTCTTTTAGTTTGTTCGTCTAAATAGATTTTACCATCATTAATGTTTCTCCAATCCCATTTTTGAATATTTGAATACATTTTATCAGGGTCAATTCTTCCCATATCAAATAGACTCTTTTCAGCTATTGGTGTTTTAATAGGCACAAATTTATAAGCTAAACCATCTAATTGTAAGTAATCTTTTAGCCAGATATATTCTTCATCGGCATTTGCTCCACCAGTAAAATAAATAGGTCTTTCCCAATCGTTATTAGCAAGAATATCTAACATTAAAATTCGATTTTTAAATAATGCTCTATCGTCAATGGTAATATCAATGTAGGGTAGAATTTTGTCCGCATCTTTTTGGGCTACAATTCCGTTTGCTAACACTTTTTCTTTGTTAACTGGAATTCTAATTCTATTTGTTGGATAAAACTTTTCTTTAGAATCATTCTCAGTTTCTACATAAGTTACGTCACTATCAGAAGCAATCCAACGCATAAGGTTTTTAACTGTCATTACAGAATCTTTAAATCGAGGATGCTCTAAAGAATAGGCAACATCTAAAGTACCGTATTTATATTGATCATGTTTTAGTTGCGATGGAATTGGAGCTGCATCATAAGTTGCTCGCTTCATCTGATCTATATACCAATCTGTGGCAAAAAGTGATGTATTAACTAATTTAATATCGGTTCTAATATTTTCTACTTCTTGCATGTACCAAAGAGGAAAGGTGTCATTATCTCCAATGGTAAACATAATGGCATTTTTATCACAACTTTCTAAATACGCTTGCGCATTTAAATGTGTTGTGTATCTGTTAGATCTATCATGATCATCCCAATTTTGCGAAGCCATTAATGTTGGCACTGCTAAAAATGAAATAACAGAAACTGAAATAGCAATTGTTTTTTTATTCGCAAAGGTTTTTAAATATTCATACAAGGCAAATACTCCCAAACCAATCCAAATTGCAAATATGTAGAAACTCCCTACAACTGCGTAATCTCTTTCTCTAGGTTCAAAAGGTTTTGGGTTGGTATAAAATATAATAGCTGCTCCTGTAAACAGGAAAAATAGTAGTAAAGTAAAGAAGTTTTCTTTGTCCCATTTTACTTGAAATAGCAAGCCAATAACTCCTAAAATTAGAGGTAAAAAGTAGTATTTGTTTCTTCCTTTATTTTCTAAAACCTGAGAAGGTAGGTTTTTCTGAGAACCAATTCTTATTTCATCAAGACTATCAATTCCGCTAATCCAATTACCATTAAAAATATCTAAGTTTCCTTGAATATCATTTTGTCTACCAACAAAATTCCACATAAAATAACGTCCATACATGTAGCCAAATTGATAGCTCATCATAAATTTTATGTTTTCTGCAAATGTTGGTCTGCGTTTACTCCTTTGAGGAATTCCAGCAATAGATTTGTACATTTTTTCAGAAGCAGGGTTTACCATCCTCGGTATAAAACCTTTGTGTTTATCAGACCAATTAGGTACAATATTTTTGTACTTATTTACAATTTCATATTTGCCATTTCTTTTTTCGTACTTCGGTTTGTCGTCCCTGTAAGGGGTTTTGGCATCTTGCTCTCTTTCAAAAGAATTAGAGTAATAGGTGTCATAGAAAACATTGGCATCTCCATACTGTTCACGTTCATAATATGCTAATAATTCTCTTGCACTAGAAGGATCATTTTCATTAATTGTTGTGTTTGCATTTGCTCTAATTGGTAACATCATCCAAGATGAAAAACCAATCATGATAAAAAGCACGGATAGAATTAATGTATTTGTATGTACTTTATTTTTCTTACGAGTAATATTTAATCCGAAATAGAATAAAGCTACCAAAACGAGTGCAGCAATAATAGATCCAGAATTATATGGCATTCCTATAGTATTGATAAAAAACAATTCAGAGGCACTAAAGAATTTTAACGTAAAAGGGAACAAAAACTTAAAGACGAGCATTAAAACAACTACAGAAATTACAGTTGCGATTGCAGTTGTTTTTAAGTTGATATTTTTATATGTTTTGAAGAAATAGAGCATTACAATGGCTGGGATAACCAATAATGAAAGTATATGAACTCCGAATGATAAACCCACTACAAAGCTGATTAAAATTAACCATTTGTTTCCTCTGGCTGTATGTATTTCGCTTTCCCACTTTAAACCTAGCCAAAATAATAAGGCCATTAAAAATGATGACATGGCGTATACTTCACCCTCTACAGCACTAAACCAAAAGCTATCAGAAAAAGTATATGCTAGAGAACCTACAAGAGAACTTCCCAAAATTGCTATGTATTTTCCTTCAGTAAAATCTCCTGTTTTCAGAGCTAATTTTTTCGCTAAGTTCGTTATTGTCCAGAACATAAATAAAATAGAAAAGGCACTTGCTAAAGCAGACATAAAGTTTACCATTTTGGCAATTTGATCTAAACTAGAGGTAAACATTGCAAAAAACGCACCTAACATTTGAAATAAAGGAGCTCCTGGAGGGTGTCCTACTTCAAGCTTTACAGAGGTAGATATATATTCTCCACAATCCCAAGCACTCACGGTTGGCTCTAATGTTAAAGTATATGTTATTAAAGCAATGGCAAATGTGGCCCATCCTAGAATGATGTTCCATTTTTTAAAGGTTGCTGATGTCATAGTTATTTGATAATGTGTGGCGAATTTACTAATAAATAAGAATAAAAATAGTTGAGAATTGTTTTTATTCATGATAAACGCATCTTAAA
>ERZ1048872.2213-NODE-2213-length-14265-cov-5.989585_pt1 | contig 14265 bp, 14 predicted proteins | sample MGYA00383100_ERZ1048872 | MGnify/ENA primary metagenome ERZ1048872 (study PRJEB29581, sample SAMEA5548370) | metagenome | biome: marine; feature: coastal; material: water | depth 50 m | study: Short-term variability in the microbial, nano- and picoplankton... | reverse complement strand
CAGGTTCTAACATGGGTCCTTTTACTGGTGGACAAAACATGGGTCCTTTTAACGGTGGTTCAAACATGGGTCCTTTCAATGGCGCTCAAAACTTTGGTCCTTTCGCTAACAGCAACGACATGAACAACGATTCTGATTGGGGTTTCCATTACAACAACAAGAACAAGACTGCTAACAAATCTAACGCTACTACAGACGGTAAGTTTGCTGGTGTTGCTGACGCTAACGCTAAAGGTGTTGCTGATGCATACGCTAAAGGTCAAGCTGACGCTTTTGCTAAGGCTCAAGCTGATGCATACGCTAAAGGTTTAGCTGACGCTAAAGCTCAAATCGAAGCTGACTCACGTGACGCTAAGTAATTAGTATTGACGTTAAGCGATTGAATTAATTCTTTCGCTTTTAGTTAAAAGACCAGCCTTCGGGCTGGTTTTTTTTCGCCCAAAAAATGATGTTTAATTGACTTGTGTCAATTCATATTTTCAAAATTGTTACTACAATGCACACTAAATCTTATTAAATAATAGCCGTTGCTTTCTGACTACGTAAACACTCTGGGCCAATCATTGTTAAAAACTTATGGTGAGCGTGTGCATAAAGTGGCTATCGATGCAGGGCTCAGTTGTCCTAATCGAGACGGCTCTAAAGGTGTTGGCGGCTGTACGTTTTGTAATAATGTTACTTTTAGTCCTAATGGCAGGCAGCCTGATCCGATATTGGCGCAAATCCAAAGTGGGCGCGATGTAATTATTAAGCGTACAGGTGCTAAAAAATATATTGCCTATTTTCAAGCATACACCAATACTTATGCTGATATTAAAACGTTATCAACAATGTATGAGACTGCACTCTCACAAGATGATGTTATTGGCCTTTCCATAGGTACTCGCCCTGATTGTGTGCCGGATGAAGTGATTGATTTGTTGGTTGATTATCAAAACAAAGGGTTCGATATATGGCTAGAGCTAGGCCTACAATCAGCTTTTGATAAAACGTTAAAGCGTATTAATAGGGGCCATGGGTTTGAAGAATATAAGCAAACTTTGCTTGCTGCAAGGGCAAAAGGATTGCGTGTTTGTGCACATCTTATCATTGGCCTTCCTGGTGAAGATGAATCACATTATCAAACAACACTAAAGCGTGTATTAGACTTAGGGGTAGATGGCCTGAAGTTCCATCCACTGCACGTTGTTAAAGGTACCCAACTTGCTAATGAGTGGCGTCGTGGCGAATACCAGCCTATGGAAATGGATTATTACGTGAAAGTGGTTGCAGATTTGGTGGCCATGGCGCCAAGAGATATGATCTATCATCGATTAACGGGCACTGCTAATAAGCAGCAATTGTTGGCACCAGAGTGGTGTCATAAAAAGTGGAAGGTGTTAAATGCCATTGAAGCTAGGCTTAAGCATCAAAATAGGGAGGAAATAATATGGAATTAGTATGTCCAGCAGGCAATCTTCCTGCACTTAAAACGGCTATCGACAACGGAGCAGATACGGTTTATATTGGCTTTGGAGATGATACCAATGCGCGTCATTTTGCGGGTTTGAATTTTAATGAAGGTCGCGCGAGACAGGGTGTTGAGTATGCACATGCTAGGGCTAAAAAAGTTTATGTTGCCATTAATACTTACCCTCAGCCTTCTGGCTGGCAACGCTGGATCGATGCGATCGATCGCGCCTATAGAGTGGGGGTGGATGCAATTATTTTGGCAGATATTGGCTTAATGGATTATGCGCTCAACAAATATCCTGACCTTAATTTACATCTATCTGTGCAGGGTTCAGCTACCAGTTATGAGGCGTTAGATTTTTATCATCAAAATTTTAATATTAAGCGTGCGGTTTTGCCAAGGGTGTTGTCTATTGCTCAGGTGAAAAAAGTCATTGATCACTCGCCAGTGGATATTGAAGTATTTGGCTTTGGCTCTTTGTGCGTCATGGTTGAAGGTAGATGTATTTTGTCATCTTATGCAACAGGTCGATCGCCAAACACTTATGGCGCCTGCTCCCCTGCTTCGCATGTTGAGTATATAGAAAATGACATTCAACTTGAAACCAGACTCGGCGGTGTATTGATAGATTCTTATCAGCCAAATGAAACCGCAGGCTACCCAACTTTGTGTAAAGGAAGGTTTGAATCCATGGGCAATACCTATTATGCATTAGAAGAGCCAACCAGTTTAAATACGCTGGACATACTGCCAGAGTTGCAGGATATTGGGGTGAAGGCGATAAAAATTGAAGGCAGACAAAGGTCTCCCGCTTATATTAAAACGGTTGCACAAACTTGGTCTCAAGCCTTAAGACAGCTGGAAAGTGGTCATTATCAAACTAAAGATGAATGGAATCAAGCACTTAGCGAAGTATCAGAAGGCTTTCAAACCACACTTGGTGCTTATCATAGGAGTTGGCAATGAAGGTTGCATTAGGTCCTATCTATTTTTACTGGTCTAAGCAGCAGGTTTATGATTTTTATCAGTGCATTGCACAATCGCCAGTTGATGTTGTCTACTTAGGCGAGGTGGTTTGTTCTAAGCGTAATGAGATAAAGCTCGATGATTGGCTAGATATTGCTAAACAACTTACAGAGGCAGGAAAGCAGGTGGTATTATCAACTTTAACATTGCTAGAGGCGGATTCAGAGCTTAAGCGTCTTGGTCGAATTTGTAAGCAAAATGACTACCTTGTAGAGGCTAATGATTTTGCGGCTATTGGTTTGTTATCAAAACAGCAAAAACCGTTTGTGATCGGCCCTAGTGTCAATATGTATAACGCAGCAAGCTTAAATATATTGGCCGATAAAGGTTTAAAACGCTGGTGTTTTCCTGTTGAGTTGTCTAGAGATACACTTAAAGGCATTATGCTGGATAAAAATCCAAAAATAGAAGTTGAAGTATTTGCATTTGGAAAGCTGCCATTAGCATTTTCTGCACGCTGCTTTACCGCCAGAGCTTATAATTTGGATAAAGATGATTGTCAATATAAATGCATTAAGCATCAAGAAGGTTTGATGCTATCGACCAAAGAAGATCAAGAATTTTTAGTGATGAATGGTATTCAAACCTTGTCTAGTGATACTTTTAATCTTATTAACAATATTGATGAGATGAAAGACATGGGTGTTGACATGGTTAGAGTTAGCCCTCAAGATGAGTATACTGATGAAATTATTGCCATATTTAAAGATCGAATTGATAATAAGCTTGGTGCAACCGAGGCTGAAAGTCGGCTGCATAAATTAACCAACGGCGCACAATGTGACGGCTATTGGTTTGAGCAAAAAGGCATGGACAGTATAGAGTTGAGTCAATAAGGGCTATATTTGAAAATCAGTATTGGCTAGACGATCAAAATAACGAGCACGATAATAATGACGTTTATTTTTCACACTATCTGTAAATCCGGCCCTATCATGTAGTACGTTGTTGCTAATTAACCCCATGCCAGGCTCTAGTAACCCTTTGAATACATAATTAGAATCCGGGTCATTTAAGATCTCTTTGAGATAGGCAATTGCTTCTTGAACAAGGCCATCTTTTGACCATTGTATGTTTCTAGCCCTAGCCGTGTAACGCATATGCAGATTACCATTTTCGGTAATACTAAACACAGGTCCAGGTCTGTCAGGTCTAACGCCACCTTCTGCTGTTGTGCCTGCAGGAATCAGCATAGCATCCTTGCTCATAAGCGCTTTGATGTAGTCAGGGTTTTTTTCTCGCAATAGAATGTAGGCGATCTCGTGGTCCATGAGTTGATTTTCTCCACCTTTTTCGGCTTTTTGAACGACGTGTAAGTTGAGTCCGTGAATCTGCTTATCTGGTGCATTGTAGTATCCGTCAGTGTGCCAATTAATGAGTTTATTGGTATACGGTATGTAGTTTTTTCTTGTTCCGTCACTTACAACTTTAAGAGAGGTAAGGCCATTATCATCAGCTAACCAATTTTTGTTAATTTGACCTAATCCAAACTTGGTAGCCATTGCCATGGGTATTTCTGGTGCAGGATCAGTGCCAGTATTGCCAATGTATATAGCCATATTGGCTTTTTGCGTAAGGACTAGTAGCGCCCCATATTCATTTTTACTAAGGTTTCTAGGGTCATTAATCTCCACCAGCAAGTCTTCAATTTTTGTTGGATGCTCAGAGAGTTTTTTGTCTCTCCAGCGTTTGTATAGGTCTTCATTGTTGAGTGAAAAAGGCGAAGGCCGCGATTCAAATTGGTTGGTATTTTGCATGAGATTATCAATTAGACAAAAAAAGACAGTTTATATTTTGCGCACTCTTCAGTCGTTGATACGTATCAATTTTTTAGATAAGTTTGTTTTTAATAAGTACAGCTCGAATTTTTTTCGCCATTTTTGCTAATTTATTTAAGTCTTTAAAGCTTGGCACTGTTCCTTGGTTTAGTTTATATTCCCAGTCGTCAATTTCAATAGCAATAAACTCAAGTAGTTTTATTGAACACCCCGTACAAGTGTCAGAGCAAAAACTAGTATCCACACCTTTAAAAGGAAGCTCGGTTTTTATTTGCACAATAAGTTCGTGCATTGCATCAACAGTATTAGGCTTCATTGCAGAAGAGAGGTTTAATTGTTTTTACACAGTAGTTTGCTTAATAATGGGTAAGTAGTTTGCAGGATTCGGTCAGTTTTTTGGCTAACCCAGTTGGAGTCAACATCAAAAGCATCTAGGAAGTTTTTTACAAATAGTCCCAGTTCAGTAGAACCCTGCATTTTAATTTTTCTTTGAAAAAACAAGGTATCAGGGTCTTTTTGTTTGCTAACCATGTCCAAAAAATCACAGCTTTTTGCGCTAATACTTAGATCGACAGGTTGGTTGTATTGGTTATAGGTTAATTGATTATTTTCAAGCCCAAGAGAAAAAGATAAATTAATATCGGTTATTTCAATTAATACCCAGTTTTCTTGCAAAAAATCTAGCTCGCCTTCTTTAAGTGATTGGGAAAAAACTTGGTTAAAAATAGAAACAATGACTTTATTGCTAATTTTATTAGGAATGAATGAAAAAGGAGAAGGGAATGAGAATATTCCTTTATTTTGTTTAATGGCAGCGTCCACAGCAATTTTCCATAAGTTTAGATATTATTATTTTAGGTTAAATAATCTTGATTTTGCTTGACCAAAATCAAGTGATAAAAAATAAATATTTTTTCTTGATCTGCGTCAATACAACACTATATATAGTTATTTTATAATTATAAAACACTACATATAGTGTCTGTTTAACAATATAGGCAGTTTTATAAAACACCTACAGGGGGAGAATAACATGGATGTAACCAATGCTAATAGTCCACTCAGCATTATTAAAAGAGATGGAACGACCGCTTTTTTTGATTCTGAAAAAATTAACTTAGCCATATTAAGGGCCGGACAAGTCACTAAAGAGTTTGATGAAAATGAAGCGGGATTGTTAACCGTACAAGTTTTAAAAGTACTTGGTTATCAATCAGGCCATGAGCCTAACATTGAACGTATTCAAGACATTGTTGAGCAAGTACTGATCTCATCAAACTTTGTGCAGACCGCTCGCGCCTATATTGCACATCGTGAAAAACACAAAGTATTGCGTGAAGACAAGAAAACCTTGGTAGATGTGGCATCGTCAATTAATGAGTATTTAGATAGGGCCGATTGGCGTGTTAATGCCAACGCTAACCAAGGATATTCTTTGGGCGGCTTGATTTTAAACGTCTCTGGAAAGGTGATTGCAAATTATTGGTTGAGTCATGTTTATACGCCAGAAATTGGCAATGCTCACCGACAAGGCGATTTGCATATTCATGATTTAGACATGTTGGCAGGCTATTGTGCTGGCTGGTCTTTGCGGGTTCTGTTAAGAGAGGGGTTGAACGGAATTGATGGTCGTATTGAAGCTGGCCCACCTAAGCATTTGTCGAGTGCTGTGGGCCAGATTGTTAATTTTTTAGGCACGCTGCAAAACGAGTGGGCAGGCGCACAAGCCTTTAGTTCGTTTGATACTTATTTGGCGCCATATATCCGTTTAGATGGCTTGGGCTATAAAGAAGTTAAGCAAAGCATTCAAGAGCTAATATACAACCTTAATGTGCCATCTAGATGGGGTACGCAAACACCATTTACCAATCTAACTTTTGACTGGGTTTGCCCTGAAGACTTGCGCGACCAAGTGCCAATGATGGGCGATGAAGAAATGCCGTTTACCTATGGCGAACTGCAAGTCGAGATGGATTTGATTAATCGCGCCTATATTGAAGTCATGACCGAAGGAGACGCTAAGGGCCGTGTATTTACCTTCCCTATTCCAACCTACAACATGACGCCTGACTTTCCATGGGAAAGTGAAAATGCTAAGCGCTTATTCGATATGACGGCGAAATATGGTTTGCCTTATTTTCAAAATTTCTTAAATTCTGATCTCAAGCCTAATATGGTGCGCTCTATGTGTTGCCGATTACAACTCGATCTTAATGAATTGTTAAAGCGTGGCAATGGACTATTTGGATCGGCCGAACAAACAGGCTCACTGGGCGTGGTGACTATCAATTGTGCAAGGCTAGGTTATGCGCACCAGAATGATAAAGCGGGCTTGTATGAGCAATTAGACAGCCTATTATTGATGGCTAAAGACTCTCTAGAGGTTAAGCGAAAGGTTGTGCAAAAGCTAATGGACAATGGCTTGTTTCCTTATACAAAACGTTATCTTGGTACGTTAAGAAACCATTTTTCTACGATTGGTGTGAATGGTATTAATGAGATGATTCGTAATTTCACCAATGACAAGGAAGATATCACCTCAACAGATGGATATCCAATGGCAGTGGAATTTTTGGACCATATTCGTATGCGTATGATTGAGTTTCAAGAACAAACCGGACATATGTTCAATCTTGAAGCGACACCTGCAGAAGGCACAACTTATCGTTTTGCCAAAGAAGACATGAAGCGTTATCCAAAAATTATTCATGCAGGTACACAAGAAAAGCCGTACTACACTAACTCATCTCAACTACCTGTTGGCTTTACTTCAGATCCGTTTGAAGCTTTGGAAAGGCAAGATGAATTACAGGCTAAATATACAGGTGGAACAGTGCTGCACTTATATATGGGTGAGCGAATTAGCAGTGGAGAGGCTTGTATGAAAATGGTGAAACGTTCATTGGAAAACTTTCGACTACCTTATATCACCATTACGCCAACTTTTTCAATTTGCCCGACACACGGCTATCTTGAAGGAGAACATGAGTTTTGTCCAAAGTGTGATGAAGTGCTATTGGCCAATAAAAAATTAACAACAACTGAGCAGGAGAATCAAGATGAAAAATCAAAAAGTATTATTAACCAATGAAGAGCGTCAAGTGTGTGAAGTATGGACCAGAGTGATGGGATATCATCGTCCAGTCACCAGTTTTAACCCTGGTAAGCAGTCAGAGCATGCTGATCGGGTTTGCTTTAAAGAGCAAAGAATAAGTTAGCATGAGTATTAATGTTGGTGGTTTTGAGCCGCTAACAACCATTGATTATCCGGGCAATTTAGCCTGTGTGATTTTCACACAGGGCTGTCCTTGGCGGTGTCGGTATTGTCACAATCATGATTTAATTCCAGCTGATAAAAAAACTGAATTCTCATGGAATGAGATACTAAGTTTTATTAAATCACGACAAGGGTTGTTGGATGCGGTAGTCTTTAGTGGTGGTGAGCCGTGCTTACAGGCGCAACTTGTTGAGGCAATTAAACAGGTTAAGAGGCTAGGGTTTAAGGTTGGCTTACATACGGGCGGCGCCTATCCGCAGAAGCTAAGGCAGTGTTTAGATTATGTGGATTGGGTGGGTTTTGATATTAAGCATTTGCCGCTTCATTATGAAGATGTGACGCAAACACCAAAATCAGCCGAAAAAGCTTGGCAATCTTTGGATTTTTTGCTATCTTCTGGTGTGGATTATCAATTGCGCATTACCAAGCATCCAATGTTGATTAATGATAAGCAGCTAAAAGGGCTAAAGGCCCTAATGAAAAATACCTATCATAGTGATTTGGTCGTGCAGGATTGTACTATCAACAGATGCTTGGATGAAGCGCTACACATTGTTTAGGCGAAAAAAAAGGCGCTTTCGCGCCTTTTAAGAAACCATGAAAAGACTAGCCTTTCATTTGAGCAGCTACTTCATCTGCAAAGTTTTCTTCTTTCTTCTCGATACCTTCGCCAACTTCAAATCTAATGAAAGACTTAACTTCTGCATTGTTTGATTTAGCAAGTGCACCTACTGTTGTGTCAGGATCCTTAACAAAAGCTTGACCGTAAAGTGTTACTTCGTTAACAAACTTTTTCATACGACCAACAATCATTTTTTCAATGATGTTGTCTGGCTTGCCAGATTCACGTGCTTGCTCAATAAAGATTGCTTTTTCTCTTTCAAGTAGTTCAGGATCAAGTTGATCTTCAGTTACACACTCAGGGCGTGTAGCAGCAACATGCATCGCAACATCTTTAGCCAACGCTTTATCACCACCCTCTAAGATAGCTAATACCGCAATACGCTCACCATGCTTGTATGCGCCAATAACACCAGTATCTACAGTTACTGTTTGTACACGTCTAATTGAAACGTTCTCACCCACTTTAGCAATAATGTCTTCTCTGGCTTTTTCTAAAGAGTCGCCATTGTCTAATGTTTGAGTTAAAAACTCCTCAATGTTCGCAGGTGTTGTTTTAAGTGCTAATGCACCTAGTGTGTCAACAAAACCAATAAACGCATCGCCTTTAGTTACAAAGTCAGTTTCAGAGTTAATTTCTAAAATTGTTGCTGTTTTATTGTCGTCACTGATATCTACTTTAACCAAGCCTTCAGCAGCAACACGGCCTGCTTTTTTAGCAGCCTTGGCAGCGCCAGATGTACGCATAAGGTCAATTGCCGCCTCCATGTCGCCACCCATTTCTGTTAAGGCTTTTTTACAGTCCATCATGCCTGCGCCAGTTCTTTCTCTTAGTTCTTTAACTAAAGCAGCTGTAATTGCCATAATTATCTCCTATGAATTTATTCGTTAATTATGCAAGTTTTGCAATAATGTCAGCTTTAGTGTCTTTGCTAGCAACTTCAACACCTTGCTTTTTAGCAAGCGCTACCAAGTCAGCTTTTAACATAGCGTTAAGATCTGTTTTAGCAGGCGCTGCTTTAACTTCTTCTTTTACCTCTATTTTAGCTACTGGCGCTGCTTTAACTTCTTCTTTTGCAACAGGCGCTTCAGCTTTTTTAGCGGGTGTTTTTTTCTTAACATTTGCTTTTTTAACTTGTACGCCTGCTGCTGCTTTTGCTTCTAAAACTGCATTAGCAATTTCTCTTGCGTAGTAACCGATTGCTCTAATAGAGTCGTCGTTACCAGGTACAACGTAATCAATGCCTTCAGGATTGTGATTAGTATCAACAATACCGATAATTGGAAGGCCTAATTTTTTAGATTCTGCAATAGCGTTTTTCTCATGACCAATATCGATCACGAATACAACGTCAGGAATGCCACCCAAATCTTTAATACCACCAAGGCTACGCTCTAACTTATCCATTTCACGAGTCATCATTAGCGCTTCTTTTTTACCGAATTGAGTAAAGTTTTCTTCTGCTAAAAATTCAAGATCTTTAAGACGCTTGATTGATGCTTTGATTGTTTTGTAGTTAGTCATCATGCCACCTAACCAGCGATGATTTACATAAGGCATGCCACAACGGATAGCTTCTTCTTTCATGATATCGCTTGCTGCACGCTTAGTACCAACAAAAAGAATTGAGCCGCCTGCTGCTGCAGTTTTTGATGCAAAATTAAGCACATCATTAAACATTGGTAATGTCTTTTCTAGGTTGATGATATGAACACCATTACGAGTACCGTAGATATATTTGTCCATTTTTGGGTGCCAGAAGCGTGAACGGTGACCAAAGTGTACACCTGCTTCAAGCATTTTTTTCATTGACGTTTTTGCCATTTTTATTTCTCCGTGGGGTTGTTAAAGTGCCTTTTTAGCACCTTTCTTCCACAACTCCTAACAATCAACCCTTTTATTAAGGGCACCCTGATCGCTATGTCGAGTTGTGTGATACATTAAAAAAAATAACAACAAAGCTTAAAATTAGTAAGCTCGATGTTATTTAAACGTTGATTTTTATTAAAAACCAATAAAAAGAAATAATTATACCTAAATTAAGCTAGGGAGTTATAAATTATGTGGCCACCCCTGGTTAAATATTAAGCGTTTTTGTTTGTTTTTTTTGTTATAAATAGTGATTGTTTTTAGGGTATAAATCTATATTGAGAGCTTGGTAAAAAAGCCATAAAATTATAAAAATAGTTACGATTATATCGGGGGATAAAATGAGTAAGTATATTGCTTGGTTGGCATCAGTGGGCATCAAAGATATCAATATTGTTGGTGGCAAAAACGCATCATTAGGAGAGATGATAGGCGCTTTGTCAAAACGCGGTGTTCGTGTACCTGGTGGCTTTGCTACTACGGTTAAAGCATTTCAAGATTTTTTATCTCATAACAATCTTAAAACCAAAATTGACAACATATTGACAGAGCTCGATATTAATCATATTAATGAGCTTAATGCTGCAGGTAAGCAGATTAGACATTGGGTTCTCGAAGGGGAGTTTCCTCAAGAATTACAAGACGACATTATTCAGGCATATCAGCAGCTTAAGAGCGAATTAGGAGACCGGGTAAGTTTTGCGGTGCGCTCCTCTGCTACAGCGGAAGATTTGCCTGAGGCATCTTTTGCAGGGCAACAAGAAACCTATCTAAATGTAGGCTCAATTGACGAGGTGTTTGACTCTATTAAAAAAGTCTTTGCATCGCTTTACAATGATAGGGCAATCTCATATCGTGTTCACCAGCAGTTTGATCATGAGGCTGTGTCATTATCAGCAGGTGTGCAACAGATGGTACGTAGTGATATTGCTGCTAGTGGTGTGATGTTTACATTAGACACAGAGTCAGGATTTAAAGAAGTGGTTTTTATTACTTCAGCTTACGGTCTAGGCGAGACTATTGTGCAAGGTGAGGTTAATCCAGATGAGTTTTATGTCTATAAGCCCGCCTTGGAGCAGGGTAAGCATGCAATTCTTAGTCGTAATTGCGGGTCAAAAAAAATCAAAATGGTTTATGCTGATAAGCAGGCACAAGATAATGTGCTCATTGAACCTGTCCCAGAAAAGCAGCAGAAAACCTTTAGCCTTAGTGATGAACAAGTACAAGAATTGGCACATTATGCTGTACTGATTGAGCAGCATTATGGTAGGCCGATGGATATTGAGTGGGCATTAGATGGTAACAACGATCAGCTGTATATCGTGCAGGCACGTCCAGAGACTGTTAAAAGTCAAGAGAATAATTTAGCCCAAATTGATCGTTATCAACTTAAACAAACAGCAAATATTTTGCTTGAAGGCAGGGCAATCGGGCAGCGTATTGGCGCAGGAAGGGTGAATATTATTCATGATATTGCTGATATGGATAAAGTCAAAGAAGGTGACATATTAGTTACTGACATGACCGATCCTGATTGGGAGCCAGTAATGAAGCGTGCAAGCGCCATTGTAACTAATCGAGGTGGGCGCACTTGCCATGCGGCAATTATTGCACGTGAGTTAGGCGTGCCGGCGATTGTAGGAACGGGCAATGCCACTCAAATTCTTCATACAAACGATCTGGTTACGGTCTCTTGCGCACAGGGTGATACTGGTCATGTGTATCAAGGCTTACTTGATTTTGAACACCATAAAACCCAAGTGGATAATTTGCCGAAAATTCCACTTAAGATTATGCTTAATGTTGGCAATCCAAGCAGGGCTTTTGACTTTTCTAACATTCCTAATGACGGCGTTGGGCTTGCTAGATTGGAGTTTATTATTAGCAATACCATCGGCATCCACCCGAAGGCGTTGTTAGAATTTGAACAGCAGACTAAGGAAATTCAGCTTGAGATTACTCGTAGAACGTCTGGCTATGCAAGTCCAGTTGATTTTTATGTAGAAAAATTAAGTGAAGGTATTGCTACTATTGCAGCAGCTTTTGCACCTAAACGTGTAATTATTCGCCTGTCAGATTTTAAATCAAATGAATACGCTAATTTATATGCAGGTAGCTTGTATGAGCCTAAAGAGGAAAACCCTATGCTGGGTTTTCGTGGTGCGGCGCGTTATATTTCTGAAGATTTTCAACCGTGTTTTGAGCTAGAATGTCGCGCTATACGCAAGGTTCGCCTTGACATGGGGCTGAATAATGTAGAAATCATGATTCCATTTGTGCGCACGTTAAACGAAGCCAGTGCTGTGATTGATTTATTAAAAGCCAACGGACTAGAAAGGGGAAAAGATGATTTGCGCATTATTATGATGTGTGAGCTACCTGTCAATGCATTATTGGCAGAGCAATTTTTACACTATTTTGATGGCTTTTCTATTGGTTCAAATGACATGACACAGTTGACACTAGGGATGGATCGTGACTCTTCTTTGGTGGCACACGAGTTTGATGAGCGAAACTTGGCCGTTAAAACACTGCTTAGTATGGCAATTAAAGCGTGCCATGCACAGGGAAAATACGTGGGCATTTGTGGGCAAGGGCCGTCTGATTATCCAGATTTTGCCGCATGGTTGTTAGCACAAGATATATCTAGCATTTCTTTAAACCCTGATTCAGTGATAGATACTTGGCAACAGCTGGGCAGTGCTTCAAGATAACCATGCAAAGATGTATCTTTTTTATCTCTGACCGCACAGGAATTACAGCAGAAACATTGGGGCGCAGCTTGCTAACACAGTTTAGTGATATTGAATTTCATGCCATCACACTGCCTTTTGTTGATGATATAGACAAAACCCAACAGGCGGTTAAGCAGATCAATCGGCGGTGTATATTAGACGGCGTACCTGCACTGATTTTTAGTACCCAAATTGATCCTCAATGCCGAAAATTGCTAGCACAAAGCCAAGGCGAACTGTTTGATTTTTTTGACACCTTTATCTTAAAAATGGAGAGACTATTGGGCATAGAATCTTCACATACTATTGGGCTGACACACGGTGGACTATCTAGTGATAACAACTATTTAGATAGAATTAATAGCATTGATTTTGTGCTAAATAATGACGACGGCATCAGTACGAAAAACTATGATAATGCAGATGTTATTTTATTAGGCGTATCTCGTTCTGGCAAAACACCAACTTGCTTAATGCTGGCGCTGCAATACGGTATTCGTGCTGCTAATTATCCATTGATTGAGCAAGACTTACACAGTGAAAAACTTCCCAGCGCACTAAAAAAACATCAGCATAAATTATTTGGGCTGACAACAAACCCTATGTTATTGCACAGAATTCGCACGCAGCGCAAAAGCAACAGTCGTTATGCAACCCTATCTCAATGCAAAAAAGAACTTCGCTATGCACAAGATATGTTTAGTGTTAATCACATATCATTTATTAACACCAGCCAAATATCTATTGAAGAAATTGCCTCGAGCATTGTTAGTCAAGCAAATCTAAAGCGCCGTCATTAGCAATTGTACTAATTAATTATGCCTTGGCAAGCTCGGCACGCATAGCATCAATAGTAACCTTGTAATCATTTGTGTTAAAGATTGCTGAGCCTGCTACAAAAGTATCTGCGCCCGCTTCTGCAACCTCACGAATGTTATCAATTTTAACGCCACCATCAATTTCTAGGCGAATATCCTTGCCACTTGCATCAATCAGCTTACGCACTTGACGACATTTTTCTAATGTGTGCGGAATGAAAGACTGACCACCAAAACCAGGGTTAACTGACATTAATAGAATCATATCTAGTTTGTCCATTACATTTTCAAGAACATGTAATGGTGTTGCTGGGTTGAATACCAAGCCAGCTTTACAGCCTGCTTCTTGAATCATGCCTAGGGTTCTGTCGATATGCTCAGAAGCCTCAGGGTGAAAAGTGATGTATGAAGCACCAGCTGAAATAAAGTCAGGGATTAGTCTATCAACAGGCTTAACCATTAAATGTACATCGATTGGTGCTGTTACGCCGTGGCTCCTAAGAGCTTCACATACTAGTGGACCAATGGTCAAATTTGGTACGTAATGGTTGTCCATGACATCAAAGTGAACAATGTCCGCGCCGTCGCGTAATACGTTGTCTACTTCTTCGCCCAGTCTGGCAAAGTCTGCCGCTAAGATTGATGGCGCAATAAAATTTTCTTGTTTCATGTTTTTCTCCTAAATTT
>ERZ1048872.2207-NODE-2207-length-14286-cov-7.926358_pt1 | contig 14286 bp, 12 predicted proteins | sample MGYA00383100_ERZ1048872 | MGnify/ENA primary metagenome ERZ1048872 (study PRJEB29581, sample SAMEA5548370) | metagenome | biome: marine; feature: coastal; material: water | depth 50 m | study: Short-term variability in the microbial, nano- and picoplankton... | reverse complement strand
GAATTTATTCGTTTTAATAATCGTGCAAAATCAGAAGTGTCACCTCGGCAGTTTTATGATGGAACACCGACATCACACATCGAATTGCAGAACACGACTTTATCAGAAGATCGATTCAGTAAAACAATTGATCAACTGCCGACCGAAGTCAAGAACTATGTTGGGCAGCAAATTCATAGTGATCTTGCAGCAGAGCCTCATCAGACAAGCCATCGATACGGACTCGATAACTTCCTGATGAATGATCCTGCTTATATGCAACTGTACTGCATTACTGGAGGAAATGATCTTCTCGTAAATGCCATCGCTTCACGTCTCTCTGTAAACATAAATCTTCACACCGAAGTAACTGCTGTTGGCAAAACTGGACAGAATACGATGCAGCTTTCGTACAGCACCGAAGGCCGTCGCATGTGTGAAGAATTTGATGCTGTAATTCTTGCTCTTCCTATCGAGCCACTTAAGGGAATTGTGTTTTCTGGCAGTGAACTTCAATCTGTTATGGAAAAACATATTACGCATCACGACCATCCTGCTGATTATCTCCGGATCACAATACTCTTTGAAAAACCTTTTTGGAAATCTTGGTTGCAAGACTCATACTGCATGCTCGATGCCTTTGACGGCTGTTGCCTTTATGACGAGTCGTCACGAACACCAGGAGCACGGCACGGAGTTCTTGGCTGGCTACTTGGTGGCACAGCAGCCAAAAAAATGGCCGGTCAAAATGATAAAGAACTCATAACTGCAGCACTTGAGTCCCTTCCATTCCATAACAAGGAAGCAAAACAACTTTTCCGTGAAGCAAAAGTGCATCGTTGGCTAGGTGCGGTAAGCGCGCAGCCGGGTGGTTTCCAACAGTACAGCACCGACTCGCGACATTGTCCCGGCGCCAACGACTACCCGCGACTATTCGTAGTCGGTGATTACCTATTCGACTCTACATTAAATGGCGTGCTCGATTCTGCTGATTATGCTGCAGGCTGGATCGCAACGATGGCAGCAAGAGGCAAAGAGTAAAACATCAATGAATACCTTCAAGGCTGATGATTCTAAAAACGTTACCCTGGAGCGAAATGATACCGCTTCTGTAGACTCCCCACTTCACAGACAGGTGGAGGAAATCTCTTTTCAGTCGCTGTCCATTGAAACAAAAGCTGAGTTCTTAAAGATTTCAACAGATGAGAATATTGAAAAGTATCTCAACGAATGTATCGCGTGGATCGAAGCAGGTAATTCTGCAAGCAATACAATTACACTTGAGGTTTACGGGACACTTGTTGTTTGGACACCGGCACGAATGGCTCTGGTCACGTCACCACGCAACTTTCGGAATGCAGAATGTGCGGTTCTGGAATTCACAAAAACGGCATTCGAATTAACGGCTATCGAACATCTCCTTAGTGCAGCATGGGAACACTACGAAGATGATCTTCCGTGCGGCTTTTCCTTCCACAATTCGGACGCAAGCACTGCAGCAGCTCTGTCAAACCGATACGTACAAGCGATGTCACTATCGGGGAAGATTTCCCGACTCTCGCCCCGCATTCATCTTCCACCTGAACACCCGCCAACCTTGGCAGGCCAGCTTGGCGAAAGACTTCGAGAACGGTCTCGCTTAGTGGATCGTGAAGAATTTGTTGATGAACAAATCGACACTATTATTCGACTCTACGAGACTACCGGGCAGCGCGTAAGTGAATACACAATAGCGCATCGGGAATACATTCTTATTTGGGTCATTGTATTGCTGCTCGGGGCAGAGATCCTGCTTTTACTTACAGACCTACTCTCATCGACTGGGAATTAACCTCGTGCGCCTGCTATCAATCGATATTCTGCGAACAGTAGCTATTGGAATGATGGTAGTCGTCCACTTCGTAGAGAATCTATCCGCTCAGTATAACTCCTCACCAATTGGTCCAGCTTCTCGGGAGCATCTCTGGTGGCTACCTGTTGGCCTTGCGGCACCACTGTTCACATTACTGACTGGTGTCAGTTACCACTCTTGGATTACAGCACAAAAAGATCGTGGTATTGACGATGAAACTATCTCGAAACGGACTGTCCGGCGAGGTCTTGTCCTTATTGGAATCGGCTTTGCTTTCAATATCTTCGTGTGGTTGCCGGAAGACACATTCAATTGGGACATTCTCACATTTATTGGTTCTGCACTCATTACCCTTAATCTGATTCGCAAGTTGCCTACCGAAGTTTTACTGACGGGCATTTTTCTAGTTGTCATCTTAAGCCCACCACTTCAGGTACTCAGTGACTACTATGCTTTTTGGAGCAATGGATATTTCGAGTATGACCTCACGCTTTCAGATCTTGTTACTGGATACCTTGTTACCGGATATTTCCCACTTTTCCCATGGATTATTCTTCCAATAACTGGGTTTATTATTGCACCCACACTCTTCACGCCGTCACACAATCTACCTCATAGCCTGAGAGCATCACGATTTCTGTTGGTGGCGTATGGAAGCGTCGGTTGCCTTGTTGCATCATTCGCATTACAGAGATTCACTTCCCTGCCTGCTCTGATTTCCCAATGGACCATGTTTCCTGCTTCAAGCAGCTACCTCCTTGGCGTAGTTGGGATGGCACTCCTCGGCCTCTTATCCCTCAATATCGTTGTTGATAAAAACTGGAAAGAAGAAGGTAGTTCTATGACTACGAGAACCGCTGCAAGGTGGTGCCGTATTACCAGCAAACATTCGCTCTCTCTCTATCTTCTTCACCACATAGTCCATCTTTGGCCACTCTGGATTTACGGGCTCATAACAATTGGTGAGCCGACTGCACACTGGCAGAACTTCTTGCCGGTTATTGCCTCAGCATCGCTTGCACTTTTCTTCTGTATACTTGCCGTTCCACTATTTGTAATGATTGATAAACATCAGTTGCCGACTGTTGAACGCATAATGCGATGGATAGGTGACTGATAAAGCAGCAAAAACTGACGAATAATTGAACGAGTGATAAATTACGGCGACGGCACTTGCGTACGTAGACGACACGCCGTCCGACACGTACATTCCTGAGTTATGTCGACTAAGAAAACAAAGAAGACAAGTCCGCAAGCACCTACTCGGCGAACACCAAGCCGTGTTCGAGAAGGCGACTGCCTTGACCTATTAAGCAGGGTTGCGTCTGACAGTATTCCTCTCGCATTTGCTGACCCTCCCTTTAACATTGGCTATGCCTACGACACATATAACGACCGTCGCACGAGCGACGATTATCTCGAATGGTCAAAACGCTGGATGAGTGAAATCCGGCGCATTCTTCGTCCTGACGGGACATTCTGGCTTGCCATCGGTGATGAATATGCAGCCGAACTCAAGGTAATTGCTACGAGAGAACTTGGGTTTGTATGCCGAAGTTGGGTCGTCTGGTATTACACATTTGGAGTCAATTGTCAGCAGAAGTTTAACCGCTCTCATGCTCACTTATTTCACTTTGTCTGTAATCCAAAATCGTTCACCTTCAATGCCGATGCCATTCGAGTACCTTCAGCGCGTGAATTAGTTTACGGTGACCGAAGAGCGAACCCAAAAGGACGGCTTCCGGATGACACGTGGATTCTACGGCCACAGGATCTTCCTAGTGGCTTCACGACTGACGAAGATACATGGTACTTTCCACGTGTCTGTGGAACATTCAAGGAGCGTTCTGGCTGGCATGGATGCCAGATGCCTGAACAATTACTTGGGCGAATCATTCGGTCATCAAGTAACCCTGGCGATCTTGTCATCGATCCATTTGCTGGAAGTGGCACGACACTGGCCGTCGCAAAAAAACTTAATCGTTCATACCTCGGGTTCGAATTATCCTCTGATTATGTCATACAGATTCGTAAGCGGTTGGCATCGATAGCCACTGGACAATCGCTCGATGGCTCCCCGGAACCGCTTAAAAGTGTGCCTGCCACCAGACAGGGAAAACAACTGGTGAAACCAAATCGTAATCGTCGAGGTAGTGCATGATCCGCACTTGCCTTCTTTGGGTGAACGGTGTCGAATAAAAAAGTAATACATTACGATCCCATTCAAGATACGCCTCCTTCAGCAGAAGTACTTTATTATGAAATATGGAATTAATCTCCTTCTTTGGACTGACTCAATGCATGATGGTCTCATTCCCGTTGTTGAGACACTCAAAGACATGGGATATGACGGCGTTGAAATGCCACTGTTTGACCCAGATAAAGAACTCTACGCAGACTGGGGAAAAAAGCTCGATGCCATTGGCCTCGAAAGAACTGCTGTCACTATCCGGACTGCCGACGCTAATCCAATTAGCTCAGACGCCAGTGTTCGAAAGGCAGCTGTTGATGCACTGAAAAAGACTATTGATTGCTGCCATGCTGCAGGAGTCAAACTCTTAGCCGGACCTACTCACTCAGCTATTGGTGAGTTCTCTGGCTCTGGACCAACAGCAGATGAAATCAAGTGGGGCGCTGAGTCAATGCGACAGGCTGCAGAATACGCCGCATCTGCGGATGTCACGATTGTAGTTGAGTATCTCAATCGATTTGAAAATTATTTTCTCACCAGTGTGGCGCAGACTATTTCCTTTCTTGGTGAAGTTGATCATCCAAACCTCAGGATGATGTATGACACTTTTCACGCAAACATTGAAGAAAAAAATCTATCTGATGCTATTGATGCAGCAATGCCTTGGACGAAAATTGTTCATATTTCAGAAAATGATCGAAGCACTCCAGGCCAAGGGCATGTTGCATGGAATGAAACATTTGATGCAATCAAAAAAACCAACTGGGATGGCTGGATGGTTGTCGAAGCTTTCGGGCTAGCACTACCAGCAATTGTTGCCGCTACAAAAATTTGGCGGAAAATGTATTCGACAGAGGAACAACTCGCTCGTGATGCACTGGCCTTCATGAAAACCAATGTCGACAAACGCTGGAAGTAACCCTACGCTCTCCGACTGAGAATAGACTCCTGCATTTTTGAATGAAGTTGTAACAAAGAACAGGAACTCGACGCGTGACAACTGAGCCAAGGAAGGCAGAGAAACAATCGGGTGGGTTCGACGGACCTCCAGCTGAAGGCGGGTTGTCGATTGATAGACTGGCGCAGGCATTTGCAGCCATGATGGGCGAACAAGACCCGTATGAGTCCCCATCAAAAAGTACACAAGAAGTTGTTCAAATTGATGCTTCGCCCGACCTTGATGATACAGAAGGTTCGGGAACCTCACATGTATCAGCATGCCGTGTAAATCCACGATCGATACTTGAATCACTCCTATTTGTTGGTTTGCCAGGAGGCAAGCCACTATCAAGTCAACGGGTTTCCAAATTAATGCGGGGTGTTCGATCTGTCGAAATTGACGAATTCGCACGAGAACTTTCTCGGTTTTATGAGGTAAATGGTTGTCCCTATGAAGTTGTCTCTGAGGGATCAGGATGGATTCTTCGACTTCGTGAGGAGTACCGACAATACGGTGCCATCTTAGAGGCTAAGACACGTCGCGTACGACTTGATGCGGGAGCACTTGACGCACTTGCTGTTGTCGCTTGGAACCAGCCGGTAGCCCGAGAAAATCTTGCCAAACTCGGATGTGATGCAAGTCCGGCTGTTATGCGACAACTTGTGCGGCGTGGTTTACTGGAACTTGTCAAACTTCCGTGTGACAACGAGGAAATTCAAGAAGATCTTCCTTGCTATCGGACAACATCACGATTCTTGGAAGTGTTTCAACTTCGTTCCCTTTCCGATCTACCTGACCCACGTGAGCCGCCTCGGTAAAAGGTGATTGGGCAACTGTTGGATTAATAGGAGCCACAATGTTGCTCGACCCACTTGATGGCCGACTCACGCGATGTGATTTTTCCATCTAATTGTAAATCTCGCAAGTGACCCAACAGTTCTCCAACGGCTGGACCAGATGGAACTCCGAGTTGCATTAAGTCATTTCCACGGAGCAATTGGGGCGGGTTCAGATCAGCATCAGCGCGGTGAACCTGCTCACTCATCCAATCTAGGCTTTCTTTTGAGAACAACTTGATCACGGCGAGGGATCTCATCAGGTCAACCAGCTGAAATCGCCATTCATGAGCTAGCCATGGCTGAAGAACCGACCAAGGCATCTTTGCGTGCTGTCTCGAAAAAGAACCTTCCCCGAGAACCATGACTGCTTCGGTTAACCACATAGCAAGTTTTCGTTCATAATTCGATAATCGAAGGTGATTAGAAATTTCAGCCGCCAGCCGAGGCTTCTCGTAACACAGGACCGCAACCGCCGACGATATATTGGGTTTCTCCATGGCATCAAGCGCGTCCGATGCTGAGGACCAGAACGATTCGCTCCTTTTGAAACGGTTACCAAATAATGGATCAATGAGATTTGTAGTCACGAGGAGCCGCAACGCTTCACCTCGCCCGTGACGAGAAAACATCAATCGAAGCTCCGCAGCCAATCGTTCTGGACTCACCGACTCAACCTTCCTAGCCAGTAACACTATTGCCTTTCGAGTGTTTGATTCTATTGGGAATTCAAAGTTGGCTGAGAACCGAATGGCTCGCACCATGCGGAGATGATCTTCTTCAAATCTCATTATTGGGTCGCCAATTGCACGAACAACGCCTTCATTCAAGTCGTGCTGACCTCCCACATAGTCAATGACATTCCCAGCAGCCGGATCAAAGAAAAGGCCGTTGATTGTAAAATCACGACGAAGAGCATCTTCCTGCGCTCCGCAAAAAGTAACTCCTACAGGATGGCGTCCATCAACGTACGCTGCATCAGATCGGAATGTTGCAACTTCAACATTTCCTGTGTCCTTTGATCCAATCACTGTAATAACACCAAAAGCAGCACCTACAGCTATTGTGTTTCTTCGGCCAAAAATATTCCTTACGGCGTCAGGACGAGCAGCTGTTGCAACGTCATAATCCAGCGGGACTCGATCCAACAACTGATCACGAACACATCCACCGGCCCACACTGCCTCATATCCTCCCTGACGAAGTTTTTCGATAACCTCAACAGCGAATGCACGGGCAGCTATGGGATCAATGCGACTAGATGGCATCTTAAAGCTCAATCTTTCAGTGTATTCTCTTTATTCTGAGGACTTTCAGCGTGCGATCAACAGCACGCACTAGTAGTGGTAAACCGTATCTGGATAGACTATGTCAAATGACATTACCAACAGAAATTACTCCAAGTGACACATTAACGTTGTTCACAACGTCAGAAAATGCTGAATACCTTTTACTCGACTGCAGAACAGAAGAAGAGTATTTAATAGCTAAGATTTCCCAAGCGAAACTCATACCAATGCAGGAAATCTCCGAAAGATTAGATGAATTAGAGCCCTGGAAACCAAAGCGGGTCATTGTGCACTGCCATCACGGAGTCCGCAGTCTCCGTGTAGCAAAATGGTTACGAGAACGAGGGTTTGAAAAGGCGCAGAGCCTCAAAGGTGGTATTGAGGCATGGAGCACTGAAATTGATCCATCAATACCCAAATATTAGGGTTGTTTGTCCTTCACCTGTGCAAGTTGCGGGTGAGCCGGTATCTTTAAGTTGAAGAAAATGCTGTAGGCGTGTAAGTCGCAGCAGCAAATGACATTTCTTTTCTAAATATCTTCAGACCATTTTCTTAAGACACCAATCCTCGCAGGAGATGAGCATGTCCGGCAACCAACAACACTCAGATACACCACGGTTTTCTCGACGCAATGCCGTAAAAATTGCGTCCGTTGCTGGTGGTGCAATCGCATCCATGAGAGCGGTTCATGCACAAACTCCATCGACAGAACTCATTCGGATTGGTCTTGTTGGCTGTGGCGGTCGGGGTACGGGTGCGTTGACTCAAGCACTCAGCGTTGATGGCTCAAACATCAAAGTAACAGCCGTTGCCGACGCTTTTGAAAGCAATATAAGCCGTACCCTTCGAGCGGTTGAAAAAATGAAAGACAAAGTGGATCTTCCAAAAGATCGACAATTTCATGGTCTTGATGCCTACAAGAAAGTTCTTGATCATTGCGATCTCGTTATTTTGGCGACGCCTCCTGGTTTTCGTCCATCACACTTTGAAGCGGCTATCAACGCAGGCAAACATGTATTCATGGAAAAGCCTGTTTGCGTAGACAGCGCTGGTGCTCGCCTTGTACTTGAAGTAGCCAAAAAAGCTGATGAAACAAACAGGAAAGTTGTCGTCGGACTACAACGCCACTACCAGGCAAGCTATCGCGAAACAATCAAGCGTGTTCGTGATGGTATGGTTGGTGATCTTATCGGAGGCCAAGTGTATTGGAATGGAAGTGGCATCTGGTACCGGAAGCGCGAAGCCGATATGAATGAAATGCAATTCCAAGTACATAACTGGTATCACTTCAACTGGCTTTGTGGTGACCATATTTGCGAGCAGCATGTTCACAACATTGATATAGCAAACTGGTTCCTCGACATGCTTCCCGAATCGGCCTACGGCGTTGGCGGGAAACAGAAAAGAGTTGTTGGTCAACCAAGTGAAATTTATGATCACCATACAGTTAATTTCAGCTATCCAAATGGTGTTCGAATCGCCAGTCAATGCCGACAATTTCCCGGTGGCCAAAACCGGGTGAATGAAGAATTCCAAGGTACAAAAGGTTTTGTGAAAATTGGTGAAATAACAGATTATTCTGGCAAGGTTCTCTGGAAATACGAAGGGCCAACCAAGTCGAAGAGCAAGGACGCTGGTGGCTCAACGAATCCGTACCAAGTCGAACATAACGAACTACAGGCCGCCATTCGAAATGACACGCCGCTGAACAATGCCTACTACGGTGCAACGTCTACCTTTTCAGCAGTGCTCGGCCGAACGGCAACGTATAGCGGTAAGCCTCAGGACTATAAGAAACTCCTCGCGGAAGATTTCAACTTAATGCCCGACAACCTCACCTGGGACTCAACTCCTCCTGTCGTGCCGGACAAGGATGGAGACTATCCTATTCCGATGCCAGCAACATATAAGATTGCAAAGAAAATGACCTCCTAAGTCGCGGAGGCACTTCGGATGAAAATTGGTATTCCCAAGGAAACAAAGCGAGACGAATATCGTGTCGCTTTGCTTCCTGTTGGGGTTGAAGAACTGGTCCGATCCAGCCATACAGTTGTGTTTCAAAAGGCTGCTGGCAGTGGCTCTGGATTGCCTGATAGTGCATACGCCGAGTGCGGTGCAACTATTGTTGACACTGCTGAAGAGGTCTTTGCTGCATCTGATCTCATTGTCAAGGTGAAGGAACCTCAACCAGAAGAAATATCACTTATTCGACCACACCAGATTGTCTTCACCTACTTCCATTTTGCAGCCGATCGAAAACTGACAGAGCGATTCCTGACAACCGGTGCAACAGCCGTAGCGTACGAAACGCTTCGCGATGATCAGGGAGCCTTGCCGCTACTAAAACCGATGAGTGAAGTAGCAGGTAGAATGAGCATTCAGGAGGGTGCTAAATATCTTGAGAAGCCCCAAATGGGACGAGGTATACTGCTCGGGGGTGTTCCTGGAGTTCCACCGGCAAATGTTCTTGTCCTCGGAGCCGGTACCGTTGGAGCGAATGCTGCAAAAGTAGCAGCCGGTTTTGGTGCAAACATTGCTCTGCTTGATACAAATCTAGACCGCCTTCGGTATCTAGATGACGTCACCCCGCCTAACATCGATTGTCTCTATTCCGATCGCCATACCATTCGGGAGTGGCTCGGCCGTGCTGACCTTGTCATCGGCAGTGTTTTAATCCCTGGGGCTAGGGCACCGCACCTTGTTGAACGAAATGATCTACAACTGATGAAGCCTGGTGCAGTTATTATTGATGTCGCAATTGACCAAGGCGGTTGCATTGCAACGAGCAAACCAACATCGCATGCAGAGCCAACTTTTGTTGTTGATAATATCGTTCATTACTGTGTGACAAATATGCCCGGTGCTGTCGGCCGAACCAGTACGTACGCGTTATGCAATGCAACACTTCCCTATGTCCTCCTGCTGGCCAACCAAGGTCTTGTAAGTGCTGCACGAAGCAATCATGCCGTTCAAACTGCGGTCAATGTATTTGAGGGTGAACTTATAGAACCTGCTGTAGCAAAATCATTTAATCTTCCCTGCGGCTCGAACCCGTTTCTGTCATGAACAGATACAACCTGCAGGACTGGCTGGCTATTGCACGCACGCGTCCTCATACCGTTACCTACTCATAAGCACCAATATTAAAGGGTCCTTGGACTGAAATGAATACGCCACCCCCGAACGAAATTCATACTGTCTGTTGGCAGGGTGACAGCGATGGTTATCTTGAAATTCTTGATCAGACAGCACTCCCAACCGAGGTCAAGTATGTTGCCTGCAAAGACGTTCCGTCAGTGATTGAAGCAATTAAAATGCTACGAGTCCGAGGCGCACCTGCAATTGGTATTGCAGGTGCGTACGGCATGGTGCTGGCCATACACCATGCAAAGAATCGTAACGATACAGACATAAAAAAAATGTCCTGTATTCAACAGCTTGCAGAAGACCTGGCAACTGCAAGGCCTACGGCTGTAAACCTGCGCTGGGCGATTGAACGAATTAAAAAACTAGTTTTGAATTCCGGTTCAAACCCAGACTACTCAGAACTTCAGCAGAGCATTCTTGACGAAGCAAAACACATTCAGCACGAAGACCAGATTCTTTGTGAACGTATCGGTGAGCATGGCAGCTCAATTCTTCCTGAAGGTGACATACTCACCCACTGCAACACAGGTGCCTTGGCGACAGGAGGCATCGGCACAGCCCTTGGAATTATTGTCACGGCGTGGAACAAAGGCCGTCGCTTTCAAGTATTTGCTGACGAAACGCGTCCTTTATTACAGGGTGCTCGCTTAACTGCCTGGGAACTGACTCACCGTCAAATTCCGGTCACCGTCCTCGTAGACGCCGCTGCAGCACATCTTTTAAAGACCGGTCGTATCAGCTGCTGCATTGTTGGTGCCGACAGAATAACAGCAAACGGCGACACCGCCAATAAAATTGGAACATACGGCCTTGCTTTGTTAGCAAAGGCACACAATGTCCCATTTTTTGTTGCAGCCCCATCCAGTACATTCGATCTAACTCTTAAATCTGGTGATGAAATACCGATTGAAGAGCGTTCCGAAAATGAAGTACTGCAGCCATTCAATTTTCGATCCGCACCTGCAACAGCAACCGCCTTCAATCCAGCGTTCGATGTGACACCAGCCCGCCTCATTACAGCGATTGTCACAGAGCGTGGTATTATAAGAGACGTGAGCCGCAAAACAGTTGCCTCTGTGATAACACGTGGCACATAAACAGCCTTATATTTTACCTCCCTGCGAATACACACAGCATGTCATCTCCTATCCCGCAGGTCGTTATTGTTGGCCGCCCAAATGTTGGAAAGTCAAGCATTTTCAATTGGCTTTCACAGCGAAGAATTGCAATTGAAGACCCAACCGCAGGCGTTACTCGTGATCGCCTCACCCAGCGCATTGAGTGTGGTGAAAAAACAATTGATCTGATAGATACCGGCGGCATGGGGTTCGATGACCCTGATGGGCTCACTGAACAGATTGACATGCAGATAGAAGCGGGGCTGGCCACTGCAGGGGTTGTTGTATTTGTCGTTGACATTCGGACTGGTCGTGTGCCTGCTGATACGGAAGTGGCGTTACGACTTCGGCAGTCTGGAGCAACCGTAATTCTGGTCGCAAACAAGTCTGATGATGAAAAATTTGATGTCTTGGGGCATGAATTTGACAAACTTGGTTTTGGATCGCCGATTGTCACAAGTACAAAACAAAACCGTAATCGTGATGAACTTGTGCAAGCCATAACTGCACTTCTGCCGACGACTGATGAAAACGAGGAGCAGGCCACTACCGCTCTGCCAGAAATGAAAGTGGCGATTGTGGGTCGCCGCAATGTTGGAAAAAGTACTTTTGTCAATGCTCTTGCAAAAGAAGAGAGAGTCATTGCAAGCCCTGTTGCGGGCACAACTCGAGACAGCATCGATGTCCGTTTCGAAGTAGATGGACACTCCTTCCTTGCAATTGATACGCCTGGTCTTCGAAGGACAAAAAGCCGGACGAGTGATATCGATTTTTACTCAACACATCGTGCTGAAAGAAGCATCCGTCGCGCTGACGTTGTCTTGATGCTCTTTGATGCTACCGAGCCGGTAGGCAAGGTTGACAAGCAACTTGTTGACCTGATTGTAGAACAGCAGAAACCTGTTCTCTTAGTAGTAAACAAATGGGATCTGTATGCTGGGGATGTCGAAAGAAGTGAATGGGCTCAATACCTACGTGACACTTTTCGCACAATGCCATGGGCACCTATTGCATTTGTCACTGCCACAAAGGGGCGCAATGTAAAAGCGGCGATAGACACAACACAGCGACTCTTCCGACAGAGTCAGTCTCGCGTTCCGACTGCTGCCCTAAATACAATCATCCATGCTGCCACGCAGGCCACTCGACCTCCCGCTGACCGCAAAGGACGTCCTGTCCGAATCTATTTTGCGACTCAGGTCGATATTGCTCCGCCGACTATCGTACTGTCAACAAGTTCAGCAAAAAGCCTCACGGCACCTTACAAACGGTATCTTATATCGTCGCTCCGAAAAAACTCACCGTTTACTGAAGTACCGATAAAACTTTTGGTTCGGGATCACAAATCCCGTGAATAGATTTCTAATTGTTGATGTAGGTCTTTCACAACATCACGATCTTCTGATGTTATTGGAACGCCTCCAATGAAACAGTCTGCTTGCTCTTTTATTTCCGGGATAAGCGTTTCAATAATAACTTTCACAAGTTTATCGAGCCCTAGCCCAGTACGAGCTGATGTCACAACGGAGTCTTCTGAATGAGAGTTCCGCTTGAACTGTTTTGTGTCGGGCAAATCGGCTTTGGTGCCTACATTGATACACGGCGGATAGCTCTCGCCTACTTTCTCCAACGAGACCCATTCCATCTCGGTTTCATTCATCGGCCGAACTTTTAGGATCAAATCAGCACTTTGTGCTGCAACTAAGGCACGTTCAATCCCCTCTTTTTCGATTTTCGAGGCTGACTGTTGAGAGTTGTTCTCCAGATGAAACCCAGCTGTATCAATCAGATCAACTGCCCACCCATGGAGCACAACCCGTGTCTCAAGGACATCACGTGTTGTACCGGCATGCGGAGATACAATACTCCTTGCATAGCCGGCAAGTGCATTCAAGAGACTGCTTTTACCAGCGTTCACAGGCCCTAGCAGAATGACGTGCCAGGGCTTTGCCAATCGCATACCAATTCGAGCAGAACACTCCAAGCGATTTATCACCGCTTCTGCTACTTTTAATTTATCCAGTGATTTCTGACTGCTACAAAGAACTTCTTTGACCTGCTCAATATCTCTTTCAAAGTATCCCGCTAGCTGTCGTGTGAGTATCTGCGCTGCAAAGAATCCATCAGTTTGCGCAAGCTGCTCTCGTACAAACATGCTTCTATCATTATTCCCATTACAGGCAAACCAGTCGCCCCATGAAATGTTGTCAGCTCCAGCTGATACAAAAGAGCCTAACAAAGAGGTGATAACAGCTTGCCCTCCATGAACATGCATCTCCCAACTTGTCATTCCTCTTTTTACTAAGACAACACACTCTGGTTTTTCATGCCTTTGTTGGACCGTACCTTCGCGTACACCGGATGTTACATGGCGAGTCACCATCGCATGATGCCAATCACCGACGACGATGGACCCAACAGCCAACGACTGAATCGAAGATTTCCCATACGGGACAAAATGAGCATCTAGAACCAATGCCGCTTTTGCACCACGTATTCCAATCACACCGAGCGCCCCCACTTGAGATGGTGTGAGGCGAGTGACAACGAATTGAGATTCCGTCAACGAATCAGCTACCTTCATTGGGGGAGGATTTGACTTTTTTTACCTAGGAACGTAGAACCACGTTCTTACGGGGAGGGGATATCGGGATACAGGTGAAATATCCTAACACGGCCGAACCACAGGGATAGGCTGTGTTGAAAAAGACACGTCGTTTGCGCGCCTGAACATTCCCTCATTCTATCCTTCAAGCACAGCAGTTCCTTCGCCATATTCAACAATGTTTTCCAACCCCTAAAGGTAATCCGATGACTGATGGAAAGAATCCTGAGTCACAAAAAAATCTTGAGTCTCTCTCTCGATCAATTGACCAATTAGAGAAAAGCCTAGATAGTATTTCGAATTCTCAACGCACTAGTCGCACAGCAGTC
>ERZ1048872.2206-NODE-2206-length-14289-cov-30.496487_pt1 | contig 14289 bp, 10 predicted proteins | sample MGYA00383100_ERZ1048872 | MGnify/ENA primary metagenome ERZ1048872 (study PRJEB29581, sample SAMEA5548370) | metagenome | biome: marine; feature: coastal; material: water | depth 50 m | study: Short-term variability in the microbial, nano- and picoplankton... | reverse complement strand
GCCTCAAATATTTTGCCAACAATAATTTTGGCTTGTGCGGGATTTTCAAGCAGATACTCACCCAATTTTTCATTTACTGATGACTCGACGGGGGCCCTAACCTCAGAGGAAACCAGTTTGTCCTTGGTTTGTGATGAGAATTTAGGGTCAGGAACCTTAATAGATAAAATAGCAGTAAGTCCCTCTCTAGTATCTTCTCCAGTAATAGCGGCTTTTTCTTTTTTTGCCAAACCAGAGGAATCAATAAAACTATTAAGTGTCCTAGTAAGAGCGGCCCTAAGGCCGGCTAAATGAGCTCCACCATCTCTTTGAGGAATGTTGTTTGTAAAACAATACACGCTTTCTTGATAAGAGTCGCTCCACTGAAGAGCAACATCTACAACAATATCGTCTTTTTCCGTGGCTATTGTAATTATGTCATTATGAATGGGGTTTTTAGATTTATTGAGATGCTCGACGAAAGCAGACAACCCTCCTTCATAAGAAAAAACATCCTTTTTGTCTGTCCGAAGGTCCTTGATTTCAATATGAACACCGGAGTTTAAAAAAGACAACTCTCGGAGACGGTTTGCTAGTGTTTCAAACTTAAAAACCGTCTGTGCAAAAATCTTCACACTTGGTTTAAAGTGAATAGTTGTGCCGGTTTTATCTGTTTTTCCGGTTGTCTTTATTGGAGAGACTGGAACACCAAGAACATAGTCTTGTTCATAAATCTCACCAGCCCTATAAACAGTCAAACGAAGGGTTTCGGACAAGGCATTAACCACAGAAACACCTACGCCATGAAGCCCGCCAGAAACCTTGTACGAGTTATCGTCAAACTTTCCTCCCGCATGAAGAACAGTCATAATAACCTCAGCTGCAGACACATTTTCATCCGGATGTATATCAACGGGTATGCCTCTTCCATCATCAGTCACGGATATAGAGTCGTCGTCGTGAATAACAACCACAATTTTGCTACAATGTCCCGCTAACGCTTCATCGATTGAGTTATCAACCACCTCAAAAACCATATGGTGTAAACCTGTTCCGTCATCGGTATCGCCAATGTACATTCCAGGTCGTTTTCTAACAGCATCAAGGCCTTTTAAAACCTTAATATTGGAGGCTTGATATTCTTCAGTCATGGGGGCCTATTAAAAATAGATTTATTATACCACGAGCACCAACTTTTCAGCCCGTTCATCTGTTAATTCAACCGTCTTTATTTTCCATTGGAAAACAAAAAAATAAACAGTGTTAGTTGCTATTTATAACGCCTTTTTTTATATGATAAGTTGATGTTTTTTTTGTATCCAGTGGTAGTGTTTTATTTCCTATGTCTGTTAAAAAAATTTGAACATCGAGCTGTGTTAAAAAGCTTAGTGTTTCGTTAATTTTGTTTTGATCGAGCTCAGAGGAAATATCATCAATGAGTACAATCGGCTTAACCCCTGTTTTGACTAAAAAAAGAACTTGAAGCATCCAAAAAACAGTAGAAAGTTTTTTTTGTTCGCCCCTTGAAAGGTGGTTTTCGTTTTTTTTATCAAAAGAAAAATCAAGGGTTGCTTTGTGTGGACCATAACTTAAGTGTTTGTTTTTAAAAAACAAGTGTTTATTATTTATTAGATAGCTATAAACTTCTCTCTGGTTTAGATAGTCAACGTCTTTTGTCCATCCCGGTTGTAAAGTAAAATCAAACCCCTTGTTTACGCCAACAAAGCTTGTCACTGGACTTACCAAGTCTTTTTTTAGTGTTGTTTTTAGGTTTTCAATATAATTATTTCTAGCTAATGATATTTCAACAGAAAGGCCGGCAATTTGAGAGAGCCATTCTTCCAGTTGCTTGTAGTTGTTGGTTGACAAAAGTGTGTTGATATTTTTTAGGACTTTGTTGTACGATTTATATGTTTTTAATATATCTTTGTTTGTGTGAAAAACACCCCAATCAAGATAAGATCTTTTTAGTTTTGGGGTTCCCCCTATCACAAAGCCACGGTCGGGAGAAATAACTTGTGTTGGAAGGATGTGAGTCAGCTTACTGTTACTAGAAACCTTTGTATCATCAAATATAATCTCGCTTTTGTGTTTAGATTTTTTGAGTGAAACACTGACGTCGTCTACTACCGCTTTTATTTGTAAAAAGCCTTTTTCAAACGGAACAACGTCTTTTATGTTTTTTGTCTTAAAAGAGCGGTTGTGTCCGAGATAATAAATACTCTCAATGAGGTTTGTTTTTCCTTGTCCATTAGAGCCAATAAACAGATTTATGTTTTTATTTAGTTCTAAGTATTGGTTGTCTAAATTTCTGAACCTAAGAATGTGCAGCTTTTCAATAATTGCCATTTAGGGTTGCTGTTTAGATTCTCATTGGCATAACTATGTACTGATAGCTTTCGTCATCGGTAGCACTTAACAAACAAGATTTGTTTTCACCGCCAGGTATAACCATGTTTACTTTTGTCGTAGTGAGTTTCTCTAAGATGGAGATTAAGTAGTGAATATTGAAAGCGATCTCAAGCTCTTTTTCTTGTTTTGTTACCTCTAGTTGGGTTTCCGCTCTTCCTCTTTCTGAGTGTGAAAAAATACTTAGTTTGTCGTCTCTAAAAACAAGCTTCACGCCCTTGGTTCTCTCGTCAACAAAAATTGATGCTTGTTGTAGGCTTGACAGAAAATCCATCCTATCAATAATAATCGTATTGCTAAAATCAGTCGGCATTACCTGTTTATAGTTTGGAAAGTTTCCGTCGATTAATCGACTGATTATTTTTGTGTTTGTATCAATCAGTGAAAAATAATTATCCGATAAATGTATTTCAGCTGTGTCTTGTGTGCTTTTATTAAGAAGTTTTGTTAGTTCAAGAACTGCTTTTCTTGGCAAGATTACTGTTTTTCTTTCTTCAAGGTTGTTGTTTTGTTTTACCTCTCCGATTGAAAGGCGATGTCCATCGGTAGCAACGACTGTAAGCGAGTCATTGTTAAGTTCAAAAAACAAACCATTTAAATATGCTCTAATATCTTGGTTGCCCATTGAAAAGCTCGTGTTTTCTATTAGTTCTTTCAAACTATCTTGCTTGATTTTAATAACACTTGTGTTTTGTGTTTTTGGTAAGGCAGGGAAGTCTAGATAGTTAAAGGTGTTAAGCTCAAAGGTGTTTTTATTTGCATTTAAATATATTTTCGACTCCTCAATCTTAAACTTAATTTGGGTTTTCTCTGGGAGTTTTCTAACAATATCTATTAGATCCTTTGCATATATTGTAAAAGTAACTTCTTCTTTGCTTTTTATTTTATTAGACGCACTTATTTCCAACTCCATGTCGGTTGTTGTGAGTGTAAGTGTTTGTTCCTTTAATTGGATTAATACGTGTGAAAGTATTGGGAGTGTTTGTTTTTTTTCAACAACACCAATTACTGTTTGTAATGGTTCAATTAATTCTTCTACGCTCAGTTCGGTGTTCATAGGCTGGTTGTCTTATTAAATTAATTATTATTGTTATTAGTATGGGTTTTTATTGTTAGTTACTTTATTTTTTTAAACATTATCAGTGTTTTACATAGTGAAAATTTTGTTAGTATCTAAACATTTTATTATGAATAATTGTTAATTGTTTCGTTAATTATAAGATGTTTTAGTAATTACCAACAGCACAACTTTTAATATCTTGTTTATAAGTTAGTAATTTTAATTTTAATGTTTTCAATGTCGTTTTTTATTTCTTCATTTGTTTTCATAAGTTCTTTCAGCTTTTCGCAAGAGTAAAGAACGGTAGAGTGGTCCCTGTTTCCAAAATTTTGTCCAATTTTTGCTAGCGAAAGCGAGGTCAAATTGTGGCACAAATAAATCGCCATTTGCCGCGCCCTAACAAGGTGCTGCCTGCGTGAATTAGAAACAAGGTCAGAAACAGTAATGCCGTAATACTTGCTAACGGTTTTTTGTACTTCGTTTATTTCAACAAGCCTTTTTTGGGGCTTGATAAGATCACCAAGCGCCCCCTCAACAACGTCTTTGGTTATAAGGGAGTGGTCAATTTTTGAAAAGTCTACAAAGGCCTTTAGTTTTAACAGCGCCCCCTCCAGATCTCGAACATTCGACACAACATGGCTTGCAATAAAAAGCGCAATATCTTCACTAAGCCCTAAAGAAATCTGGGTGTTTTGTGATTTTTTTAACAAGATTGCTGCACGCATTTCAAGTTCTGGTGGAGAAAGCTGTAAATTAAGGCCTTGAGAGAAACGAGTTTTAAGCCTATTCTCAAGGTCTTTAATGTTTTTTGGCGGTTGATCACAGGTAAATATAATTTGTTTTTTTGTGCTAAACAAAAAGTTAAAAATGTGAAAAAATTCCTCTTGTGATTTGTCTTTTCCTGCTATTAGGTGAATATCATCAACCAACAATAGGTCGGCTGACTGATAAAAAAGCTTAACATTTTCAATGGTGTTGTGTCTCAGGCTGGTTGTAATATTTCTAACAAAATCCATTAAGGGAACATAGATAATTTTAGCGTTAGGGTTTTTTTCTAAAGCAAGATGTCCAGCTGCTTGCATTAGGTGTGTTTTTCCAAGACCAGATTCACCATAAATAATAAACGGGTTGTATGGAGAGGAGCCAATTTTTTCAGCAATTTGCCTGCTTGCAGCAGCAGCAACCTGGTTGGCGCTACCTAACACCAGATTGTCAAATGTATATTCAGGAAAGAGAGGTGTGGTGTGATGTTTTTTTTGCTCAGCTAGTTTTTTTGCTGAGTCTACAACTCCAAATCGTACCTTTAGTTTTCGATCGTAATCAGCGACAGCAAGAGTAATCGCGGTAGAAATATTTTTGTGATTGTTTATATATTTTAGTGCAGAGGCGCTTGGCGCAAGAAGACTTAATGTTTCGTTTTTTTCAATGGCCTTTAGTGGCTTAACCCAAACACTAAACTCACCTAATGGCAGAGAGTTTTTTAGAGAGTCTAAGCACTGGACCCAAGTTTGAGACATAATAAGGTAAGGGCAAATATGAAAATGATATACTAATGATACCTGTAATGAGTAAAAGATAACCAAAGCCTGCAACAGAATAATTCTTAATTAAGCATTGAGCAATATAATGAGTAAAAATCCATATATCACCCTGTTTGAGCCAGTTAAAATTGGCCCTGTTGTTAGCAAAAATCGTTTTTATCAGGTGCCACATTGTTGTGGCATGGGCCATTTGAGACCACAAGCACACGCAGCAATGAGAGAGACTAAAGCGAAAGGTGGTTGGGGAGTGGTTAGCACCGAAGAGTCTGAGATTCATCCTAGTTCTGACCTTTCACCATACGCTGAGCAGCGAATATGGGACAAAAAAGACATACCCGCATTACAACTAATGACAGAAGCCGTTCACTCGCATGGGGCGCTTGCAGCGATAGAATTAGCTCACAATGGAAACCATTCTGCCAACCTATATTCAAGGCTCCCTGTTCTCTCGCCTGTAAGCCAATCAATAGATCTTGTTTACCCCAAACAAACCAAGCGAATGAATAAAAAAGACATAGCTGAGTTTAGAGGCTGGCACCGAAAGGCCGCGTTAAACGCCAAGGCTGCCGGTTTTGATATTATTTATGTTTATGCCGGCCATGGTATGACACTTACTCAGCAGTTTATGCTTCCAGAGATTAACAATCGGACTGATGAGTATGGCGGCAGTATTGAAAATCGCGTTCGGTTGACACGAGAGTTGTTGGAGGAAACTAAAGACGCGGTTGGAGACACTTGTGCGGTTGCTTTTAGGTTTGCCGTTGACGAACTTAAAGGATCAGATGGAATGCAATTCTTCGAAGAAGGCAGAGCCGTAGTTGAAATGTTGGCAGAAATTCCTGACCTCTGGGACGTTAATGTTTCTGACTGGTCAAACGACTCACTCACCTCGCGCTTTGAAATTAATGAAGGCTATCAACTGCCCTATATAGAGTTTGTCAAAAGCCTTACAACCAAGCCCGTTGTTGGTGTGGGAAGATTTACATCGCCAGACTTAATGACAAGCCTAGTAAAACGAAAAGTGCTCGATTTAATTGGCGCCGCTAGGCCTTCAATTGCTGACCCTTACATGCCAAACAAGATAAGAGATCAAAGGGTTGATGAAATTCGAGAATGCATAGGCTGTAATGTTTGTGTTTCAAGCGACAATTTAGCGGTTCCTATTAGGTGCACTCAAAACCCAACAATGGGAGAAGAGTGGAGGCGCGGGTGGGACCCTGAATTGGTTAGACCAAAAAAGACAGACCAGTCAGCACTAGTTGTTGGCGCTGGCCCTGCTGGGCTTGAGTGCGCTATGCAGTTGGCACGAAGAGGGTACCAAGTTGTTTTAAGTGAGGCTAAAAAAGAACTTGGTGGGCGAGTTCTTTTTGAGTCAAGCCTTAAGGGGCTTTCCGCTTGGAAGAGGGTTGTTGACAACAGGGTTTATGAAATACAACAAAAAAACAACATTGAGGTTTATAAAGAGAGCGAGCTGACTCTTGAGCATATAAATGAACTCGGCATTAACAATATATTTATAGCTACAGGCTCTAGTTGGCGAAAAGATGGAGTTGGGCGAAGCCAAAGAAAAGCAATTACTGGGCTTGACGAAGTTCAAGTACTATCACCAGTGGAGGCAATAAGAGAGAGCAACACAATCCAAGAGCCGGTTGTTATTTATGACGATGACCAGGGTTATTTGGCAGGAGTTATTGCGGACCACCTCAGCGCTGATGGGCATGCAATTACTTTTGTAACCCCGGCAAGTGTGGTGTCACCATGGACTGTGTCTACCTTAGAACAAACAAGAATACAAGAGTCATTATTAAAACAAAAAGTCAAAATAATCGCCAATAAAACCATAGCGCTTGCCAAAGGAAATAATTTAGAATCTCAATGTGTTTTTACTGGCGATAAAACAAACATCGCTTGTAAAACACTGATACTTGTTACTGAGCGTTCACCAAACGACACGCTCTATAATCAATTAATTAAACAAGAAAAGGGCTCAAGACACATTCAATTAATAGGAGACGCTGAAGCTCCAGGCCTTATAGCTGATGCTATTTTTTCAGGACACCTTGCGGCTGAAAACTTTGAGGCTTCAGAGCAAGAAATTGAGAAGGCAATTTTTATGCGTGAAATGCCGCAACTTAAGCAAAATTAAATTTATTAAAAATACCTAAGCAAGAGGCGCTGTCAATTGATTTTTTTGGTATTTTAGCGTAACATTGCCCTCTTTTTATTAGTCGCGAAAAGTATGCGTAAAACCATTGTTGCTGGAAACTGGAAAATGAACGCCAGCAAAGAGTCTGTTAAAAAACTAATGGCGGGCATTTTATCTGGGATGGACGGCGTTAAATCAGAAGTTTTAGTGTGCGCGCCTTTTCCTTATTTATCTCAGGTTGAGTCCTTGATTGCAGACAGTGAAATTATGCTTGGGGCTCAAAATCTTAATATAAATGCATCGGGCGCATTCACTGGAGAAGTAAGCGCAAGCATGATTAAAGACTTTGGCGCAAAGCATGTTATTGTTGGACACTCTGAGCGAAGAAGTTTTTATGGAGAAACAAGCGCTATTGTTGCTGAAAAGGTTAAAGCCTCTTTAGAAGCTGGCCTAATCCCCCTGCTTTGTGTTGGAGAATCATTAGAGCAAAGAGAGGATGGAAAAACAGAAACTGTTGTTGCTGAGCAAATTAATGCTGTTATTGAGCTAGTAGGCATCAACGCTTTTAATAATATTATTGTTGCTTATGAGCCGGTATGGGCTATTGGTACAGGGGTTACAGCAAGCCCTGAACAGGCACAATCAGTACACTTGTTTATTCGCAGTCTTCTAGGAGAAAGCAATGAAACAATTGCACAAACTACACCAATTTTGTATGGCGGTAGTATGAATGCTGGAAATGCTAATGAGTTAATAGCATGTCCCGACATTGACGGTGGTTTAATTGGCGGTGCGGCACTTAAAGCGGAAGATTTTTTACATATTTGTAAGGCAGGTTAATATGACATTTCAAATAATTTTAGTGGCCCATGTGTTGTTGGCTTTGGGGCTTGTTGGGCTTATTTTAATTCAGCATGGTAAAGGGGCAGATGCTGGCGCTGCTTTTGGTTCTGGCGCTGCAGGCTCTGTTTTTGGCGCGAGAGGAGCTCACTCGTTCTTATACAAACTAACAGCAGTCATAGCAATAGGGTTTTTTATTACCAGTATTAGCCTTGCATATTTTGCAACAACCGAAAGAGCTGCTTCAGACTCAGGGCAAAGCATTATGTCTGAAAATACTATGAGTGATGATTCTGCTGACTCTAATACAAGCGAAATACCTAGCAACTAATCAAAGCCGTCGTGGTGAAATTGGTAGACACGCAGCCTTGAGGGGGCTGTAGCGCAAGCTGTGACGGTTCGACTCCGTCCGACGGCACCACCCTCTCTTTTAATTTTTTTGCTTGATGGAGAAATTTCCCTAGACAATAAAACAAAGGCAAAAGCTGCCAAAGATCTTTTTAACTAAAACTAAATTGGATTTATATGAGTCAACATCTAAAATTTTTAAACACCTTTATACAGCGAATTGGAAAAGGAAAATCAAACAAAAAGTCTTCTAGTCCAGAAAGCCTAATCAGCCTTTGTCATCAACTAGTAAGCAATAATAGTGAGGCAACACTATTCTCGCTTGCAAAAATAATTTTAGATGATTTTGTCACTTTCACTGATGAACAAAAAAAACATTTCTTTTCCTTGATGCTCAGTCAGTTCAGCGCGAACAAGGCAGAACTAAGAAAAGCGATAGGAGGGCTTCGCATTGATAATGAAAAGCAACTTCGAGCCTTACATAAATTAGCTGAACCAAAAAGCCATGAGCTTCTAAGAAGGTTAAATCAAGTCCCAAATGGGACAGCAGTATTATTAAAGATGAGAGAGTCTCTTCTAAGGTCTTTAAAAAAATCCCCTGAATTAAAGCCACTTGATGCGGATTTTGTTCATTTGTTTAGGTCTTGGTTCAACAGAGGCTTCTTGAGGCTGGAGCGTATTGACTGGTCTACTAGCGCACAAGTACTAGAAAAAATTATGGAGTATGAGGCTGTTCATGATATATCTGACTGGGATGATTTGCACAACAGGGTGGCGGCTGCCGATAAAAGGCTATATGCTTTTTTTCATCCAGCCCTTCCAAATGAGCCACTTATTTTTATTGAGGTCGCCTTACTAAACGAGGCGCCGAGCTCAATTATGTCAATACTAGACAAGAATATTAAGCCTATCAATCCGCTCAGCGCCTCAACAGCAGCTTTTTATTCAATTTCTAATTGTCAAATGGGTTTAAAAAATGTTTCTTTCGGCAGCTTCCTTATTAAACAAGTGGTAGCTGAAATAGAGCAAGAGCTTAAACAAGTAAGGCAATTTATTACCCTTTCTCCAGTTCCTGGATTAAAAAAATGGGCTGAACAAAACATGCTGTCAGGAGATAAGGAGTTGCCAGAAAACATAGCCAAAGACATTCAGGAGTGCTGCGGAAACAGCAAGCCAAATCAATTAGCTTTGGCCAGAGTTACCTATTATTATATAACCCAAGTGAAACGTAAAAGCGGCCAAGCAATAAACTCAGTTGCTCACTTCCATCTCGGAAATGGGGCTTCTCTTAATCAAATTCATTTAGAGGCGAACACCAATAAATTGGCGTTAGAAGACTCTTGGGGCGTCATGGTTAATTACTTATATGATTCAGAGACAGTAGCAAAAAACCATGAAGACTATGCAAATTTAGAGCCAGTCGCCATCTCTTCTAAACTGACAAAAAACATTCAAGGCAATAAGAAAAAAATCTTAGCGTACACGCCTTAGTATTATTAATCCTTGCTTGTTGTATTTGTTGTTGTACAATCAGCACAGTTTCTTAAGGTTAATCTTATGAATTTTTCTAATAAAACTGTACTTAAGGGCATAGGCCTTATGCTTTTAGGCATGAGCACCGTTCCTTTTCTAGATGTCTTTGCCAAGCTTTTAAGTGAAGACTACTCTGTAATGCAGGTTACTTGGATGCGGTTTTTTTTCCACGCTTTTTGGTTACTGCCAATAATTTTTTGGCAAAAAGTTAAGTGGAAAAAAATGCCCGAAAACCCTGGCCTCCAATTCTTAAGAGGTTTAATGCTGACAATGGCGACCTTGTTCTTTTTTGCAGCAATCAAATCTAACCCTATTCCTAACGCACTTACGCTTCTGTTTATTTCACCACTAGTTGTTGCAGTTCTTTCTCCTTTTATGTTAGGAGAGCGCTTTGATTTGTATATTGGAGTTGGAGTATCAATAGGTTTTTTAGGTGTGGTGGTGGTTTTGCAGCCAAATAGCGAGCAGTTTCAGCCAAGCTTGTTATTAGCTGTAATTGCAGGAGTGTGTTATGCGCTTTATATTATTTTCACTAAAAAACTATCATTTCGAGCGCCACCAGTGCTGACACTATTTTACTCTGCCATGGTTGGGATGCTTATAATGACTCCTTTAGCGATCTCTTCATGGACGGCGCCTGACTTAAGGGGTTTTTTATTGGGCGCAGCAATGGGCTTGTTTGCAGCAGCATCTCACTTTATGATTATTAAGGCTTTTGAGTTTGCTAGCGCCTCTGAATTAAGCCCATTTAATTATTTTGAGATTGTTGGCGCTATAATTTTGAGCTATTTAGTTTTTGGATTTATGCCCAACTTTCAGGCGATACTTGGCTTAGTTATTATTATTGGTAGTGGCCTCTATGTGTCCTGGCGAGTTATGAAAAACAATCAAGACCAAGATAAGAATCAAGGCGCTGTTATAGAGCCTTTATAGGAAGGGAGCTCCACTCGCAGACACGTTTCCATATTTTATTAACTAACGAATGAAAGCAATGAATTGGCGTACTAAAGCAGAAAATAAGTTCGAGTCCTTCTCAGATTGGCTATACGATAACGCGACAAAAGCAATTCTTATTGTCGTGCTTTTTGTGGGGGCTCTCGGATCACAGTTGCCGACACTAAAAATGGACACCTCAACTGAAGGGTTTTTGCATAAGACTAATCCAATGCGGATTGAGTATGACGTCTTTAGAGATCAGTTTGGGCGAGATGAAAAGCTCATGATTGCTGTTAAAACTGACAGTATATTTAATCTAGGTTTTCTGAAAAAACTTGACAACTTTCATAGCGTATTGGAGGACGAGCTTCCTCATATTAAGGGCGTTGATTCGTTAATCAATGCAAGGAATACTTTTGGAATAGAAGGCGAATTGATTGTAGAGCCTTTGATTGATGACCTGCCTGAAACTCAAGAGGACATGTCAAGGCTTAGGTCAACGATTACAAATAACAGTTTTTATAAAAACCTGCTCTACAGCGAAGACTTTACAATGACCACGGTTACTATAGATACACAAACTTATTCCAATGCAGAAGCAATAAGTGAGGATGTAAATATAGATTTTGATGAGCCCCTAGATTTTGATGAGTTCCTAGATTTTGATGCCGAAGCCCAAGTTGATCAAAGCACCCCTAGGCTCTATTTAAGCGACGCTGAAAACGATGAAATAATTTTAAAAACACAGCAAATAATGGAGCGCTTTAATGACGACAATTTTGAAATATATTTATCAGGATCTGCAGCAATAGCCGGAATATTTAAGCAGGCCTTAATGAATGATGCGGTGGTTTTTATTAGCCTTATGATGGTTATAATTATGATAGTTTTGTATGCTCTTTTCAGGCGTATTTCTGGAGTGTTTTTGCCGTTAATATGCGTTGGCTTGACGCTTATAACTACCGTCTCATTGATGGCAATTTTTTCAGCGCCGTTCACAATGGCAACACAGATTATGCCTACTTTTTTACTGGCAGTTGTTACCAGTGCGGCTATTCACCTGTTGGCAATTTTTTATAAGGACCTTATGCGCACAAAAGACAAGAAGGCCTCTCTTAGATACGCAATGGGACATTCTGGTTTAGCGATTGTTATGACTTCTCTAACAACTGCAGCAGGGCTGTGGTCGTTTTCGTTTTCTGGCGTCGCTCCTGTGGCAGACCTTGGTGTTTTTGCGAGCAGCGGGGTTTTAGTTGGGCTGTTGTTTACCCTTGTTTTCCTTCCTGCACTAATAGCAAAAACAAACTTTGCCCATCTAGAGCAAAAATCTGACGCAGAGGGCAACACCTTAATGGACAGAGTGCTTCTTGGTATAAGCAAGATCGGCACTGGGCGACCAAAGCTAATAGTTGCAATAAGCGCCATATTAATAATATTTGCAGCTGTCGTTGCCACCCAGCTTAGGTTTTCTCATTTCCCGCTTCAGTGGCTACCTGAAGACAACTTTGCTCGTGTTGCAACAGAAACTGTAGACGAAAATTTAGCAGGCGCTCTTACGCTAGAGGTGGTTGTCGATACTGGTAAAACCAATGGCCTCTATAATCCAGAGCTTTTAAGAAAGATAGACGATGTGTCGGAAAACATAGACTCCATTACTAGTGGCAACATGTTTGTTGGAAAAGTTATTAGTTTTATCGATATCATTAAGGAAACAAATAAAGCGCTTAATGAAAATAGAGAAGAATACTATTCTATTCCGGATAACCCAGACCTGATTGCGCAAGAGTTCTTGCTTTTTGAAAGCAGCGGAAACGGAGACCTTAACAGCCTTGTTGATGCGAACTACTCTAAAGCACGCTTAACGCTTAAAACACCATTCATCGATTCGCTCGAAGCAAAAATATTTATTGACAGGGCGCAGACATATCTAGATAAAGAGTTTGGCGCACTTGCTTCGGTTTCTTTTACGGGCATTGGAACCCTGATGACGGTTACCTTTGAAGAGGCAATATATAGCAGCGCAACCAGTTACATATTGGCTTTTTCATTAATTACTGTATTAATGGTGCTTCTAATTGGCAATTTAAAAATTGGTCTTATTAGTATGATTCCAAACCTCCTGCCGATTATATTTCTGTCAACTATCATGGTTATTTTTAAGATGCCTCTTGACATGTTTACGCTATTAATTGGTGCAATCGCTCTTGGATTAGCTGTAGATGATACAGTACACTTTATGCACAACTTTAGGCGTTATGAGCTTCAGTATAACGACGTTGATAAGGCTGTTAGATTAACGCTTATGGGCACCGGCAGAGCAATAACCTTGACGTCAATAGTGCTCGCACTTGGCTTTCTAGTTTTGACATTTTCACAAATGAACAATATGTTTGATTTTGGTGTTTTAACTGCATGTGCAATTTTAGTTGCACTAGTGGCTGATTTTTTCTTAATGCCCGCAATAATGAAGCTCATTATTAAGGATAAAGCCAATATATAAACTGGCATGAACCGAACAAAAAAAGGCGCCTGTGAGCGCCTTTTTAATTGAATTTTTTAAGCGTTATGTTTGAGCCTGTGCCATAACCTCTTCAACAAAGTTGTCCTCTTTCTTCTCCATTCCTTCGCCAACCTCATAGCGAATAAAAGATTCAACTTCTGCACCTTTAGACTTAACAAGAGATCCAACTGTGGTGTCTGGATCTTTAACGAACGCTTGTCCATAAAGAGTAACTTCGTTGACAAATTTTTTCATCCTGCCAACAATCATTTTTTCAATTATGTTGTCTGGTTTCCCGCTTTCTTTAGCCTGCTCTATAAAGATTGCTTTTTCACGCTCAACCAGCTCACTTGAAAGTTGGTCTTCGCTGACACACTCTGGTTTAGAGGCCGCAACATGCATTGCTATATCTTTAGCCAGCTCGCCGTCTGTTCCAGATAAAACAGTAAGGACAGCAATGCGCTCGCCATGTTTATAAGCGCCTAATACGCCATTTTCTGTAGTAACAATCTGGAGCCTTCTGACAGAAATATTTTCACCAATTTTTGCTATAATGCCCTGTCTAGCCTCGTCAACTGTTTCGCCAGAACTTAAAGTTTGGCTTAAAAAAGCCTCAAGAGACTCAGGCTTATTCTTTAATGCAAGAATTCCTAAGGCGCCAACAAAGTCGATAAAGGCGGAGCCTTTTGTAACAAAGTCTGTTTCAGAGTTGACTTCGAGAATTGCAGCGTTTTTGTTGTCATCGCTGATGGTCAGGCTTACAAGGCCTTCTGATGCAACACGCCCGGACTTTTTAGCCGCCTTGGCTGCGCCCGACGCTCGCATTAGGTCAATTGCTGCCTCTAGGTCTGCACTTGTTTCCATTAAGGCTTTCTTGCAGTCCATCATGCCTGCGCCTGTTCTTTCTCTTAATTCCTTCACTAAAGCGGCTGTAATTGCCATAAGTAATCTCCTCTATATGCGCTTAGTTGATTTATTTAGTTTCCGACTTCTTAGC
>ERZ1048872.2190-NODE-2190-length-14376-cov-7.018155_pt1 | contig 14376 bp, 10 predicted proteins | sample MGYA00383100_ERZ1048872 | MGnify/ENA primary metagenome ERZ1048872 (study PRJEB29581, sample SAMEA5548370) | metagenome | biome: marine; feature: coastal; material: water | depth 50 m | study: Short-term variability in the microbial, nano- and picoplankton... | reverse complement strand
TTTGTGAGTCGCTGGAAGTAGGTTAAGAAAGTGATCGAGATTGCCAATAGTCAATCTGAATCCAAGAAGCACGCTAGCAAATAGGATTGCTGCTACGGCAATTGTAGAGGCCGGAGACAGATTCAGGTTAAGTGATAGGATCGCTGAGCCGGCTAATACCCCGAGTGCAGAGACGCCAGCGAGACGATCAGCAAGTATTGTACAGCCCGCGAGTAGGCGACCACGGTTTGTATTTGAGAGTCGATAGGCTTTGACGACATCACCACCTATTGACGACGGAAGACAAAGATTGAAGAAGACTCCTTCGAAAAATCGCCATATAAAAAAATTTGTAGAATGTAGAAATCCAATAGGTCGTGCAAGCGATGACCAGCGAACACCAGCAACAATCTGGATTGCGATAGCGACAGCCTGAGCAGCGGCAAACCACTGCCATTCGAGAGACTTTAAGCGTTGAACAAGAGACTCCCATTCGACTTGCTGAAGGACAAAGACCATCAATGTTAGCGTTGCAAGTATTCGGAGCCCCACGCCAATCCAGGAATTTCGACGGTCTTTTTTCTTTAAATGATAGGCGGACTCATGGTCTTCGATGGTCGACGGTGAGTTATGTTGTAGGGTCGTCGACATCAGATAAGAAATTAATGGTTAAAGAGAAGATGTTGTCAGATTAAAGTGAAATTATTCTACGTTGCGACCTTTAATCATAAACGGTGGTACTGTATCCGTGTGTTAATGTCGAGTCGTATTGAAATCCCGCTATCGGTGAAACAAGTGTTTTAGGATGGGTTTGGTTACAGGGTCGGTATCGAGATTGCCTTACTTCGATACCAATTCGGTATCCTGTGAGAGACGGCTTCTCAGCAATTGATATGGGGTCGGTGTTCACTTTTGAATGGTTTTCTGGAGGTGCCAATGTGCCTCTCGGGAACAATATTACGAGTCACTCGTTGTGAGGGGGTGAATGGTTTAATGTTGCAGCCAAACATTCGACTTTTTGCCCGCTGTGCAGTCCATACGACCAACCCCGGCATTCTACTCACTTGGGCAATCATCGAATGGGATCGAAAAGAAGTTTCTGCAATATGGTGGTCAGTGCCATTGCTCGGCTTTTTTTCTCGGGTCTTATTTGTTCCTCGGTTGCAGTCTATAAGTTTGGGACAAACAGTTGAAAATATAAAAGCCAGTAAAAGAATGACGCTCATGAATTGGACGGAAGCGGGCTTGATTAGCCTGTGTGGTCTTGCCTAGGACGGCCGTCTTGGGTTTGTCTTCAGAAATCTCAGGCATGCCGCAGCGTATGCAGCTCAATTGCTTGCCATCATCAGGGTGGTTTACGGGCGGGCAGTTGTGTTTATTTCAATATATGGACGGATAGTCGTCGCATGTACACGAAGCATAGTATTGAAACTCGTGTACAACGATTTATCGAGGATTCGGAGTGGCCAGTTGTCACTACTATGTCTTATCGGTTTAGTAATATCAGTAGTCGTGTATTTGTTTTCTTGGAAGTGGTTTGATGTTTTTTTCAGAAAGCATGTGGTGCTTGTTTACAGTGCCGTGAATTGAACTCATGTAACCACTAGAGCTTCTTCAAAGCACCGTGAACGAGAACAAAACTTCTTGTACGATCCGCACCCTGAAATCGCACAACACCGATTGCTCGCGGCCCCAAGCCACCAACTTTTTCGACAACACCTTCACCATGATCCTCGTGGAATACCGTATCCCCGACATTGAACGAGACTTCTTTTTCTTTTCTTTGATTAAGCTTGTTTGCAGTACTAATCGCAGGAGATTGATTCGACCTCAACGATACCTTTGATTTTCTTAATTGTGTTGTCTGGATTTTTTCATGATCTTCTGCCTGAATGAAGTCAGAGTCCATTTCTAGAACTAGTCCGTCTGAACGAGTTTGCTCGTGCGTTCGTTTAGTGTGAGAAGATTCATTGAGATGATTGTCGGAATCATTTGGTTCAGCTGTAGAAAAATAATCGGCGAATGAATCGTTTGAAACGTGGCTTTCATCTTGGTTGTGCTCGTAATCAGATGCGTCTCTCATTGACGGAGCCTCGGGCCCACATAGATAAGACTCTTCCCCCATCATCTCAGTGAGAAACACACTTGGTGCTGAAATTCTTCGACTGCCGCGATAGTCTCGGATCCTTGATGCACTTACGTGAACTTCTTGTTTCCCTCGTGTAATTCCGACAAAGACAAGTCGTCGTTCCTCTTCGAGTTGATCGCTATCATTAAGACTTCTTTCATGGGGAAGAATTCCATCTTCTAGGGCGATCATATAGACAACCGGAAACTCTAAACCTTTGCAGGCATGAAAGGTCATCAGTGCGATTTGGTTCCCAGTTGGATCCCAGATGTCTGTATCTGCAACCAGAGCGGTCTGTTCAAGAAATTGGCTGAGCGGATCATCATCGGGTAATACGGCTTTAAATGACTCGTCGACTTGCCTTGCCGCAGTGACAAGTTCTTCAACATTGGCAAGACGCTCATCCCCTTCTTCATCTTTTTCAGCGGCAAGCAAATCTCGATAGCCGGTTTTCTCTAGAATGGCTTCAACAAGTGGTGCAACAGCACCGTTTGACTCTTGTTGGACGGCTTGTATAGCCTGAAAAAGGAGCCCAAAATTTTCGTACGCTCGTACGGCGCGGCGGGTGAGTGCAGGTACATTCGCGGCATGGCGAGTAGCATCGAGTCGGGGGACATGTTGTTGCTCCGCCCACGCGGCGAGGCGATCGAGGGATTGCTTTCCAATTCCTCGTGGCGGCACATTCACAATTCGCAGAAAAGCTTCATCGTCCCGCGGGTTTTTCAAAAGTCTAAGCCAGGCAACAATATCACGAACTTCTCGTCTTTTAAAGAATTCAAGTCCACGAACAAGTTGATATGGAACTTGATGATTTCGTAACGCTACTTCGATAGAGCGCGAAAGTGCATTTGTTCGAAAAAGAATACAGAAATCTTTTGGCTGGCGGTTGCCAGTACGAATAGCATCAGCAATTTCAGTTGCAATGCGCTCGGCTTCTTCATGGCTCGTGCTATCAAGAAAAATTCGGAGAGGCTCACCCTCAGCAGCATCGGTTCGGAGCTGTTTTTGTTTTCTGCGACTGTTATTTGCAATTACACGGTCGGCAGCAGCAAGGATGTTGGAACTACTGCGATAGTTTTGCTCAAGCGTTATGACACGAGCATCGGTGTAGTCTCGCTCGAATTCAAGTATGTTCCGAATACTCGCGCCACGCCATCCATAGATTGCTTGATCGGGGTCGCCAGTTACGGCTAGGTGCTGATGATCGAGTGAAAGACCGCGAAGGAGACAGTATTGCACAGCATTCGTATCTTGGTATTCGTCGACCAAGATCCAGCGATGACGGGCATCGAGTTGTCGTCTTAGGTCTGGGTTATCGAGTAATAATCGAGCGGAGTGTACAAGCAAATCATCAAAGTCCACGGAATTTGAATCAAGAAGCATTTCTTGATAGACGGGCCATATCTTGACGACAATATCATCAGCTGGGCGGCCCCAACGAGGCTCAAATTGATCAGGCGTGACAAGGTCATTTTTTGCGCGGCTGATCGTAGATGCTAACTTTCCTAGCGGGGTGTGTTTCAGTGAAAGTCCTAGTTTTTTTGCCGCTCGTCTAAGCACTGCTTGTGAATCATCGGTATCTAAAATGGAATAGTCGCTTGTAAGACCACACAGGCGGGCGTGTGCTCTTAGCAGACGTGCAGAAAAACGATGGAACGTCCCCATTTCAATTGGTTGTGGACCCACTAACTCAGTGACCCTTTTTCTCATTTCATCAGCGGCTTTATTTGTAAAAGTTAAAGCAACAATCTGATGTGCGGGAACACCTTGTGTAATAAGATGGGCCACCCGATGAGTGACTACCCGTGTTTTCCCACTACCAGGTCCTGCTAGCACGAGAAGCGGCCCTTCTACATGCATTGCAGCTTCGCGCTGGCTCGGGTTAAGCGAATCAAGTGAAATTTGCTGCATGCCTGGTGTCACTACCCGTGTAAAAAAGGCTCTGGCAGGAGTTTCAAGCCCACTGTCATGAATTCACAAAGTTGACTACGTAGAGGGCAGTAGTCGAAATACATTTAATTCGAGTATATTCGGTAGACCGTCTAGTTGTTGAAAAGATATAAACTTTTTACAACATTACGGTGCGTTAGCATGTAGGATAACGCATCAGACTTACTAGATAGACTTTCAGGCCATAACTTCGTCAGGTCTGAGTCATGACAAAAATTAAATGCACGGGAGGGACCCCATGCCTCGCATTCCTTATAAAAGCTTGACGCAATCAGATGAACTCTCTGAGAAATTGGAGATGAGCACTGCTGAAATTGGATTGTCTGTTCGGACAACAAATTGCCTTGAAGAAAAAGGTATTTTTACAGTTCATGATCTTTTGAACTGCACTCGAGCAGACTTATTAAGTATTTCAAATTTCGGTGAAAAGACTCTTGAAGAAGTTTATAAGTCACTTGAGAAGATCGGTTTTTTTCGAAAGCAGCAATCCGGCGACGATATCGTTGTAACTCGGAATGGTGCAGTCTCAAGCACGCCTTGAAAGTTGGGTCTCAACAAAATGTTGGGGCGGTTTATGAGGCTCCGTCTGACGCTTTATACGTATGGAGGATTGCCATGATCGTCCTTCGTGCCCGAATTACAAAGAGAGAGTGTGTTCGTTTGATTCACCTCTCAGGCCGCCCGGAGAACTATTCGTGAGGCTGCCGACATTCTTCAATAAGAAGCGTGGTAATCGACGAACCGGCTTGCCTGCGTGGGGTTCACTGGGCGAGGGAATCTATCACGCAGTCTTGTTCGTAGCTGGACTTATAATCGGGGTATTGATGCTTGCTGGTATTGCTGTGCCGGAGTGGAGGATTAATAACCAGTTTATCGGAGTAGACGGTCGGCTTATCGGAAAAGGATTAGCGAGACATACCCTTCGAGATGTTTTTGGAGGAGCAAAGTATTCATGGCGACCAGCGCTATTGGTGCAGTATGACGTTGATGGAGAGGAAGTAGAGTCCTGGAACACAGTGCATTCTTCGGAGACTCATGAAACAAGAGATGTCGCAGTTCATCAATTGGATAATTGGGAACTTGGTGGTTTTGTGCGTTGCTGGTATGACCCAGGTGACATTGAAACAGTGGTGCTTAAGCGAGGGTATAGTTGGTGGCTTTGGCTACTGACGCTTTTGCTTCCGGGTGCACTCGTTACTTTCGGCGCAACCGGTTTGCTTCATTCCTTAAAAGCCTGGGGTCGCTCCGAAGAGCGTCAGGCTGCACAATTTGGTCGGCTTCTTGAAACGTTAGCCAGTCCATTGCCAGAATCTGTTGGTTTTCCAACAATACCGGCGTGCGATAATCTTGTAAATTCTCCGGGTATGATGTTACGGTTTCGATTGCCGACGGAGAGCCCCGAACTTTGGTCTTTAATCGGAGCAGGACTTTTCTCTGGGCTGTGGAATGCTGTTGTCGTTTTATTAGCCGTGAATGTTGGGTTCAATGTAGTTGGAGGGCGAGCAGACCTGTGGCTTTTGGGACTACTTGCACCATTTGTTGTTGTGGGCGTGGCCTCAATAGGTCTTTTTTGTCGGCAGCTTTTTTTTGTGACTGCTGTAGGTCCAACTCATGTCGAGATTTCAGGCCATCCTCTTTGTCCTGGAGGAATTTATCAAGTTCTTCTTTCACAAGCTGGATCAGCTTCATTTAGGAAATTGGAACTTTTTCTTGAGTTGGAGGAACAGGCGACCTTTCGGCAAGGTACTGATGTAAGGACAGAACGACAGATTATCTGGCAATTTTTAATTCGTCGTTGGAACGATGTTGAACCACTGCCAGGCACACCATTTGAGGCAGAGGAGCAATTACAATTACCAAGCAAAGCAATGCATTCATTTCACTCGACCCATAATGCAGTGAGTTGGCGGCTTGTGTTACGTGGGGTACCGAAGCGTTGGCCGGCATTCGAAAGAGTTTTCCCAGTTGTGGTGTTCCCAGCGGATAGCCAAGGAAGTAATTGAGAGAACAAGTGATGCGAATTCAGATGCGAAAGAAAATAGATCAATGAAAGAGTCAAACGGAACCGAGCAAAGTATGTTTGATTCTTATCAAATTCAGCAGAATCCAAGAATCAGTGTTGTATTTAATCATGAAAATATTCAGTACAGTGGAGCAGATCCACTACGGATTCACTACGTCGTAGAGGGTGTAGAGTCATCTAGCGTCGCTGCCATTGAACGATCAGTTGTTTGGTATACAGAAGGAAAAGGTGAGGAAGATTTCGGTGTTGTTTTCTTTGAGCGAATACAAATCGATAAGCGCAACGACGGCACGAAAATATTGCCAAAATCGATAAGTACAGAACAACTGACAGGGGCTCTTGCGATAGATCTACCCCATAGTCCTTTATCCTACGAGGGAATTATTGTCAAAATTCGTTGGTGTGTTCGTATTCGTATTTTTTTTCGAAGCGGCAGAGACTTCGTTTCAGAACACATTTTTTTTCTAGGAAATGTACCGTTAGCACAGCTGTCTGAAAAAATAGGGTGATAGATGAGTACGGTAGTCATTCACAATCCATTTTCGACACGTTTTATTCGGCCGGGTGTAATACCCTGGCACTCAACGACGACATCCCCAAGTGCTCTGCTTAACACCCTAAAAGATTTCGACAATAGAGTAATTATTTCTGGACCACACGGTAGTGGAAAATCGACACTGTTAAGGCATTTTTGTTCTGCAGCGCGAGTACAGGGCCACGAGGTTTGCTATCTGCGATGCCATTCATGGATCGACGTAATGCGTGCCATAAGGCTGTTTGTTGATGTGAGTCCACGGCATGACTTTGTGTGTATTGATAGTTTTGAGATGCTCAGCTTTTTTGGATGGTTTCTCTGTTTGATCGCGGATTTGCGTGGTATTGGTGTTGTTGTGACGGTGCATGAGAGACCTTGGTGGTGTACGTGGCCGGTATTAGTGAACACGAAAACACGTTTCAAAACGTTTGACAAACTTGTCCAAGAGTTGATGACAAAGTGCTCTAGAACGGAGATGATCAACTTTAGTAAGGAAATGCTTCAAGATGTTTTTAAACGGAATTCGGGGAACTTTAGAGAGTCTTTTTTCGAACTTTACGACCATTACGAAAGTCATTCACGGACAACACTCCATATGAGAAAGAGGCAATAGATTTCTCGTAGTGGTGGTAGGACCACAGGTAAACTTGTCTTTTTGTATCAATAAAAACGGTGATATCGAATATACGGTGGTGGAGAGAAATATTTGGGAAAGAAAACAATGTTTTTATGGAGTGGCGGGTCACGAACGCAACCTAGGTTAAGAGTGTTGGCAGGATCAGTGGGTTATTTGCCCAGCCTGTCACGCCTGACAAAAGGAGAATGTGATGCGTTCGCCGCGTATTTTAATTACAGTATTTTTTTTCATCGGAATTGTGATTGGGAACCAATCTGCCGTTCGAGCACAGTGTTGTCTCTCGGGTCTTTTTTCTGGTTGTGGTTGTTTTAAGACAGCGGTTCCAGCATACGCCGTTGCACCCGTTCCAGCACCACCACCGGTGACCCCTATAGTAGCACCAGCTGTTGTGGCACCAGCTGTTGTGGCACCACCACCGCAACCTGTAATGGTGCCTGTGCAGCAGGTTAGCTATGTTCCAGAAACAACCTATCAGACGAAATATCAGTGTGTGCCCGTCACATGCTACAGACCTTCATGTGAGATTGATCCATGTACGGGATGTGCCGTTGAATGTATGGAGCAGGTCACAAACTATGTTCAAAAGCAAGTAAGTGTTCCAGTTACTCAGTATAGAGCTGTCTATACAACAAAATATGTCCAGGTTCAGCCCGGAGCGGGTGCTCCTAGTGTTGCCGGAAGTATTCCAGGGCCTGCTGGCGTGGCAACGAGTCCTTTTGCAACACCATCACAAACGACTCCTCAAGCTTGGGGAGCTGCAGGTACGGTGGCGTCACCATCAGTACCGACTCAACAACCAATGTTGCCCCCATCCGCTCCTAGCAGTACGTATCAGCAACAAATTGTTCCTCAGAGTGGGAACTACGCACCGACGCAGTCAAATTCTCCTCAGGCGCAACCCATGAATGCTCCTGCATTGACACCAGCCCCGTCACTCAAGCCGATACCCGAATTATCACGAGATGGATCTAGTCAACCTTCTTTGAATTCTGAATCAGGAATGTTTCGTACCCCAGATACATCGACAGACACGGGTTATGGACAGTCAAATCAAATGCAGACAGGAAATCCAACGACGATAGTTCCGTCACCATCATTACGGCCGATACCGCCCGCAACAAGTAGCTCGACGAGTAATAGTCGAAGGTCGTACGGGACCCCACTGCGGGGTAATAGTGATATGCCAGTGCTCCCAGGCACTGGACCAACGACAACTACTCGAGCCTTCCCAAAGCTTTTAGAGCCGACTGGCCACACAACGTCTTGGAAGCCTGCGGGTCAAATAATGCCAAAACAGGCACACATATCGAATAAGAAAAATTCTTGGCAACCTGCATTCACGAAAGTACCCTCTGGACCGTATGCTCAGGGATGGCAGCCGACGTATCCGACTGCAGCACTTCCCACAACCGCTCAGTAAGTTTCTGCCGTGACAAATGCCGAGATCGCTCTAATTTTTGATCATGTGGCCGATCTTTTAGAGTATCAGGGAAGCAATGTATTCCGTGTTCGTGCGTATAGAAATGCCTCTCGATTAGTGGAGGGGATCGTTGAGCCACTTGCAACAATACGAGATGCACCTGACCGATCTTTTCAGGACCTTGACGGTATAGGTAAAGATCTTGCTCAGAAACTGGAAACGCTGTTGGTTAGTGGCCAATTACCAATGCTTAAGCAGTTGGAAGAGGAGGTGCCGCAAGTTGTTTTCGACCTTATGCGGGTACCAGGACTTGGCCCAAAGAAGGTAAAGCTTTTGATGGCAGCGATTGAACTAGAGTCGTTGGATGACTTGGAAAAAGCTTGCCAAGAGGGCAGAGTGAGTCTGCTCAAAGGGTTTGGTAAGAAAACTGAGTCAACAATCCTTTCGAACATTGCATTTGCCAAAAATCCCGACAATTCAAGACTTCTTTGGAATGAAGCAGATCAGATTGTTCATCTTTTGATTGAGTGGATGAAAGAGTGTCAGGCAGTTCAGCAAGTCGAGGCTGCCGGTAGCTGGCGACGAGGTAAAGAGACAGTCGGTGATATTGATCTTCTTGTTGAAAGCCATCAGCCAAGTGATGTCATGAATCACTTCGTGGCTTGGGAGCACGCAGATCATGTAATGGTTCGAGGGGATACCAAAACAAGTATTCGTGGCCCACGTGGGATTCAGGTCGATATGCGTGTCGTGGAAAAAAAATCTTTTGGTGCTGCTTGGCAATACTTTACAGGATCAAAGGAGCACAATGTTCGACTACGAAGTCGGGCTAAAAAACTCGGGCTTTCTATAAATGAATATGGCGTAAGCCAACTCGATAAGTCTGGTGCAAAGATATTTGCAGGTCAAAGTGAAAAAGAAGTTTACAAAGCGGTAGGCCTTGAATGGATTCCACCTGAACTTCGAGAAAATCACGGTGAATTCGAACTTGCAGAAAATGATCAAGTTCCAAAACTCATAACACTCCAGGATATTTGTGGCGATTTGCATATGCATACCACTGCCACAGATGGGGAAGCGACGCTTCTTGAGATGGTAACTGCTGCTATTGAGCGTGGATTGAGGTATATCGCGATTACTGACCATAGTAAACGAGTGACTATGGCAAGAGGTCTCGATGCTACAAGGCTTTATGAGCAGTGGGAAGCAATTGATGAATTTAATGAATCGTTAGCTGCAGAGGAAGCAAATTCCTTGGTTATTTTAAAAGGAATCGAAGTTGATATTTTGGAGAAAGGAGGGCTTGATTTATCTGACGAGGTTCTTTCACATGCAGATTGGGTTGTTGCGAGCTTACATTACGGCCAGCAGCAGTCTCAGGAGCAAATTACTGGACGCATACTAGATGCTGTTTGTAACCCGTATGTTAGCTGTATTGGTCATCCAACAGGCCGTCTCATAAATCGACGCCCTCCTTATAAAGTTGATATTCAACGTATTATAGACGCAGCTGCAGACCATGTGACGTGTCTTGAAATCAATGCTAACCCGTGGCGATTGGATCTGGACGACCGCTTCGCTGCTGCAGCGAAAGAGGCAGGAGTCAAGTTAGCTATATCGACAGATGCTCACTCAACCGCAGGGCTCGATGTGATGCGGTGCGGAATACTGCAGGCACGAAGAGCAGGCTTGGAAGCAAGGGATGTGGTAAACACCCTACCCCTGCAAGAACTCAAAGACGTAATGCAAAAAACGTAACAAAACAGCACGAAAACGCGGATTGTATTCTTGAAAAACTTTGTTTAATGAGTGTCCTGAACACAGCGAAAACCTACGTGATTACACCCGCTTGATACCTCGCCTTTTCCTCGGGTTCCGAGGATATAACGTGAGCAGTATTGTTCAGTGCAAAGGAAAGACCCACCCCGCTGAATACGCTTTGCTATCCCAGGCTCTTGAGGATCAAAACTTGTATCTGGTCCAGATGGGTTCACTGAGGGTAATTCATTGTTTCGTTGCTTTTGATAGGTATCCGGCCGATACCAATCAGCACACCACTCCCAGACATTGCCAGATACATCAAACAATCCATATGCGTTTGGAGAGTATTGTCGAACCGGTGCAATACCTGCAAAGCCGTCCTCGGCAGTATTCTGCACTGGAAATTGACCCTGCCACGTATTTGCCATCCACTTTCCATTCGGACAAAGTTCCTCACCCCACGGGTACATATTTCCTGTCAGACCCCCTCGTGAGGCAAATTCCCACTCAGCTTCGGTGGGTAGTCGCTTTCCCGCCCAGTCAGCGTAGGCAACAGCATCTTCGAAAGCTATGTGAACGACTGGATAATCTAACTTGTCGGTTATCGTTGATTCTGGGCCAAGCGGATGACGCCAATTTGCTCCTGGAACATATGCCCACCACTGAAGATGATTCGACAAAGGAACTGGTCTATCTGGCGGCGTGAAAACGATTGAACCAGCGACAAGGTTTTCGGGTGGTGCCCCCGGAAAGTCTTCGGGTCGAGGTGGGATTTCTGCAACGGTTACATATTTAGTCGCTTCAACGAATTTACTAAATTGTTGATTCGTGACTTCCGTGGCGTCGATCCAAAAACCATCTACAGTAACTGAATGAATCGGACGAGCATCGGTCATTGGCTTGTCGCCACCATGCGGAACTCCACGAGGATCTAGGCATCCTATTGAAAACGTTCCTCCTGGAATCCAAACCATTTCATCGGGAGACTTTCCTGGTGCTGCGTTGCTTGCAACCTGTGTCTTTTTAAAGGCAACTGTAGAAACTTGTGTTTGAGGTGTCTTGTCTTTAACGGTGGCAATGTTCTTCCCTGGTGGCGAGCTGTTTTTTTTTGGAAGAGCAATTCGGCAACAAAACCAGAGAAGCATTGCTGCAACAATGCCCATAGTAATTTGAGCACCTGTTGAGTGTAGTATTTTTGGCCCGGTAGAATTCTTCCGTGGCTCCTGAGTGTCTTGTTTAATCATTTTTAAAAACCTTGTTTAATCTTTCGCACATCAATCGACAGCGTTTCTTGGTCCACCAGTCAAAAAACCCGTGGCGTGAAATGTTTGCCAGCGTGTCTTCTTCCCGTTGCATCGTGTTAATTACATATAACATGTCGTCAGCCATTGGTTCTTTCGAAAATTGTTTTAAAATCTCTGCGGCAGCCGTGTGATCAGTGAAATCACCAACTTTATTCTGCATTACGCGAAGAATTTTCTGACACGTTTCGAGCGGTTTGCTCAAATCTTTTTTAGGGAGAAGTTCGAGGGCGTAACGAAGATTCTTTCCAGCAATTCTGAGCTGGTGAAGTGTTTTTGGTTTTTTCTTACGGGATTTCGCAATGACTGAAAATTGTGCACAAGATTTCTTAAGACGATTTTGTATGAAACTCTTGTAAAGTTTTTTATTCTGCTGCGTAAGGTCGGTAAGATCACTTGCTCGAGAGTGCCATCCCCATAGCATGAGTTGTGATCGAAGGCTCATAATAGATGCTCGATTTACAGTCTGTTTAATCGCGACTAACTGTAAAAGTTGGCTTATAGATGATCTCTGGATGCTGCTTGAGCCACTCTCCGGGGGTAGGTGTAATTGTAATCGTTCAGATAACACGTCGTAGTCTCGCGTAGCTCCGGCGGTCTGCCGCAGGTCGCGAAGGCTTTGCTTAAAAGAAGCAACAAGTGTTTTAGATAATAGTGGTGAAAAGATTGACAACGCGACAGAAGTTCGTCTCGCTGTCACTCGTAGGTGGCGTACTGTTTCAGGTTCGACAGTCGTACTTGCTTTCTCGCACGTTTTCCAAACTTCGTCGAGGTAGGCTCGCAACGTCGTTCTTGCCACATCAGTAGCGTAACAACTTCCTTGGGGACGAAATCGTTCAGAAATACCATGGAAAGTATTCTGATAAGTATCGGCAGTCAGCCTTATCCGAGGAAATTGTCCTTCAAGCATTCTGTTAGACGGTACATCCAAAAGTACTTTAGATTGTTCTTTTTTCACAGCGGAGCCCCATCGTCCGTACTTCGATAAAAATCACACGCACTGGAAAATGGCTTGAAAAAAGAATCGTCAGATTATTTCTAGAGGCCGTCAGTTTGACTGTTCCCGTTACCAGTACCCTCCGACAGGCCACTTATGGTGGTACTTCCCTGGTGAGTAATACTTTCGGCACCCGCAGCTAGTTCTTCCTCTGTTGGCTCTGATGCCTCGAGAAGCGGGAAGTCACGGGATAATAAATCCTCACGGTCTATTCTCAAGGCCTCAAGTGCCTCTGGACGAACTCGTACTTCAGATGTCTGGAACGTATTAAACCCAGTGCCTGCAGGGATCAAATGGCCCAAGATAACATTTTCTTTGAGCCCCACTAAATTATCAACACGTCCAGCAAGAGCAGCCTCAGTTAAAACCTTAGTTGTTTCCTGAAAACTAGCAGCTGAGATAAAGCTGGTACTTTGAACACTTGCTTTGGTAATACCAAGTAACTGCGTGCTGGCTGTAGCAGGCTTGGGCTTTGTTCCCTTCGCTGGAGTGCCGCCAAGAGCCTCAATAGATTCATTGTTTTGTGACAAAGCATCTTTGGGAACAATAGCACCAACCTCAAACTCGCTATCACCTTTATCTGTAATTCGAACGCATTCGAAAATACGCTCATTCGCTTGCCTAAATTCATGCTTGTCAAGCATGCTACCCGGAAGTAGTTTCGTATCTCCAACGGTGTCAATTTTCACTTTACGAAGCATTTGTGAAACAATTATTTCAATGTGTTTATCATCAATTTCTACTCGTTGGCTGCGGTAGACATTTTGAATTTCACGAACAAGGTATCTCTGGACTTCTTCTTCACCAGAAATTCGAAGGATGTCATGAGGCACTAAAGGCCCATCAACGAGAGCCTCACCTGCTCGGACGATATCTCCAGCATGGACCCGCATATGCTTGCCATGGGTAATTAAATGCTCTCGCTCTACGCCAGATTCATTTCGAACAATGATCGTTCTTTTACCACGTCGTTTCTCACCACTTACTTCAACTTTGCCATCGATTTCGGCCATGATGGCTGGGTCTTTTGGTTTCCTGGCTTCAAAAATCTCTGTAACTCGAGGAAGTCCACCGGTGATGTCTTGAGTTTTACTGGCTTCGCGAGGCGTTTTAGCCAAGATATGACCGGCTTTGACACTCTCACCAGGCGACACCTCGATGTAGGCCTTCTCAGGAAGATAGTAGAAGTCGAGGATTTTCCCGGATTCATCTTCGAGAACAACCTGGGGATGATACACACCTTTGTGTTCCATAATCATTCGACGGATGTGTCCACTAGGATCTTTTTCAACTCTTAAAGTTTCACCGTCGACAACGTCTTCATACCGGACCTTACCTGCGACTTCAGAGAGAATAGGAATCGAGTGGGGATCCCACTGAACAAGCACAGTGCCCTGCTTGACCTTGTCGTTTTCGGCAACCTTAAGAATTGCACCAGCTGGAATATCAAATTTATCGATCTCCCGACCTTTTTCGTTCAGTATGGCAATCTCACCATTTCGGGCAAGGACAACTTGCTCACCTTCTTCGTTTTCAACTGTTCGCAGGCGAGTGAATTTTGCGGTTCCTACGTGCTTTGATTTATATTCATTTTCTTCAATATCACGCTGACCAACTCCACCAATGTGGAATGTTCTCATCGTCA
>ERZ1048872.2185-NODE-2185-length-14389-cov-4.485210_pt1 | contig 14389 bp, 15 predicted proteins | sample MGYA00383100_ERZ1048872 | MGnify/ENA primary metagenome ERZ1048872 (study PRJEB29581, sample SAMEA5548370) | metagenome | biome: marine; feature: coastal; material: water | depth 50 m | study: Short-term variability in the microbial, nano- and picoplankton... | reverse complement strand
GCTTCATTTTGCAAAAGCGATGAAACATCACGCAGCCATTCGCCGACAGAATAAAGCGCGTCACCTGAAACATGGCCGTATAAACGATGGGGGGCCAGTGCTTCTTCTTCTGCAGGTGGTCGTGCCGTTAACACGCGCCAATTGGAAAAAACCTGTAATGCATCGGCGTTTACAATCATGCCGCCCTGATTTTGTGCAATCTCTAAGGCAAGGGATGATTTGCCCGAGGCGGTGGGGCCAGCGATTAAAACCGGCTGATCAGGTCTGATTTGAGTAAGGTCAAACATCAAAAATCATTTCATTAACGAAAAAAGTGAACGATACCGAAAATAATCCGCGTGAAAGCGGGTCTAAGGCGTTGCGGTTAGCGGTGTTTTCAGACATTCTTTGCACACTCAAAAAAACAGCCCGGAAAGGCCCGATATGACAGCTGCATCTTCTGCCAACAGCGACACGTCTTACAAGAGGGTCATGTTAAAAATTTCTGGTGAGGCGTTGATGGGGGACCAAGGGTTTGGTCTTAATCCACCCACCGTTGAAAGAATTGCCGCCGAAGTACAGCGTGTTCATGACCTTGGAATTGAAATTTGCATGGTTATTGGCGGCGGAAACATTTTCCGCGGTCTGCAAGGCAGCGCGCAGGGTATGGAACGCACAACAGCCGATTATATGGGCATGTTGGCCACCGTAATGAACGCGCTGGCGATGCAATCCGCCCTTGAGGCATTGGATATTCACACACGCGTTGTTTCAGCTATCCCAATGGATCAGGTTTGTGAGCCTTACATTCGCCGCCGCGCAGTGCGCCACCTTGAGAAAAAGCGGGTGGTGATTTTTGCCGCAGGCACGGGTAATCCGTATTTCACAACTGATACTGCGGCCACGCTTCGCGCCAGCGAGATGAGCTGTCAGGCGATCATCAAGGGCACTAAGGTCGACGGTGTTTATGACAAAGATCCTGCCAAGTTTGACGATGCCGTCCGTTATGACGAAATTTCTTACGATGATGTATTGCAAAAGAACCTAAAGGTTATGGATGCATCCGCCATTGCCCTTGCGCGTGACAATAATTTGCCGATCCTTGTGTTTTCACTAGATGAGCCCGGCGGATTTTGCACCATCATGGAAGGCAAGGGAACCTATACAAAGGTTGGCGGTTAACGCTATACCTGAGCTAACAATCAAAGCTGGCTGTATTTCCGGCCCAACGTAAAAGAGTGAAAAACCATGGCACAAGACGACCTAGACATTGACGTAGATGATCTGAAACGACGCATGGATGGCGCTATGACCAGCCTTAAGTCAGAATTTCAAACCCTGCGCACAGGTCGCGCGGCCGCCACGATGCTTGACCCTATTTCAGTCGAGGCATACGGCCAACGCACACCCATTAACCAAGTCGGTACAGTGAATGTACCAGAACCACGGATGTTGACGATTAACGTTTGGGACAAAACAATGGTTCAGGCCGTTGAAAAAGCCATTCGTGAAAGTGGTCTGGGCATTAACCCAGTTGTGGATGGCACAATTATTCGTTTGCCAATCCCAGAACTAAACGAAGAACGCCGTCGTGAATTGACGAAAGTCGCTGCGCAATATGCCGAAAGTGCGAAAGTTGCGGTTCGCAACGTACGTCGTGACGGCATGGATCAGATCAAAAAAGCCAAAGGTAATGGCATGGGTGAGGATGATCAAAAAATCTGGGCCGATGAGATTCAAGAGGTCACAGACGCCGCTATTGCGGCAGTCGACGCAAGCTTGGCGGCCAAGCAAGAAGAGATTATGCAGGTTTAACCCGGAAAGGGTGCTGATGTCTGATCAGAAAACAGGACCAAACCATGTCGCCATCATTATGGATGGCAACGGGCGTTGGGCTGTGCAAAAGGGGCGGCCAAGATTATTTGGTCACCAAGCCGGTGCACGGCGCGTGCGGGAAATTGTCGAAGCGTGCCCTGACTTGGGTGTGCGTTACGTGACGATTTTCGCCTTTTCCACCGAAAACTGGAAGCGTACCCAAACCGAGGTTGCGGGGCTTATGGCCCTGTTTCGGCGCTATATTGCGAAAGAAATGCAAGAATTCATGCGCCAAGGTGTGCGGGTTCGTTTCATCGGTGACCGTATCAAATTGGATCGCAAATTGCGCGAGTTGATGGATGAAGTTGAGGAATTGACCAAGGCTAACACACTTACCGATTTGACGATCGCATTGAATTACGGGGGCCGCGATGAGGTGGCACGTGCGTCTCGACGTATGGCCCGCGATGTGGCCTTGGGTAAAATTGATCCTGAAACTGTTGATGAAACGACATTGGCGCGGTATTTGGATACGTGTTTCTTGCCCGATCCTGATCTGGTGATCCGAACATCCGGCGAGGCACGAATTTCAAATTTCCTATTATGGCAATCGGCTTATGCTGAATATGAATTCATCGATACTTTGTGGCCGGACTTCACCCCAGAAATTTTCCAAGGTTTGATCGAACAATATGCTGGCCGTAGCCGGCGTTTTGGGGCCGTAAGTGCATGAACAAAGCTGTAAGTAATTCCGGTCGTTGGGCTGATTTAGCGCCGCGAGTCATTTCCGGTGCGTTGATGGCGGCTCTTGGTGTGACGGCTATTCACCTAGGGGGCATTTGGTTTCATGGCCTTATTGCCATTGTGATCGGCATCATGATTTGGGAGCTTTCCCAAATGTTATCGCCGAAAATTTCCTATCTTTCCGTGCTTTATGGCATTTTTGGCGGCGCACTCGTTTTAGCCGCCCCAACCATACCCCTTAAGGTTCTGTCGCTTCTGACGTGTTTATTCGCGGTCTTTGGGATGTTGAATTTCGCCAATAACCGCGCGCTATTTGCCATTTTTGTGATTGCCCTTTTAACTGCGGGCATCGGGCTTGTTGGTTTTCGCGCGGATCATGGCGGCACATGGTTGTTTTGGCTGGTTTTGGTGGTGATTGTAACTGATATTGCAGGCTATTTTGCTGGGCGCATATTCGGTGGTCCCAAATTTTGGCCTAAGGTCAGCCCTAAAAAGACGTGGTCCGGTACCATTGCAGGATGGGTTGGTGCCCTTGGTGTTGGTGCCTTATTCCTGTCGTTTACACGCGCTGGATGGGATTTATTGTGGATTTCGGTCTTGTTGGCCTTTGCAAGCCAACTTGGTGACATCGCCGAAAGTGCGCTAAAACGTAAGGTTGGCGTGAAAGACAGTTCATCCCTTATTCCCGGACATGGCGGTATGTTTGACCGTTTCGACGGTGTTCTTGGTGCGGTGCTGTTCATGCTGCTGGTTGCGATATTTGTTGATGTGCCAGGTATCTCTATCCGATGACCCGTAAGGTTTCGATTTTCGGCTCGACCGGTTCAATCGGTCAAAATACTGTTGATCTGATTGCCCGAAAACCAGAAGACTATGATGTAGTTGCCCTAACAGGTGGGCGAAATATTTCGGTGCTGGCGCAACAAGCCCAAGCATTAAATGCAAAAGTGGCCGTTACGGCGCATGACGAATGTTATCAGGATCTTAAGGATGCGCTTGCCGGCACGGATATCAAGGTGGCGTCTGGTACTGAGGCCATCGTCGCGGCCGCGATGGAGCCCATTGATTGGGGCATGTCGGCAATAATTGGCTATGCAGGCTTAGCACCCGGAATTGAAGTTCTAAAACAAGGCTCAACCCTTGCGTTGGCCAATAAAGAAACGCTGGTTGCAGCGGGCCCATTGGTGATGGACTTAACGGCAAAACATAACGCCCGTTTACTGCCTGTGGATAGCGAACATTCCGCCATTTTCCAAGCACTCGTAGGCGAAGACATCAGCGCTGTTGAGAAGATCACAATCACTGCGTCTGGTGGCCCTTTCAGAACATGGAGCGCCAGTGAAATGGCGTCTGCAACCTTGGAACAGGCTTTGGCACATCCAACTTGGGAAATGGGGCAACGGATCAGTATTGACAGCGCAAGCATGTTTAACAAGGCCATGGAAGTTTTGGAAACTAAAGCATTTTTTGATGTTGAAATGGATCAGATCGATGTGCTGGTTCATCCGCAATCTCTGGTGCATGCCTTGGTTTCATTCAAGGACGGCGCGGTGATGGCGCATATGGGAATATCGGACATGCGCCATGCGATTGGTTATGCGTTAAATTGGCCATCTCGTTTGGATTTACCCGTGGCGCGTCTTGATTTGGCCCGCGTAGGTACATTGACCTTTGAGGCACCCGACGAAACGCGATTTCCAGCGCTGCGTTTAGCGCGTGAAGTGGCGCAAACGGGGGGGCTAATGGGGGCCGCATTTAATGGTGCCAAAGAGGCCGCACTAGATCTGTTCATGGCCCGCAAAATTGGATTTTGCGATATGGCTGAACGAGTAGAATTGGCGATCACCAAGATTTCGGCGGAATTCAGCCTTACCAGTGCCACGGTTAACCTTGAAAACGTCGCTGAAATGGATCAACTGGCCCGCAGGCTGGTTAAACAATAATAGGAAAACGGGGCGAAAATGGCGGACATATTAGCAGGTTTTGGTGGGTTCTCTTGGGCGATATTGGCCTTTATTGTTGCCCTTTCAATAATCGTCACGGTGCATGAGTACGGCCATTACATTGTTGGTCGATGGTGTGGGATCAAAGCCGAAGTATTTTCGTTGGGGTTTGGCCCCGTCCTGTTTTCACGTCACGACAAACACGGCACACGTTGGCAACTGGCGGCCCTGCCTTTTGGGGGATACGTAAAATTTTTAGGTGACGCGAATGCAGCAAGCCAACCCGATGGCGATGCTGTCGCTGCCCTTAGCGACGGAGATGCCGCCAAATCGATGTTTGGTGCTGCTCTTTGGCGTCGCGCACTGACGGTACTTGCGGGTCCTGTTTTTAACTTTGTGCTTACGATCATCATTTTTGCCGTTATCGCATTGTCGCGTGGGTTGCCTGTTGATGAACCCAAAATCGGCGCAATTAAAAACAATCCAGCAGGTGTAAGCGAACTTCAGGCAGGTGATTTGATCTTGGAACTGAATGGCGTGCCAGTTGACAGTTACAAGGCGTTTTTCAGCCAAAGCGACACGATTGAACAGCCAACAGTTGACTATCTTGTTGAGCGAAAAGGCGCGACAATGGCCATTACTGGCCCCAACCCAAGCCCCGCTTTGGTGGATCGTGTATCCTTTGGTTCTGCTGCGGAAGATGCCGGTTTAGAAGAAGGTGATGTAATCATCGCCGTTAATGATGCGCCTGTGGCAACATTCCAAAATCTTATGGCTATTGTCGCGGAGCTTGATGGGGCACCCATGCGCCTAACAATCTGGCGTGCAGATGCCGATGGGCAAGGCGCGACTGAATTTGACGTCGTATTGGCACCGCGTCGTTCTGATTTGCCGCTGCCAGAAGGTGGCTTTGAAACCCGTTGGCTAATCGGAATCAGCGGTTCCACGCTGTTTGAACCTGTGCTTGAGGCACCCAGCGTTTGGGGATCGGTTTCCTATGGCGCAAGCCGGGTCTGGTCAATTGTTACAGGAAGCCTATCAGCACTTTCACATATCGTGAGTGGGGCAATCAGTACCTGTAACCTACAGGGGCCAATTGGCATCGCTGAAACGTCGGGCAATGCTGCATCAAATGGCATATTGGATTTCGTCATTCTGATCGCCGTTCTATCAACGGCCATCGGCATGATTAACCTTTTCCCAATTCCAGTGTTGGATGGGGGGCATTTGCTGTTTTATGCGTATGAAGCTGTGACAGGTAACCCACCACCTGAAAAAGCGCTAAGATTGCTTTTTGCCGCCGGAATGGCATTGGTTCTGGGCATGATGATCTTTTCGGTGTTCAACGATTTTCTGTGCCCATAGGCAATAAATCTTTGATGCAATCAATTGACTCAACGTCATGGGCTAAATTGCGGAATAGTCACAACCTTTTCTCGGCTGGGTCACATTTGCGCCCCATTTGACGGGCATCTTGGATCTATCGTTCAAGAAAGGATATCAAATGCGTTACATTCAATCTGGTTATCAAGGTGTTTCCCTGCTGATGGGTCTGAATGCTGACCGTTTCATCATGCTTGGCGCTGTTGGTGGTGCGTTGTTGGCTGGTGCCTTCATCGGATCACTTTAAGACATTTCCGATATCGTGCCATAAAGGTGCGGTAAATACCTCCCTAAACTTCATGCGGCCCCCTGTGGATAACTCCACATGGGCCGTTCTTGTTTTTGACATCTGTGTCTATTCCCGTTAGCAACACTATATCTGGGAATAACAAGGCGAGAATCGCTGCTATGGGCACTAATTATCGAGTTGAAGCAATTGCAAAGTCGCGTGGTCTTAAATCCACGATTTATTGTACTTTTCTAACATTTATTGTTCTTTGCGCAATGATCTGGGCAAGTGCTGCTGAGGCTCAGCCATATCGTTTCACATCTGTTAGCATCGAAGGCAATCAACGCGTCGAAAGTAACACGGTTCTCAGCTACACTGGCATTAAACGTGGCGAAACAGTTACGGGTGGTCAGCTGAATGCCGCTTATCAGAATTTGCTTGGTTCTGGACTTTTTGAAAGCGTTGAAATTGTTCCGCAGGGCAATCGTTTGAAAATTGTCGTTAAAGAATACCCAACGATCAGTCGTATTAACGTCGAGGGCAATAAGCGTCTAAAAGATAAGGATATCTTAGAGTTTTTACAATCCAAGTCACGCCGTGTGTATAGCCCCAGTATTGCAGAAGCAGATGCTGCACAAATCACCGCTGCATATCGCCAACAAGGGCGTTTGTCCGCGACGGTAACCCCCGTTTTAATTCCACGCTCTGAAAACCGTGTGGATTTGGTATTCGAAGTGACAGAAGGGCGTGTTGTTGCTAATGAACGGATTGGTTTTGTCGGCAACCGTTACTTCTCTGACCGTCGTCTGCGTCGTGTTCTTGAAACAAAACAGGCTGGGCTCTTCCGGGCTTTTATTAAATCAGATTCATTCATTGCGGATCGTTTGGAATTTGACAAACAGTTGCTTGCAGATTTCTATATCTCGCGCGGGTTCGTGGATTTCAACATTCCTGACGTGACAGCCGAGGCCGCGCGTACGCGTGACGCCTATTTCATTACGTTCTCAATTCAGGAAGGTCAGCAATTCAAAATTGGCGAAGTTACGACTTCTAGTGATCTGGCTGAAATTGACCCCGATGCATATCTGGCGATTTTGAAAATTAAGACGGGTCAGGTCTATTCACCAAGTGCTATCGAAAATTCGATTGCGCGATTAGAGCGCCTGGCGTTGCAGCAAGACTTGAATTTCATCCGCGCAACACCGCGGATTACACGTAATGACGCTCATTTAACTTTAGATATCGAATTTGTTCTGGAAAAGGGTCCGCGGATATTTGTTGAGCGTATCGATATCGAAGGAAATAACACAACTTTGGATCGCGTTGTCCGGAACGAATTTGATACCGTTGAGGGTGACCCGTTTAACCCTCGCGCAATCCGCAATGCGGCTGAGCGTATCCGTGCAATGGGCTTCTTTAGCAGTGCAGAAGTTGAAACACGCGAAGGATCCGCGCCAGATCAAATCGTTTTGGATGTTGATGTCGAAGAGCAACCGACTGGTTCTCTTGGTTTCGGTGCCAGTTATTCGACAACATCAGGTATTGGGCTAAATGCGCACTTTTCTGAAACCAATTTCCTTGGCCGGGGACAAACGCTAAGTGCCACGATTGGAACGGTTGATAACGCTAGATCTTTGACTTTGGCCTTCGCTGAACCAAACTACCTAGGTCGTGAGCTTAGCTTTGCGATTAATGGGGGTTATTCTGAAGACACCGCAGATAAATACCAAGTAACTAACTTCTTCTTTTCACCATCGTTTGAATTCCCCGTCAGTGAAAATGGGCGTTTTCAAGTAAGGCTCGGGTTTCGATACGAGGACATCAATTCTGTAGATGCCGCTGCATCGGCCGACATAATTGCAGATTCTGGCAACCTTTGGAAAAGCAGCGTTGGGTATAAATACTCGTTTGATAGTCGAAAGACTGGCCTTAATCCTAATGCTGGCTATTTGCTGAGCTTTGAACAAGACTATGTCGGCTCTGGTTCTTCTGCTCAGTATATCCGGACCTTAGCGAAAGCCCAGGCGGAACAAAGCATTATGCAAGAAGAGGTAATTTTGCGTGCCGCATTTGAAGCTGGTGCTATCAATGTTTTGTCTGGATCAACCAAAATCACAGATCGATTTTTCTTAAATACGGCGCAGATGCGCGGTTTCGAACCCAACTCAATTGGTCCATATGATACAGCAACGTCGGATCCTTTGGGTGGTAACTTTTATGCCGCTGCACGTTTTGAGGCAGAATTCCCAATCGGCTTGCCTGCTGAATATGGAATTACTGGCGGCGCATTCTTGGATGTAGGCTCGGTTTGGGGGCTGGATGATAAATCATCGGTTCCCGGTATTGATGACGGTCTGCATCTAAGATCTGCAGCTGGGGTTTCTATCTTTTGGAAAACTGCAATTGGACCGCTGCGTTTCAATTTCTCACGCCCAATTTCGAAACAATCAACTGATAAAGAGCTAAACTTCGAATTCACGATTTCAACAGCGTTCTAAATGAGGCCGCTTAACTTCATAGCGGCTTGTATTTGGGGGGTCATGCTTACTTGGACAATTCCTGCCCAAGCACAGTTTTCGTTGGGTTCTGAAATTTCAGGTGGCGTATTTACTGTCGATCAAGAAATCGTTTTTCAAAGAACGCTGTTTGGCAAACGACTGGTAGATTCCTTTCAAAATGAAGTCTTTTTATTAAATTCTGAAAATGAACGGGTTTCTGTTGAGCTGAAAGAAGAAGAAGAAGCACTTACCGTGCAGCGCGGCATTCTTGATCAGGCAGAATTTCGAGCCCTCGCATTGGCGTTTGACCAAAAAGTGGTCGCGATACGCGATAAACAACGTGAAAAAAAACGTGAATTGGCGAATATTTCTGACCTGAATCGACAGTTTTTTCAGACTGAAACACGCGCAGTAATTCTTAAAGTTCTTAAAGAAAATCAAGTCGGTGTCCTTGTCGATACGCGTGCCGTCATCTGGTCTGCGCCTGAAACCGATTTAACAGATCAAATCATCTCGCGTATTGATGCCGACCTTGGTGTTGGACCTGATCGTTAAAGGTTCTGCGAAAGCATTTTTTCTGAACTTGTGACAAGTTGCTTGAATTGTTATGGCTAAGTTAAGCAAAATTAAGGGGGGACAAACTATGTCCGAAGATAAACCAACATCCGCCGATCTTGATCTGATCAAACGCATTATTCCGCATCGTTATCCGTTTTTGTTGGTTGATAAAGTTCGCGACATTGTTCCGCACAAAAGTGCTGTTGGCATTAAGAATGTGACAGCCAATGAGCCCCATTTTGAAGGCCACTTCCCAAAGGCCCCAATCATGCCTGGTGTTATGATTGTTGAGGCAATGGCTCAGTCAGCGGCGGTGCTAGTTGGGATCACACTTGATTTGATCGACAAGGAATTGCTGGTCTATTTCATGGCGCTTGATAACGTGAAATTCCGTCGCAAAGTTGTGCCCGGTGATGTGCTTGAAATGCACGTCGAGGTGACACGCGGGCGCGGTAAGGTTTGGAAATTCCATGGCGTTGCATCTGTGGATGGTGAGGTTGCCGCCGAGGCCGATTTGACCGCAATGTTCGACATGACAGGCGACTAATATGAGCATCGATACCACTGCAAATATCCACGCATCTGCAGTGGTTGAAGAGGGCGCCATTGTTGGGCCTGATTGTCAAATCGGGGCATTTTCTGTTGTCGGGCCAAATGTGCGTCTAGGGCGCGGTGTGATCATCAAAAACCACGCCGTTGTAACGGGCTGGACGGAAATTGGCGATGAAACTGTTGTCTTTCCTTTCGCTTGTGTTGGCGAAGTCCCACAAGATTTAAAATACGCAGGAGAAGAAACACGTCTGGTTGTCGGCAAGCGCAATCGCATTCGTGAAGGGGCTACGCTCAATCTTGGGACAGCTGGCGGTGGCGGGTTAACCCGAGTGGGCGATGATTGTCTATTTATGACAGGTGCGCATGTTGGCCATGATGTGATTGTTGGCAATCGCGTGATTATGGCCAATCAATCGGCCCTCGCTGGGCATTGCATTGTTGATGATGACGTTATCATTGGCGGTCTTTCTGGCATCCACCAGTGGGTGCGCATTGGCAAAGGTGCTATTATTGGCGCCGTAACCATGGTGACCAATGACGTGATACCGCATGGACTGGTTCAAGGCCCTCGTGGCACGCTAGATGGGTTGAACCTTGTTGGGCTGAAACGCAAAGGCGTTGATCGCACTGACATTATGGCACTTCGCGCGGCTTTTCAGGCTTTGGCACAGGGCGAGGGCGCTTTCCAAGAACGAGCACGTCGTTTGGGCGAAGAAAACGAAAGCGACCTCGTTCGTGAAATCGTTGATTTCGTTCTGGGCGCTAGCGATCGTTCTTATCTAACACCGAGTTGATATCATGACTGTTGGTATCATTGCCGGAAGTGGTTCATTGCCCGAATTGTTGTCTGCTGAAACGGCAGGGGTATTGGTACGCCTCAAAGGCGTCGCAACCACGGCGAACAGCAAAAACACAATCATAGAAGCTGAATTTGAACGATTGGGTGAATTGTTCGCGGCCTTGCATGACGAAGGCGTAACCAAGCTAGTATTTGCAGGTGCGATGCAACGTCCGGCCCTTGATCCTGCGCGTCTTGATGCAACCACGATGCAATTGGCGCCACGTATCATGGCCGCATTAGCCAAAGGTGATGATGGATTGCTTCGCGAAGTTTTGGCCATCTTCACTGAAGCAGGATTTGAAATCGTTGCTGCCCACGATTTGTTGCCAGATCTTTTGGTGATGGACGGAATAATGTGTGGTGCTGAACTTGATAAGTTACAAAACGATGCTTTGCGTGGTACTGAAATCCTTGCGGCCCTAAGCCCACTTGATGTGGGGCAAGGATGTGTTGTCAGTAACGGACAATGCATCGGCATTGAAACGCTGCAAGGCACCGATCAATTATTGAAATTTGTTCAAAACACTCGTGGTCAGTTGCCCAAAGGTGGGGTTTTGGTGAAGCGCGCCAAATCTGGTCAGGACTTACGCATTGATATGCCAACCATTGGTCCCGCCACGATCAAAGCGGTAAGTGATGCAGGATTGAACGGCATTTGCTTGCAGGCAGGACACGTCATGGTTCTAGATCGTGCGCAGACTATTCAATTGGCAAATGACGCGGGCATCACCATCTGGGCCAGTGCATGAAGGATGTGAACGCGCCTGTGTTCTTTCTTGTGGCGGGTGAACCTTCGGGCGATCGATTAGGTGCCGCATTGATGAAGGGGCTGCGCGAACTGGTTCCAGACGTTGTTTTTCATGGCGTTGGTGGTGTTGAAATGCAAGCGGCAGGCCTGAATAGCATTTTCCCAATGGATGAGCTTAGCGTTATGGGGCTGGCTGAAATTCTGCCTAAATACTTCGCACTAAAACGTCGTATAAAACAAACCGCTGAGGCGGTGCTTGAATTGTCACCCGATGCCTTGATCACAATTGATAGTCCGGATTTTTCATTTCGTGTGGCTAAACAAGTGAAAGCGGCAAGCGACATTCGCACGGTTCATTATGTGGCCCCTACTGTTTGGGCATGGCGCGCAGGGCGCGTTGCCAAACTGCAAGGCGTGATCGACCAAATGCTGGCGCTTTTCCCGTTTGAGCCAAAATACTGGGCGAACAGCAGCATTCAATGCGATTTTGTAGGGCATCCAATTGTGGCTGAAGTGGCGGCAAACCCCGCTGATCTGCCTGCTTCTATAGATGAGAAAAGGAAAACGCTGGTCGTTTTACCGGGGTCACGTAAGTCCGAAATTAAACGTCTGGCGCCAATTTTTGGGGTGGCAATTCATAAGATCAAGGCGGTGCATCCGGATTTGCAAATCACAGTTGCCGCGGCGCGATCTGTGGCAAATGAATTAACGCAACAAATGGAAAGCTGGCCTGCAGGCTGTATACTCTTTGATCCCAGTGGCATGTCGGTTGAGACAGCCGAGGCGCAGAAACGGGCAATATATGCGCAAGCTAATTTTGCGTTGGCTGCATCTGGCACCGTTTCATTAGAATTGGCGGCAGCAAACACGCCAATGGTGGTTGCCTATGATCTTGCGCGTCTTTCGCGGGTCATCATGCGCCGTCTTTACCGTCAAGATACAGTAACCTTGGTAAATTTGATCAGTGACACTCGCCATGTGCCAGAATTTTTGTTGGAAAATTGCACGCCAGACAAAATCACAAAAGGTGTCACATCGCTGATGAACTCGGATCAAGTGCAAATGCGCCAACGTGATGCGATGAGCGATACAATGGCTGCATTAGGGCAGGGTGGTGAGGCCCCTGGTCTACGGGCTGCGAAGGCAATTTTGCGTGATCTTAGTGATCGTCCGGCGGAATAAGTCCTAGGCCGCGCAAATAGATCCCAATACCACTTTCAAGGAGTTCCTCTGGAGGAAACTGTCCCTTGGCCCCAGGATTGCCTCGGGCAAATAATTCGACAACACCGTGACTTAGGGCCCAAATATGGGCGGAAAACATCGCAGATGGGGGGCGTTTGTCGGCAGGAATATGTTGTGAGAGGGAATCTGCGGCGCGGGTAAGTACGCCTTGGGCACGGGTGGCGGCCAAATTAAGGTCGGGATAAGCATTTAATGAAAGGCCACTTTCAAACATTGCCTGATAATGGCCCGGATATTTGCGTGCAAAGGCAAGATAGGCACGACCTGTTGCCTCAAATGCGGCCAAGGCTGAGGGTTTCCCATCACGATAAGCGTATTCCATAAGGTCCGCGAAAATGTCGTACCCTTGTTGCGCGCCTTCTGCGATTAACTCTTCGCGGCCACCGAAATGACGGTACACGGCAGCGGGCGTAACGCCAGCGGTTTTTGCCGCCTCGGCCAAGGTGAAACCAGTTGGCCCCTTCTGTTCGATCAAAATCAACGCCGCATCGACCAAAGCTTGGCGTAAATTTCCATGGTGATAGCCGCGTTTAGACATCCCAGATATCTGGCCTGCCGCAAATTTGGCTGTCGATGTCATTGACGAAGGCATCATCGCGACCCGTATAAGGAAGCCGTGATAGAACGGTTTTGATCGCAGCAATCCTTGCACGTCGCTTGTCGTCTGATCGCACAACGGTCCATGGTGCATTTTCACTGTGGCTGCGGGTTAAAGTTTCCTTGATGGCGTCAGAATAAGCATCCCAACGGTTTAGGCCTTCAACGTCAATCCAGCTTAGTTTCCATTGCTTCAACGGATCTTTTTCGCGTTCCAAGAAACGGTTCAACTGTTCCGCACGTCCCACATTCAACCAAATCTTAGTCAGATAGATACCGTCATTAATCAACAGATTTTCATAATCCGCCAATTGATCAAAGAATACCTCTCGTTGATCGGGGGTGCAGAATTCAAATACATGTTCCACAACACCGCGGTTATACCAACTGCGATCAAACAATGACATTTCTTCGCGTGCTGGTAATTCTTTGATATAACGTTGGAAATACCATTCGCCCTGTTCGCGTTCGGTGGGTTTGGTCAGGGCCACGATCCGCGCAATTCGCGAACTAAGGTGTTGGGTGATCCGCTTGATTGTGCCGCCTTTGCCAGCCGCATCGCGCCCTTCAAAAACCACTGCTACACGGGCGCCAGTTTCCTTGACCCAAGCCTGCATTTTGACCAATTCAATCTGCAAAGCGGCCATTTCCGCCTCGTAGTCCTGTTTGTTCATTACTTTTGCATAAGGGTATTTGGGATTTAGAACATGCTTCTTTTTGGCCGTCGCAATGGCGTCACGCACATCTTGCGGCGCATCATTTTTGTAATAAGCACTGATTTTGCCGTCAAAAGGAAGGGTCATTGTGGGCTCCGATTTATTATTGTCAGCCTACCGCGAATTCTTTGGCCCGCATAGCGCCTAGTTGCCAATTTCAGCCATATCGTAAGGGGTGGATTGGTAAATTTGGTTCAGCCAGTTTCCATAAAGCAAATGCGCGTGGCTGCGCCAACGATTAAGGGGCGCGCGGCTGGGATCATCATTGGGATAATAATGACACGGCACATTTATTGGCGTGCCCGCCTCAACGTCGCGATCATATTCTTGTTTCAGCGTGCCATCATCATATTCAAAGTGGTTAAATATATAAAGCGCACGATGGTCCTTATCTTCAACCAAGGCAGGGCCTGTTTCAGGTGAGCCAAGCAAAGTTTTCAACCCATTTGCCTGATCGATTTCATCCTGTTTCATTTCCGTCCAGCGGCTAACGGGGATCACGCATTCATCGGAAAAACCACGTAAGAAAGGCGAGGCCTTTTCA
>ERZ1048872.2172-NODE-2172-length-14447-cov-5.281198_pt1 | contig 14447 bp, 17 predicted proteins | sample MGYA00383100_ERZ1048872 | MGnify/ENA primary metagenome ERZ1048872 (study PRJEB29581, sample SAMEA5548370) | metagenome | biome: marine; feature: coastal; material: water | depth 50 m | study: Short-term variability in the microbial, nano- and picoplankton... | reverse complement strand
GCGCCATTCCAATTACGCCCCGTCTTTGAAATTCAGACCCATTTCGGAATAACGCTCTGAATCGTCCAGCCAATTCGGGCGTACTTTAATTTTCAAAAACAAGTGCACTGGGCGATCCAAGAATTCTGTAATCTCTTCGCGGGCCGCCTTGGAAACAGCTTTAATGGTTTCCCCGCCTTTACCCAAAACGATACCTTTGTGGCCATCTCGCACTACGTAAATCATTTGCTCAATGCGCACAGAACCGTCTTTTTTCTCTTCCCAACTCTCGGTTTCCACCGTCATTTGGTAAGGGAGTTCTTGATGCAAACGCAGGGTCAGTTTTTCGCGCGTCATTTCGGCGGCGATCATCCGCGTTGGCAAATCTGCGATTTGATCCTCTGGATACAACCAAGGCCCCGCAGGCAATTCACCCGCAAGCCAAACGCGCAAATCATCCACACCATGCCCGCGTTCGGCAGAAATCAGGAATGTTTGTTCAAAAGGAAATGTCTCGTTTAATTTCTCGGTCAAAGCCAAAAGTTTTGATGCCTGAACTTTGTCGATTTTGTTAATGGCCAAAGCAACGCGACGCCCATCGGCACGTTCACCGAGGCCTGCCAAAATCGCCTCGACGCCTTCGGTAATTCCGCGATGCGCTTCAACCAACAGCACAACCAGATCAGCATCTGCCGCACCCGACCAAGCCGCCGCAACCATCGCACGGTCCAAACGGCGACGCGGGCGGAACAAACCTGGCGTATCAACAAATACAATCTGACTATCACCCTCAATAGAAATGCCACGAATGCGGGCACGGGTGGTTTGCACTTTGTGAGTTACGATCGAAACTTTCGCCCCGACCATCCGATTTAGTAATGTCGATTTGCCTGCATTGGGTTCACCAATAAGGGCCACAAATCCAGCACGAGTATCAGTCATTTTGATCAACCTTTGAAAGCAACGCACGGGCGGCGGCTTGTTCTGCTTGGCGCTTTGAGGGCGCTTTGGCTTCTGCTTGTTGGCCCGTATCCAGAATGGCGGCGATTGTAAACATCGGGGCATGGTCTGCGCCTTCACGACGCAGCAGCTTATAAACAGGGGGCGGCATTTTGCGGGCCTGCGCCCATTCTTGTAAAGACGATTTCGGATCGCGGGCATCTTCGTCCACGGCATTGATCCGTTCGCCCCAAGAACGCAAAATAAAATCACGCGCGGCTTCAAATCCAGCATCCAAATAGACCGCGGCAATCACCGCTTCCATCGCATCACCAAGCAACGCCAATTTGCGGCGCCCACCCGAAATCATTTCAGAGCGGCCAAGTTTTAGCACGGCCCCTAAATCGATCTCACGGGCCACATCTGCACATGTTTCTTTTCTAACCAGTGCATTGAAACGCGGCGCAAGTGTGCCTTCGTTGGCGGACGTGTCTGCATTAAGCAAAGCCTCTGCCATCACAAGGCCAAGGATGCGATCACCCAGAAATTCCAAACGCTGATTGTCAGACCGATTGGCCGAGGAAATAGAAGCGTGTGTAACCGCCTCGACCAGCAATTCTGGCTTTGAGAACTCGTGGCCTATCCGCGCGGAAAACGCGACAAGATCTGCCGCTACCTTCAACGGATTGCCTTAAAGAAACGATCAGATCGCCATGTCCAGAAAAACAGCAGGGAACGCCCAGCCGAAGAGAACACAACGCGTTCAGCGCGACCAATAATGTTTTCACGATCGAGGAAACCAACCCCACGCGCATTCACAGGAACACGGCTGTCGGTGGAGTTATCGCGGTTATCGCCAGAAAAGAAATACTTGCCGGCCGGAACGGTATAAATGCCAGTGTTATCAAGCGGGCCATTGTTAAAGCTAAGAACAGCGTGTTCAACACCATTTGGCAATGTTTCGATGAACCGGTCTTTGGCGCAATCGCCACCTTCACCAACCGTGCCTATGCAACGCGGATACCCACCCTGACCACCTTGACGTTCGTATGTCTCAATGAATTGTCCATCAGGCGTCTGCTTTGCTTCAACGCCGTTGATGAACAGAACACCATTCGTGAATTGAACTTTATCACCTGGCAAACCGATCAAACGCTTGATGTAATCTTGACCCGATGTTGGGTGGCGGAAAACAACGACATCGCCCAATTCTGGTTCACTGCCAAAGATACGGCCCGAGATGGGGCAAATCGCGTAAGGGCATGAGTATTTTGAATAGCCATAGACCATTTTATTGACGAACAAAAAATCACCAATCAACAGCGTAGATTTCATCGACCCTGAAGGGATATAAAAAGGCTGAAACAACAGGGTGCGGAACATGCCCGCAATCAACAAGGCCCAGAAAACAGTTTTCACTGTTTCAACCACAAACCCGTCTTCGTTCTTTTTCTCAGCCATGTCTTATTGCCCTTTTTCGTCTGATTGCTACATGGTTGCCCACGCGCGAACTGTCAAGCAAAAGCCCACTTTTGCGATATGCCAATACAGCCGTTAATTGTTTTCCGGCAGTGCCTCGATTAATACAAATGCCTGTGCCCATGGGTGATCATCCGTCAATGTCACGTGAATTTTTGCGGTATGACCTGCGGGTGTCATTGACGCTAATCGATCCGCGGCCCAACCAGTTAACGCCATGGTCGGTTGACCGGATCGCATGTTGGAAACCGCCATGTCTTTCCATGAAATACCCATGCTTAATCCGGTACCCAATGCCTTGGAACAAGCTTCTTTTGCCGCCCACCGTTTTGCATAGGTACCTGCAACATCCTTGCGTCGTTCTGCACGACGTTGTTCAGTTTCCGTAAATACGCGGTTTCGAAACCGATCACCAAAACGATCCAAAACACCTTGGATGCGTTCAATATTTGCTAGATCCGTCCCGATGCCAAGTATCAAGCGCGGGCCTCATCCATCAAACGGCGCATTTCCTTAATAGCTGGACTTAGGCCACGAAAAATAGATTCCGCAATCAAAAAATGCCCAATGTTCAGTTCAGCCACCTCTGGCAATGCAGCAATTGGTGCGACGGTTTCATAGGTCAAGCCATGCCCCGCGTGCACCTCTAGCCCTAGTGAATGTGCAAGTGCTGACATTTCTGCCAAACGCGCCAATTCTTCGTCACGCGCAGCTATCCGGCCCTCATAGTGAAAATCGCAATAGGCACCGGTATGGAGTTCAACAACAGCAGCCCCAATGCGTGCCGATGCACGCACTTGTTGTTCGTCAGCACCAATAAACATCGAAACCCGACATCCGGCATCACGAAGTGGTGCGATAAAAGACGCCAAACGATTGTCGTCACCCGCCACCTTAAGCCCACCTTCAGTGGTACGCTCTTCGCGTTTTTCCGGCACAATGCAAACAGCATGAGGGCAATGACGAAGTGCAATCTTTTGCATTTCAACTGTTGCAGCCATTTCAAAATTCAAAGGCGTGCGTAAACCGGCCATCAAGGCATCGATGTCTGCATCCGCTATATGACGGCGATCTTCGCGCAGATGGGCTGTGATACCGTCGGCACCTGCCTCTTCTGCGATCTTGGCGGCGACCATTGGGTCGGGATAGGCACTGCCACGCGCGTTTCTGATGGTGGCGACGTGGTCAATGTTTACACCCAGACGTTGGCGCGTAATTTCGATGTTTTCAGACATAGAGTTTCCTTTAGCCGCGATATACGGCCCACGTTACAGTTTATTGTTATCGTCGTCAGCCATGTTTTCCGCTTGCGTATGCATTGCCTCAAATCGCTTTTGTGTCTTTTTGCGTCGCCGTTTTTGATAGGCAGAAATAATCGGGTAACTAACGAAATAGGCACAAAATCCCGCGAAAATTCCCGGTAAAATTCCACCAATCAAATAGGGCCAAAACACACGGTCGTAAAAGCGCCATACCTTGCCCCAACGGGCGACATCATCGGTGAACATAGCCATAATATTTCGCGGAATTTCTGCGGTAGCAGCACCAAGTGCCGAAAATATCTCACTTATTGGAATGTCGTGGGGCGTGCCCAATATAACGTTCCCAACATAAAGGCAGGTTGCCGCAATAAAGGGAAATGTAATTGGATTGCCAAAGAACGTCGCTAAAAGCGAGGCAACAATGTTACCGCGAATTAGGATCGAAATGAAAATTGCCGTAAAAAAGTGCAACCCAAACAAAGGCGTAAAACAGACAGCAACACCAACAGCAACACCACGTGCAATTTTCTTGGGATTATCAGGAAGTCTATGTAAACGATGTGCAATGTAAGATGCGGCGCGTCGCCATCCACCCTTGGGCCAAAAAAATCTGCCTATCGTTTGCAGCCAAGTTAAAGGATTTCTTCTCTTAAACAATCTTTACTCTTTCGATGCGCTCATGGGCGCCGTTCTAAATCCCGATATCTGGCGATTGTCGCCACATCTGTGTCTGCTTCTATTGCTGTCATAACAGAATGCAAATGCTCTGCATCACGTAATTCAAGGTCAATCAATAAACGGAAGTAATCAGGCTTTTTGTCAATAAAATGGAGATCACTAATATTTGCTTTTTGCTCGCCAATTAGTGAGCAAATGCGCCCAAGCACACCCGCATCATTGCTGATTGTTAAATCCAACGTCACTCTATGAACTGCTGCGTGCAAACCATCGTGCCATTGCAAATCAACCCAGCGATCCGTTTGATTTTCAAATTCCACCATTGCATCGCAATCGATGGAATGCACGATCACACCACGCCCACGATAAGTAATACCAACGATGCGTTCACCTGGGATCGGTTGACAACAATCGGCGCATTTGAAGCTTTGCCCAGCAGACAAGCCGACAATTGCACGGTTGCTAGCCACGCCATCAGGTGCGTTTGAAATAAGTTCAGGATAAACTGCGTGAACCACGGTCGTCGATGTTATTTCTGCGCTGCCTAACTGGGCCAACAGCTCTTCGGCGTCTTGGATACCCAGTTTTTTAGCAGATGTCGTCAACGCCCGCGGCGTGGCCTTTTTGCCAACATGTTCAAACCCTACGCGGGCCAGCTCGTTGCCTAGTTTGATAAACCGCTCGCGGTCCTCAAACTTTAACGCACGACGGATTGCCGATTTCGCGCGGCCTGTGACAACGATATCAATCCAACTGGCTTGTGGGCTTTGGCCTTCGGCGGTGATGATTTCAATCGATTGGCCATTTTTCAATCGCGTCCAAAGTGGCACACGCATGCCGTCAGCCTTCGCACCGACGCAACTTTCACCAATGCGGGTGTGGATCGCATAGGCAAAATCAAGCGGAGTGGCCCCACGAGGTAGCTTGATTACTTCGCCTTTCGGCGTGAAACAAAAAACCTGATCGGCGTACATTTCCATTTTGACGTGTTCCAAGAACTCGTCATGATCGTCACCTGTTTCAAAGCGTTCTGTAAGACTGCTGATCCATTTCGCTGGGTCCACAGCAAATGGGTTTTCTGCACGACGACCATCTCGATAGGCCCAATGTGCAGCGACACCTGATTCCGCAACTTCATGCATTTGTCGTGTGCGGATTTGAACCTCGACACGTTTTCCATCAGGTCCCAATACTGTCGTGTGAATCGAACGATACCCATTGGTTTTTGGTTGGCTGATATAATCTTTAAAACGCCCAGGAACCGATCGCCAGCGTCGATGGATCAGGCCCAATATCCTGTAACATTCATCATCTGAATCTGTGATAACTCGGAAACCATAGATGTCAGAAAGACGGGAAAAACCAATCTTCTTTTCCTCCATCTTGCGCCAAATGGAATAAGGTTTTTTCGCGCGACCCAAAACTTCGGCTGAAATGTCGTGTTTTGCCAATTCAGAAAGTATCTCATCCTGAATTTGCCCGATGATACTGCCTGTTTCGCGTTCAAGCGTAATGAACCGTCGAATAATTGAATTGCGTCCCTCAGGATTCAGCACCTTAAAGGCAAGGTCTTCCAGCTCTTCGCGCATCCATTGCATACCCATCCGACCAGCAAGTGGGGCGAAAATATCCATGGTTTCGCGGGATTTTTGAATTTGTTTTTCCGGTTTCATCGCCCGGATCGTGCGCATGTTATGTAGCCGATCCGAAAGCTTAACCAAGATAACACGCATATCGCGTGACATTGCCATAAACAATTTTCGGAAATTCTCAGACTGTTTGGTCTCGTTGGAATTCAATTCAAGATTGGTCAACTTGGTCACGCCATTGACCATGTCTGCCACTTCTTGACTAAACTGCTTGGCAACTTCGGTGTAGGTTGCGCCCGTGTCCTCGATCGTATCGTGCAACAATGCGGTGATAATCGTGGCGTCATCCAACATCATTTCCGTGGCAATCGCCGCCACTTCGACAGGATGCGTGAAATAAGGTTCACCTGAACGACGGTACTGTCCCTCGTGGGCTTGCTGCCCATAGGTATAAGCGCGACGGATCAGGTCTTCGTTGGTTTTAGGATTATAAGCGCGGACCAGCTTAAGAAGTTCTTCAACTTTTATCATCTGAACCGCACTTTAGTGCCGAGGATTAACCTTGGCCTTGGGCTTCCATTAAAGCACGCAAAAGCTTCTCTTCGGACATATCGTCCTCAGCAGGCTTATCGGCTTCGACACCCATAAGAAGCGCCATTGCGTCTTCTTCTGGCTCATCAACCTCAATCTGAGTTTGATTGGATTCGATCATCCGTTCACGTAGATCGGCCGCTGATTGCGTTTCGTCAGCAATTTCACGCAATGAAACGACAGGGTTTTTGTCGTTGTCGCGGTCAACTGTGATCGTTGAACCAGCAGAAATTTCGCGGGCACGATGTGCAGCCAGCATCACCAGATCAAAGCGATTTGGGATTTTATCAACGCAGTCTTCAACAGTAACACGGGCCATAGAGCCGCTCCATTCATCAAATGTGAAACGATAGAGGGGTTATTTATGCCAAGGTTTTGAAAATGACAAGGGCCACAAACCGCCTGAATGCATCAAATAGGTGTTATTTCCGCCCATTCTTCTGCACTTAGACCATCCGCCATCTGCTGAACCGTCTTTCCAAACACAGGATGCAGCCAATTTGGCGCCACATCGGCTAGGGGAATCAACACAAAGCCACGATCTTGCATCCGAGGATGGGGTAAGATCAGCTGATCTGGCGATTTTATCTTTTGCTCTGCCAAAGGTAAATCAACCCAGTGCTGAAAAACTGCCTGATTGGGCAATACTTCTTCCTGAAAAGAAATCAGATCCAAATCCAGTGTCCGTGCGCCCCAACGGGTTATGCGTTCACGACCAAAATCTGATTCGATTCTATGTAAAAGCGCCAATATTTCATCCGCAGGCAAGGGTGATTCGGCCAAAACTGCGGCATTTACAAAATCAGGGCCCGCTCCCTTGGGAAATGCCGGCGACCGGAAAAGGCGACTTTCCGCACAAATACTCAATCCAGCCTCGCGTAAATGATGAAAAACCTCGGAAACTGTCGCTTTTGGGTCACCAAAGGTTGACCCTGCGTTACTTCCAACTGCGATTAAAATGCGGTTATACTGCTTTTGAGTAATTATCACTTGCGGCAAGCCTAAATCTTTCTATTTTGCGCATCGACTCGAGAGTTTAAACTAAAGCAAAACACTCAACACTCACAATCGCTTTGGTTCGGGTCACCACCGAAAGGATTAAAATGTTTTACAGAGACGAGCGTTTAGCTCTATTTATTGATGGTTCTAATTTATATGCAGCTGCGAAATCACTTGGCTTCGATATAGATTACAAATTATTGCGGACGGAATTTATGCGTCGCGGTAAATTGTTGCGTGCCTTCTACTACACTGCCCTTCTTGAAAATGACGAATATTCTCCTATTCGCCCCCTTGTTGATTGGCTTCACTACAACGGCTTTAATATGGTTACCAAACCGGCCAAGGAATACACCGACAGCCAAGGCCGTCGCAAAGTCAAAGGTAACATGGACATTGAATTGACAGTGGACGCGCTAGAATTAGCGCCTCACGTTGATCACATTGTTCTATTTTCCGGCGATGGCGACTTTCGCCCAATGATTGCTGCGGTTCAGCGTCAAGGCGTACGTGTTTCCGTGGTTTCAACTATTCGTTCTAACCCTCCAATGATTTCCGATGAATTGCGCCGTCAGGCTGACAACTTCATTGAATTGGATGAGTTGAAAGATGTTGTTGGCCGCCCACCACGTGAAATGCCCGAAGGCATGGCACCCGCCGAAACAGAATTTGTGGATTAATTTTCACGAACTAAATTAAATGGGCCGAGGTTTTTCCTCGGCCTTTTTTTTGCGCTTAAGCTAAGAATGATTAGTTTTGGCATCCTGTCTGACTAGACAGTTCGCACTCCTGCCATTACCTCGGTGATGAGAAAAGGAAATGCAAATGTCCCAAAAACAGCTCTCCATTTATCTTGCGGCCCCACGTGGGTTTTGTGCCGGCGTAGATCGCGCCATCAAAATTGTTGAGATGGCTCTGGAAAAGTGGGGTGCCCCAGTTTTTGTGCGCCACGAAATCGTCCATAACAAATTTGTCGTCGATAGCTTGCGGGAAAAAGGCGCCGTTTTTGTCGAAGAACTCGAAGAATGCCCAGACGATCGGCCCGTGATTTTTTCCGCCCATGGTGTGCCAAAATCGGTTCCCGCCGAAGCGAACCGCCGCAATATGCAATTTGTCGATGCCACCTGCCCACTGGTCAGCAAGGTTCACATCGAAGCCGAAAGGCATCACGCGAATGGTTTGCAAATGGTTATGATTGGCCATGCAGGGCATCCTGAAACTGTCGGCACAATGGGTCAATTACCTGATGGCGAGGTGTTGTTGGTAGAAACGCCCGATGATGTTTCAACTTTGCAACCACGTGATGAAAACGCATTGGCCTTCATTACCCAAACAACGCTTTCAGTCGATGATACCATTGAAATCATCACGGCACTTAAAGCACGCTTTCCCGCAATTGTCGGCCCCCACAAAGAAGACATTTGTTACGCGACAACCAATCGCCAAGAAGCCGTCAAAGCAGTCGCCCCACGCGTTGATGCCATGTTGGTTATTGGCGCGCCTAACTCTTCGAATTCACGGCGTTTGGTCGAGGTTGCGCGAAACGCTGGCTGCACTTATTCGCAACTTGTTCAACGCGCCACCGATATTGACTGGCGCGCCCTCGAAGGGATCAACGCCCTCGGCATTACAGCGGGCGCAAGTGCACCCGATGTCTTGATCAATGAAGTGGTGGACGCCTTTAAAGATCGTTTCGATGCAACATTAGAAATCGTCGAAACCACACAAGAAAATGTGGAATTCAAAGTACCACGCATTCTCAGGGAAGCGGTTTAATGGATAATGAAACCGTTGATGTTTATAACGCGCAAGCTAAAAAATATGTTGATTTGGTCAGTCAGGATAAACCCGATCGTGACTTAAAGGCGTTTATGACTGCGGTTTCTGCAGGTGGAAACCTTCTGGATCTTGGCTGTGGGCCGGGAAATTCCGCATCGGCGATGATGGCGGCAGGTTTCAACGTCACAGCAACTGACGCATCATCAGAAATGGTAAAAATGGCCAAAGAACAATTCGGTGTTCCGGCTAAACAAGCGGTCTTTGCTGATATCAACGAGAAGGATGTCTATGACGGCGTCTGGGCAAATTTCAGCCTTCTTCACGCCCCTCGTGCCGATTTCCCCCGCCACCTCGACGCTATCTATTCGGCATTACGTGCCAAAGGCATTCTTCATCTTGGCCTTAAACTTGGGCAAGGCGAAATGCGTGACAAAATTGGACGTCTCTACAGTTATTACAGCGAAGCGGAGTTGATGGAACATATCAATAATTCAGGCTTGACCTTGATCAGCCTACGCCAAGGATCAGCCAAAGGTTTGGCAGGCGATACTGAACCTTTTATCATTTTGTTGGCGAAAAAGAATGCCTGATCTCTTTGCCTATACCGATGGTGCCTGCAGTGGAAACCCAGGCCCGGGCGGTTGGGGCGTGTTGTTGATTGCAAAGAACGCCGACGAGATCTTACGCGAAAAGGAACTCTGCGGTGGCGAACAAGAGACCACCAACAATCGGATGGAATTGATGGCGGCCATTTCCGCCCTTGAAAACCTATCACGCCCCTCCACTTTGACGATCATCACAGACAGCGTTTACGTAAAAAACGGCGTCACTCAATGGATCCATGGTTGGAAACGCAATGGCTGGAAAACAGCGTCCAAAAAACCTGTCAAAAACGAAGAGCTGTGGAAACGCATCGATGAAGCCCAGGCCCGTCATCAAGTGACTTGGAAATGGATCAAAGGTCACGCAGGTCACGAAGAAAACGAACGCGCCGATGAGCTGGCCCGACGTGGCATGGCGCCGTTTAAGAAATAGCGCGACGGGTTCCCCTCTTCTTAAGAGGGGATAGGGGTGTTTTTACAAAATTCTGCATGACCCAAAGGGTCATTCAATTAGGTAAATGCTTCAGGTACCGAAAACCCATTCAAAAACTCAGTGGCATTTTGTGGTTTTTTACCAGGTCGTTGTGCCGTCAAAATTTGGATCGCACCTGTTCCACACGTCACAATCAAATCTCTGGAAACCGTTCCAATTGGTCCTTCTTGGTTGACACAAGAACTGCGCAAAATTTTGATCCTTTCGCCATCGGCCTCACACCAAGCCCCCGGAAAGGGCGACAATCCGCGAATTTGTTGATCTATATCTTGCGCTGACTTGGCCCAATCTATGCGCGCCTCGCTTTTGTCAATTTTATGAGCATATGTAACGCCAACCTCGGGCTGTGCATTGGGTGTAATATGATCAAGAGATAAAAGAACCTCTTCCATCAAACCCGCACCAATCTGCGCCAATCGATCATGAAGATCACCTGTTGTTTCGCTTGGGCCGATGGTGGTTTCCTCGACCATCAAAACAGGACCAGTATCCAAGCCTGCTTCCATTTGCATGATCGCAACACCAGAATGACTGTCACCCGCCATGATCGCACGATGAATTGGCGCGGCACCACGCCAACGCGGCAACAGGCTGGCGTGAATATTTAAACATCCACGTTTTGGGCCATCCAAAATCACTTGCGGCAAAATCAACCCATATGCCACGACAACGGCAACGTCGGCATCATGGGCTAAAAACTCGGCAATTGCCGCGTCCGACTTAAAATTTAATGGCGTGTATACATTTAACCCCAATATTTTTGCACGCGCGGCTACCGGTGTGTCCCGCATTTTTTTGCCACGCCCCGCTGGGCGGGCCGGTTGCGAATAAACGGCAACAATTTCGTGTCCAGCATCCACCAACGCATCCAGTGCTGGCACTGAAAAATCTGGTGTTCCCATGAATACAATTTTCATAAACGGGCCTTTTTTGCACGACGCAACAACATGTCGCGTTTTGTCTTTGATAGATTATCGAAATACATGCGCCCGTTCAGATGATCCAACTGATGTTGAACCGACGTGGCCCACAAACCTTCTAGGGTTTTGCGAACCCGTTCACCTTTGTCGTCTGTGTATTCAACCGTCACCTTGGCGGGACGTGTAATTTTTGCAGACACACCAGGCAAATTGGGGCTGGCTTCTTCATGATCGCGTAAATCATCGCCTTGGGCCCCAACAAAATCGGGATCGGCCATACGAATGGTTTGGCCGCGCTCGTCTGACGCATCAACAACGCACAAGCGCAGGCTTACGCCAATCTGCGGTGCTGCAAGCCCAACACCGGGCATGGCCTCCATTGTGTCAATCATATCATCCCAAATTGTGCGAATTTCATCAGAGATATCGCCGACGGTATTCGCTTTGCTGCGCAGGCATTGGTCTGGCCATGGGATTGTTGGCCGGATCATTAGCGCGCCAATTCGCGTTTCAATTTTTGCATTTTACGAGTGATCATCTGACGTTTAAGCGGCTTTAGGTAATCAATGAACAGCTTGCCGTTCAAATGATCAATTTCATGCTGAACGCATGTCGCCCATAATCCGTCAAATGTCTCGTTGTGTTCGGCACCATCAAGACCCATCCAACGCACCGAAACCTCGGCAGGGCGAGTGACCTCTGCATAAATTTCTGGAATGGATAAACAACCCTCATCATAAACCGACAATTCATCAGATGACGCAGTGATTTCAGGGTTAAACATGGCCACGGGTCGCGGCTCAGCCCCTTCTTCTTTGACACAATCCAGAACGATCAAACGTTCCAGCACACCGATTTGAGGTGCTGCCAATCCAATTCCAGGGGCCTCATACATTGTTGCCAACATATCGTCAGCCAAAACGCGTAGTTCATCTGACAGATCAACAATCGGGGTTGCGATCTTTTTCAAACGGGGGTCGGGGTGTAAAAGTATATTTCGTATCGTCATAAGGTTTCATCTAAGCCAGCGAGGCGAATTCTGCAACGCCCTTGCGCCTCGAAATTCATCCGCTAGTGTGCGCCGCGAAAAGGGAGAAACATCTATGAACTTCGACAAAGTCACCGATCGCCGCGGCTCACGTTCAGTCAAGTGGGATAGTATGGAAAGCAACTATGGCGTTTCCAACAAAGACGGCATCGCTATGTGGGTTGCTGACACAGATTTCCCCCCACCTGCCTGTGTTACCAATGCATTGCAAAACATGGTCGATCATAATGTCTACGGATATTATGGCGACGACACTGATTACAAAGCCTCAATCCAATGGTGGATGAAGAACCGTCATAATTGGCCGATAGAGCTGGATTGGATCTTCACAACATTTGGCTTGGTTAATGCTGTCGGTATTTGCGTAGACATTTTTTCAGAACCAGATGACGGCGTCGTTCTTTTCACGCCAGTCTATCATGCCTTTGCCCGCGTCATTGAAAACTCCGAACGTAAAGTTGTGGAATTAGAACTGAGAAACGAAAACGGCCATCTTTCAATGGATTTTGACGCTTATGATGCGCAAATGCAGGGCCATGAAAAAATTATGATCATTTCTTCGCCACATAACCCTGGTGGCCGCGTTTGGACAAAGGACGAATTACTCGAAATTACAGCATTTGCAAAACGGCATGATTTGATTTTGCTGTCCGATGAAATTCATCACGATTTAGTTTTCGCAGGCAACAAACACATTCCCACCGCCCTAGCTGATCCTTCAGCCGCAGATCGCCTTTTAACTTTGACTGCTGCTTCAAAAACATTCAATGTTGCCGGCGGATACACTGGAAACGTAATCATCCAAGACGAAATTCTGCGTAAAAAATTCGCCAAACGTTTGGCAATGCTTGGCATGTCAAAGAACAGTTTTGGCGTTGAGATTGTTCGCGCTGCTTATTCACCAGAAGGGGCCGAATGGGTTGATGAACTGATTGCCTATATTGATGGCAATCGGCGGGTATTTGATGAAGGCATCAATGCAATTCCAGGTTTGAAATCCATGCCGTTGCAGTCGACCTATCTGGCGTGGGTAGATTTTTCCGGTACAGGCATGTCACGCGAGGAATTTACGGATCGTGTTGAAAAGCAGGCCAAAATCGCGGCTAACCACGGCACCACTTTTGGCAAAGGTGGGGATAATTTCTTGCGCTTTAATCTGGGCGCGCCACGGTCAGTAATTGAAGAGGCCGTTAGCCGTTTGCAAGCCGCCTTTAGCGACCTGCAGTAAATGACTACTCGGCGGGCAAGCGCACACGCCCGCCGCCAGCCACCGGCACAATCCAAACTTCATCCATTGGATATTCGCTTTCGTCTTTAGCGGCGAGTTTACGGAAAATTTCAATCTGAAACTCGATCCACCCCATGCGATGAACGGTGCCCGCCACATTTTCAATCTTGGCGTTAAGTTCGCGCAATTTCCAAAACGGGACGGCTGGAAATGTGTGGTGGGCAGTATGATATGGCATCTGCCAACACAACCAGCGCATGACAGCATTCGTGCGTGTGGAACGGGTATTTTCCAGAATGTCACTTTCATGACTCAACCCAAGGTGCTCAATCGTGTTTTGCAATTGATGCACTGGCTTGGTTAGGATCATTGGGATGATCCAAAACGTCAGTGCCGCCCAAGTTCCCATTAAAACGGAGACAAGCGCAATTAGTAGATACCCAACCACATGAAGGCGGCTTTCATAAATGACTTTGGCCTCTTCAGATGGTTTGATGAATGGTTCCAGAATGATCCCCCGTGCGCGACGAATGACACCAGCAAAGCGATTTCGCCAATAGGTAACCCCTAAAAACCAAAGCAAGTAGGTCCTAAGCGTATAAGTCTCACGCACCAATTCACCGTCACGCTCCCATTCTTGGGTGTATTGGTGATGGGCGAAATGCATTACCTGATCAAAATCACGGGGAAACAACATGACAAAGCCGATGATACGCCCAAAAAACGTGTTCGCCTTACGTGTTTTAAAGACAGTTGAATGGCTCAATTCGTGTTGTGCCGCATAAAGGAAATTCAGCAGGACCCCAAGAATAAAACCCGTCAACAGAACCCACCACGTACCCATAACTTGATAGTGAAGAA
>ERZ1048872.2170-NODE-2170-length-14462-cov-4.101062_pt1 | contig 14462 bp, 12 predicted proteins | sample MGYA00383100_ERZ1048872 | MGnify/ENA primary metagenome ERZ1048872 (study PRJEB29581, sample SAMEA5548370) | metagenome | biome: marine; feature: coastal; material: water | depth 50 m | study: Short-term variability in the microbial, nano- and picoplankton... | reverse complement strand
AGAAACTGAGCTTCTTGATCTTGATGAGTTGCCTTTTCCAGCCCGCCACCTTGTAGATGTTTCAAGCTATCAACATATTATTGGAGAGGGTCGGCAGTTTTTCACTATCCAGGCGACTAGAGGATGCCCAGCTGCTTGCACCTTCTGTGATATCCGTAAAACCAAGTTCCGCATCCGCAGTCCCGAAAGTGTAGTCGATGAGATTGAAGAACTGGTAAAAATGGGAGTGGATGATTTATTTTTTGTAGATGACACCATTACCATAGACAAAAAAAATGTGCTGGCAATTTGCAATCTGATCGTTAAGCGTGAAATTAAAATAAGTTTCAAAATTTCCGCTCGGGTCGACACTATCAACCCGGAAGTATTGGCCGCACTCAAAAAAGCCGGATGCTACCGCATCCATTTTGGTATTGAGTCAGCAACACCGAAACATTTGCAGTACCTTCAAAAAGGACAGACACCTGAGAAAGTAGAACGTGCAATCAAAATGACACGTAATGCTAATATTGGATTCTTTGCCTACATGATGATCGGTATACCTCACGAAACGAAAGAAGAAATGTTCGCCACCGTAGACTTTGCAAAAAAACTTAAGCCTGATTATGCGCAGTTTTCGATCTGCACACCCTACCCAAAAGTAGAGCTCTATTATCAAATGTTAAATGAAGGCATCGTTCCAGAAGATTATTGGCAGAAGTTCGCTGAAAACCCCACTCCTGAGTTTAAAATTCGCTTTTGGAATAAAGATTTTACTGAAGAAGAATTACGCGAGATTCAGGATCAGTGTCATGCCCGATTCTACCGAAGCCCCACCTACATTATGAAGCAAATAACCCAGTTAAAATCTTGGACCGACTTTACTGCTAAAGCCCGTATGGGAACTAAAATCCTTACCAGCCGATTAGGGATTTAAGATTAAAATACATTTTTCTCATAGCATATTTTCTAACCGAAGATAAAGTCCCCTTGTTTTAAATCAAATTAAATATAGAGTTTACAAAGTTTAATCAACCTCTTCATAAAAATATTGTAAAATCAATTAGTTTATTTGCTAATCAAAATCTAGATTTTAACTTTGAAGTCACATGCTTAAAGTCAACGAAATTTATGCAAGCATTCAGGGGGAGTCGTCTTACACAGGTCTGCCTTGTGTGTTTATTCGGTTAACGGGTTGCAATCTGCGTTGTTCCTGGTGTGATACCGCTTATGCTTTTTATGAAGGAGTTGATCTCACATTGGAAGATATAATGTTTCAGGTAGAAAATTTCTCTTTACCTTTGGTCGAAATCACAGGCGGAGAACCTTTAATGCAGGAAAATGTTTATCCTCTTATGAACTCACTTCTAGATAAAGGCTACCGGGTAATGCTAGAGACAGGAGGGGCTATATCGATCAACAAGGTCCCAGAAGAAGTAATAAAAATTCTTGATATCAAATGCCCTGGAAGTGGCGAGGAAAAAAAGAACCATCTTGAAAATCTAAAATTGCTTACACCGCATGATGAAGTCAAATTCGTCCTTATCGATCGTGCCGACTATGAATGGAGCCGTGATTTATTGCAAAAACACAACCTACCTTCATCCGTTCAGGTTTTGTTCTCCCCTGTTTATGACAAACTCGAACTGAAGGACCTCTCTAAATGGATTCTTAAAGACCGGTTGCCGGTAAGACTGCAAACCCAATTCCATAAAATCATCTGGAGCAAAAATGCTATTGGTGTTTGAATGCGCTCATTACCATCCATATTAGTCTGTCACACCCCCTCCACCACTATTGCAAATGCTGAATAGCACCTCAAAAAGAACGCTTCAAAAAAAACTATTAGATTGGTATAGAAAAGAAAAAAGAGCGATGCCCTGGCGGAATAACCGTAACCCCTATAACATTCTTGTTTCAGAGTTCATGTTACAGCAAACGCAGGTAAAAACAGTCATCCCTTATTTTGAAAGATGGATGAAATCGTTTCCGACCATTCAAAAATTGGCGCGAGCTCGTGAGTCTACAGTTTTAAAACACTGGGAAGGTCTTGGTTATTATTCTCGCGCCCGCAACTTAAAAAAGGCTGCCCAAATAATCCTACATAATCACTCCGGAAAAGTTCCTGATTCCATGAAAGAAATCATCCAACTACCCGGAGTCGGTCGTTACACAGCTGGAGCTATTCTAAGTATTGCCTTTGATAAAAAAGTTCCTGTTCTTGATGGCAATGTAAAAAGAGTTTTATCGAGGCTTTTTCTTCTTAAGGAAAACGGAAGAACTAGAAAATCAGAAAATATATTATGGGAAATTATGGAAAGCCTTCTTCCTGATTCGAAAGCCGGCAACTTCAACCAAGCTTCCATGGAGCTTGGGGCCACAGTTTGTATTCCTAAAAATCCTTATTGTCTACTCTGCCCACTTAGACAAAACTGCAAAGCACACAAGATGGAACAACAGAATTTTTATCCCCCAAAAATTGAAAGAGTCTCTCCCACAAAAATTAACGTCAGCGCAGCAGTCATCTTGCGACAAAAAAAAATATATATACAAAAAAGAAAAATTGGCGGGCTACTCGGTGGGTTATGGGAGTTTCCTGGAGGAAAATTTAAACCAAGAGAAACTCCAGAACAATGCCTGCATCGGGAAATTAATGAAGAGTTGGGAGTTACCCTTAAAATAGATGAAAAACTCATGGTCATCAAACACAGCTATACTCGTTTCAGGGTCACTCTACATGTTTTTCTTTGTCGAATACGCTCAGGCCAAATTTCACCTTCCCAGTGTGATGATTGGAGCTGGGTAAAGGCTGAAGAGTTATACACTTATCCTTTTCCAGCAGCCAATGTTAAAATAATAAAGAACCTATTAAACTATAAGACCTGAACTTATATTTACCTTTGCTTTATAGCCTAAACTCATGCCCTTAGCTGCCAAATAACAACTTATCTAGACTTATTACGTTGATATCAAAACTATGACCCCAGGAACCCAAGCTATAATTATTGGAACCTTTACTAATTTACTACTTGCTATTTTTAAGTTTACGGGAGGAATTCTTGGAAACAGCGTCGCTTTAATCGCAGACGCCATTCACTCTCTTTCTGACCTAGTCACAGACATCATTGTCCTGTTCACCCATCGAATAGGAAAAATTCCTCAGGATGAAGATCATCCCTATGGGCATGGGCGGGCTGAAACAATTGGAGCAACCATCATCGGTTTGTTCATCATCCTAACCGGCATAGGTGTCATCCATGAAACCTTGGAAGCGATCAATGCAGAGTTAGGAACCACACCAGGCCCGCTCGCAGCAATTGCAGCGGTACTTTCTATTATGATTAATGAAAGTCTTTTTCATTATACACGCAGAGTAGGCGAGTCAACGCAGAGCCCTTCTTTAATCGCTAATGCTTGGCACCACAGGACTGACGCTATTTCATCTGTCGCTGTATTAATTGGAATTATCGGGGCTGGGCAAGGATTCTCTTTTATGGATCCTCTTGCTGGAATTGTAGTTGGAGGTATGATCGTGAAAGTAGGTATCGACATAACTTGGCTTGGAGTTCGTGACTTAATGGACACGGCCCTGAGCAGTGAACATACTAAACAAATTCATACTATTTTAAATGACATCCCAGAGGTTCTTCATTTTCATAATTTACGAAGCCGTGTCATTGGTGGAGAGTTTCTAATAGATCTGCACATTCTCGTCGATCCTGAAATGACGGTAACCGAGGGTCACCGAGTTGCTGAAATTGTAAGGCGAAACCTTATCAAAGCGTTCGATAACATTCAGAATGTTCTGGTTCATGTTGATGGCGAGCTCGATTCAGAGGTTGAGATTCTCTACCCAGTTACTAGAAAAGAACTGACCAGAATTGTCAGAACTCTAATTACAGAACTGGACGAAAGTATTTCACAGGCCGAAATTCGGGTACATCATATTCAGGGAAAAAATTTTGTAGATGTCTTTATAAAGGTCCGCTCTGAGCAAACTATAGGTGACTCCCACGCTCTGGTAGCAAATATTAGATCAAAACTCGAGACTGCTCCCCAAATCGATCAGGCTCTAGTATTTCTCGACCTCAACTCCCTTAACTAACAAAGTTTATGTGTGCTGCAAGCAACATTGCTAGCGGGCTAAAACTACCTTATTTTCGCTCCACCCATTGGCTAATAGATAAAGCTATAATTATGTCAGTCTGGTCTACGAGTAATTTTTTTTAAAGTATCTCCTTTCCATTCAACATCGAGTCGAGGCCTGCCTCTATGGAGTCCTTTTTGAAATGCATAACCATATATTAAGGGCAGAGAAACACTCGGCTCGATAAATGCCATGTTGTGTGTCGCCTCCTTATTAATTTTTCCCCACGACTGCGCCTCAGCCAACGTACTGCCACTCAATCCGCCCCAGTGAGGTGAATCGGTAGTCACCTGTAAAGCATATTTATGGCCTCCAGTTTCTTTCCCAAAGATATAGGCCATAACTACCGAATCGTTGATGTAATTTTTTGGCACTCCTCCCGCAACATAAAATGCCGCTGTTCGCGCTGAATTCACCACAAGCTGGGTTAACTCGTAATTGTCACGAATAGAATCGATGGTAATGGGAGCACGCCCCTCTTTGCGAGCCTGATAATAATGTTCCGTCAGTCCTATTCCCAGACTGGAGTCATTGATGGCTGGGCTAAAAACTGGCACATTATTTTTTCGAGCAGTAAAGAGGATAGAGTCTTCATCATTGATAGTTTCAGAAAGCCGGGAAATAAAATCTCTACTGGAGTAATTCCCCGGTTCCAGAGTATCCGCAAACCTACCGACAAGAGTATCATCTTCGACAAATAACTCATCATCAACGTAAGTATCATATATCCGGTCAATGTAGAGATCTCTGAGTTGAGTGTCATCAGCATTAGGACTGCCATAATAATGGCCACCGCCAAGAGCGTTATAATAGTCTTGATACAAAATAGCTCCAGTCGAAACAATCACATCTACCATATTGTAATGCACCATATCGCGGATAACTTTCCTGAGCCCTGCCGCTATCAGGGGCCCCGCCAACCCCAAAATAATAGTGGGTTTCTCTTCATCCTGAAGCATATTTCCAAATATCTTGGCACATTGCCCAAGGTTCCTCGCCTGTATAGACGCTGACCCAAAAGACTCCACCAAATCACCCACATCATTAATATTCTCAAAGTTAACTGGAGAAATTCGTGTGTTTAAAATTTCTTTTTTTTTCTTTTTCTGCGCATCATCCAAAGGCTCAGGCATATACGATTCTTTGTACCCCATTTTTTGCTCCAAATTTTAGTTAAAATGAATCATAAATTCTCACCCTTGTCTCGTAAACTACTAGCAATAACGACAGCTAACAATAATTTCTACACACTGGCTAATAGTTATCTCGACTTGATTAGTTATTGTTCACTTCGTCTAGCATAAGGGAGCTGGGCAAACAACATATTGAGCAGAAAAAATTTAGCATAGGTTATTGTAGTCGCCCACTTCCTAAGAACTAGAGGCGGGAGCATAGTCCTTGCGAGTGGGTCTTGGTGTCAACATTTTCTATGCTTTCCAAGATTTTCCCATCTTCTCCAATCACATAGCTAATACGAGACGCATATTGCTCATCGACACTTTTTACCGCGTGATAACCTAGAGCAATTTCCCGTTTAACATCGCAAAGCAGGGGATAAGGAAAAGAGAACTTTTCCGCAAAGGCTTTATTGTCTGCTTCATTATCTAAACTGACTCCGAAAATCTGGATATTTTTTTCTTCAAAACTTTTAAAATCATCGCGAAATCCCTGCCCCTCCATTGTGCAACCTGGAGTATCTGCCTTTGGGTAAAACCAAAGCACAATTTTTTTTCCCCTGCTATCCTTTAGGTTCACAGTGTTTCCGTTATGATCTTTTACAGAAAATTCGGGTGCATCTGTTCCTGGTTGTAGCATTTCAACTTCTCCCTAGATAAGATTAAATTCCAACTCGTGAAAGTTTATTAGATGATGCAAATCCTTTTAGGAACCAACTTTATTTGGGCTACCATAATAAATTTATTCAAGCTTCCGAAAACAATTTGGCGGCTAAGCTTTCACCCACTATCAAGTCCTCTGGACGGGTGATCTTGATGTTCCATTCGTAACCATCCACAACCCTTACTTCCTGACCTAGATATTCAATAAGAGCTCCTTCGTCCGTTCCATAAAAGGAGTTCCTCTTAGCATTTTGAAAAGCCTCTCCAAGCAAGTTATAACGAAAAGCCTGAGGAGTTTGAATGCGCCACATACCCTCTCGCTTTACAGTACGCCGAACTTTGCCATTATCATCAACCTGCTTAATCGTATCGTGAATGGGAATAGCTGTGACTGCAGCTCCAAATTTATCAGCAATATCGATAGTTTCCTTAATCATTTCCTTAGATAAAAAAGGCCGTACTCCATCATGCACAAGAACTATATCTGTATCTGCAGGAGCAGATTGATATCCGTTAAAAACAGAGTCCTGCCTTTTTTCACCACCCATAACAACTTGTTTCACAATTGAGGGATGCCCCAGCCAGTCGGCACGAGCATTCTCCAATTCCTTTTCTGGAACCACAAGGATTAACGAATCAATGAGCTTTGAGTCGTGAAGAGTTTTTAAAGTGTAATATAAGATAGGATGTCCCATCAAAGCCTGAAACTGTTTGGGGACGGTTCCTCCCATTCGTTTGCCTTGTCCTCCTGCGGGAACGATCGCGCATACATTCATAATTAGCTATTCAAATAAGTGTTCAAAAAGTTCAGCAAGACTCTTCACAAATAAAAGATCAATTCCTTTATCAGGAAGCTTCTTTATTTTTTTAGCAGAATACGGAATAATACATTTTTTAAAACCAAGTCTTTTGGCTTCCAGAATGCGGGCATCCAACTGCATTACCGAGCGCACTTCCCCAGTCAAACCAACTTCCCCGATCAGCACAGCTAGCGGATCTATAACTTTATCACGAAAACTTCCTGCAATAGCAGCTACTATCGCCAAGTCCAGAGCTGGCTCTGTAATTTTTATTCCTCCCGCTAAATTTAAAAATATATCTTCTCCTTGTAGTTGAAACTCCATGCGCTTTTCAATAATGGCTATTAACAAAGACATACGATTATGATCAAAACCTGTTGCCATTCTTCTTGGCATACCTATGGAAGAAGAAGTACTGACTAAGGCTTGGACCTCGACCAGCAAGGTTCTACTTCCCTCTAGAGTTGCTGCAACGACAGAGCCGGATGAATTCTCTGGACGCTCAGACAAAAACCATTCAGATGGATTTTCTACCGGCACCAATCCATTCGATTCCATTTGAAACACTCCAATTTCAGGAGTGGGGCCAAAGCGATTTTTAGTTGCCCTTAAAGCTCGGTAAGCATGACCCTGTTCACCTTCAAAATAAACAACCGTATCTACTATATGCTCTAATGATTTAGGCCCGGCTATTGCTCCATCTTTATTAATATGCCCGATCAAAAGTGTTGGAAGACCACGTTGTTTAATGAACTGAAAAATTTTAAAAGCTACTTCCCGCACCTGACCAATGCTTCCCGGAGCAGATTGCAAATCTGTAGTATAAAAGGTTTGCACCGAATCCAACACCAGCACATTGGGTTCGATCTTCTGTATCCACTGAATAATATCTTCCAAGCAAATCTCTGAGCAAACCAGAAGGTTCTCAGACAAGGCATTTAGTCTTTCTGCGCGAAGCTTGATCTGAGAGCCTGATTCCTCACCAGAAACATATAGAACCGTTTTCCCCGATCTGGCCAAATGGCCCATGCTTTGTAAGGTTAGAGTCGACTTGCCAATACCGGGTTCCCCGCCAATCAGGATTAGGGATCCTTCTACCATACCTCCACCCAGCACTCGATCAAATTCTTTGATGCCTGTAGTCAAACGATTTTCGACAATTGATTGTACATCTGTGATGGGGATTAATACTGAGGGCTCTGAGTTTAGTTTTGACTTATGAGATGCTGATTGCTGGCGCGAGGTTTCCTCAGCAAAGCTGCTCCAAGCCAAACACTCTGGACATTTCCCCATCCACTTCGGGGTTTGATATCCACATTCTTGGCATACAAAGATAGTAGTGGTTTTAGCCATAATTAGGCAGAAAAGTATATATCAGTGATCAGCAAAGTCATAAAGAAATATACTCGCGGCCAACCTACTGACCATATATAGTTTATTTTTTAGCTGGACTTGACCGACGGAGGGTTTTCTTAATGTCATCACTTCGTGAAATATTGACATTGGCTTTTCGGCGCAAATCAGCAAGTGCTTCCTTAATCTCTTGCTGACTATTCTTCAAACTTAATTCGATTTTCTTCTGACTTTTCTTGAAATCAGCTTGAGCTTTTTTTAAGGCGACCTGTTCTTTTTTCAAGTCGTTCATTGCCCTAGCAACAGGGTCTAACTTTGCCTGTTCCTTAACAATCGACTTGAGAATTTCAATCAAGCGAGAGAGTTTCTCATTTGCTAGATCTACCTTGGTAGTGCGAGCTTCTTCTCTTTGTTCCGACTCCCTCAGTTGACCTGTAACCCGACTTTCTAAACCTGCGGAATGAGTAGCAAGTTTTGTGGTGAGGTCTATAAGTTTATTAGATTTTTCATCTGCTAGTTTATCGAACTCCCCTGCCTGTTTTAGGTTCGCCTTAAGAGTACCAAGAGCTTGATTAGAGACATTATTTTGAGTATGCAGGGCTTGTATGCTTTCCGCTAATTTATTAGTTTTCTCATCTGCAACTTTCAGGTTTTTGTTGGTGAGGATGATGGCTGCTTGAACCTTAGAAACAACGAGGTTACTATTTGCAACATTTTGACTCGTTCCTCTCAACCCGCCTTGAATATTTACAATACCTTTGTTCATGGAATCAAGGGTCGATTTTGTTTCTATTCCCTGTTTGAGACTCTCCTCAAGAATTTTAATCAACTTTTGGTTCAACTCCTGGTTTTTTGTGGAAAAGTTTTCCAATGTGCTTTTATTATCCGCGTTAGCTTGTGCCAGTTGCTCCATAACCATCTGCCGGTTTATGTCATTTGCTTCAGCCATTGCTGGAATTACGTCTGTTTTAAAAAGGGCAATAGTGTCATCAAAGCCTTTTTTAGTCGTCGTGCTTTGCACTCCTAATTGTAGAACCACTCGGTCTAAACTCTCGTTATTGGCTGCATAAAGTTCTTGAAAATTTTTTTTGTTGGATTGTTCGAACTTTTCCATATCTTGAGCCAATCCCGCCTTCAAGTTTTCCTGATCCAATCGAAATTGTTCTTGGTCCAGACGAAATTGTTTAAGAATCTTGTTTTGTTGATTGATTTTACTCAGAACCTGGTTTTTAACCTCTGCCTGTAGATCATTTAGCTTGGCATTCGTTGAATTAAGACCATTCAAAGTTTCGGATTTATTCTGTTCCACCATCCCCTGAAGTTGTGGGAGAGCATGCTTAACCTCTTCTATCTCGCGGAGCATATTCTCCAATTGGCTTTTCAAACTACCCAACTCCTCAGTTTCCAGATTTACCAACCGGGAGTTGATTTTTTTAAGCCCAATAAATATCTTTTCCAAAGTTTCGTCATCCGCCCCAAAAATTTGGGCAAATGCAGGAGTAGAGGAAACTAGTGTTAAGAACAATAGAAAAGAAAGTATCCCTGTAACTTTTGCCTTCATGTGTTCAGCTCATTCTTTAATAATCTCTGGTTATTGCTTCCAAATTCTATCTCACAAAAAAATAAGGCCGTGTCGAGGAAGAATCCTCAACGCGGCCTTATTATATACTATTCTATTCTAAATCGTCATAAGCAGGGGAATAGTTATTTTGAAACCATAAAATGTGCCCGTCGGTTCTTATACCAGCAGGACTCACCACTTTCAAAGCAAAACGGCTTTTCTTCACCAAAACTTACAACGTGCACATTGCTCGAATCTACTCCTTGTGATACCAAATATTGCTTCGTGGATTGAGCGCGACGCTCACCCAATGCAGTATTATAATTATTGGTACCTCTCTCATCACAATGACCCTGAATTTCTACATGTATGCCGGGGTTCTTTTTGAGATACTCGGCATTACCCTTTAGGATGGTCCTGGATTCAGTGTCCAAGTCATACTTATCAAACTTGAAATGAATATCCTTCAAACTAGTTGATGCTTGGAAATCCTGCAATCGAGACTCTTGAATACCTGAAGAACCTGAAGAACCAGAAGAACCAGAAGAACCAGAACCTGAAGAACCAGAACCTGAAGAACTAGAATCTGAAGAACTAGACCGTGCAGATCCAGAAGTATTAGGATCCCATGAACCTTGGCTGCTAGAATCAAACGGGTTGTTACCAAAAGAATCGCTTGAGTTATTTCCGCCACTTGACTGACCAAACGCATTGGAACCAGCACTTCCAAAAGATGAAGAGTTTTCTGCAACAGGTTCTTCGCTGAAGAAGCCACCAGCCATTCCACCTTGGGATTCTGAATTATTCTCTGAGGAAGCCGTAAAGTCCGACTCATTACTTGAACTCGCAGAGGTTTCTATCTCTGGTGGCATAAGCTGCTTGGAACAAGCGGTTGTTAAAAACACACATAATACTGTTGTTATAATTGCCTTCCAATTCATATTTACCATATTTCCTTCCCCTCTATAGTTCCGGTATTGTGTTCATTGTCTAAAAATTTCTAGGTAACCTATTAAAACAAATAGCAGCATCTGTAAACAAAGCGGACCTGATGTTCCAGATTTTCTTGCCATCAGAACATATCTTTAATAAATATCTTCCTATAGTTATAATCAAATTACAATAATAATATTCACATGATAACGGATAAAGGTTTGAATAACAACCCCTAATTAAATATATTTACCTTGAATGTTATTTAGTATCTGCGGTTTGGCGACCATGCCGGACTATGCGCATTTCCAGAGAAAGTCAATTGTCTTACCTCGCTTCCCCCCAACCTTTGGATAAAAAGATTGTGCCGGCCATTCTCTCTCTTTCTATAAATAAGAAATCGTCCATCAGGAGACCAGCTTGGTTGCTCACAGCTTTCAGAGCCTTCCGTTACGACCTTACTCTCCTGTGCATTTAAATCGTATACACTGATTTGAAATCTTCTCCCCACTCTTGACGTGTATGCAATTTGGTCTCCATTAGGAGACCATGCGGGGTTATCGTTATAGGTTGAACCAAAGGAGATACGGGTCACGTTTGAATTGTCCCCCTTTAGAGCATCCATTATATAAATTTGTGGAGCTCCAGTTCCAGACCGGTCGGAAGTAAAAGCAATTTTTTTTCCATCAGGAGACCAAGTGGGGGAAGTATCAATATTGAAATGGCGGGTTAAACGTTTGAGCTCGCGATCTGAACGCAAAATATAAATTTCTGAGTTCTGATCCCTACTTAATACTAAAGCAATTTTCTGCATATCTGGAGACCAGGCTGCTGCTGTATTCAAACCTGGAAGACGATGGAGGGTCTGCTTTTTCTCACCGTTAACATCAATCATGATCAAATCAGGATTCCGTGCTGCATATGAGGTGTAAATAATCCATTTGGCATCAGGTGACCAAGCTGGACTTAGGTTAACCGTATTATCATGAGTCAATCGCCGCAGGTTATATCCATCAAAGTCTATTAAATAAATTTCCTTGCCCGATTTTTCCTGACTCAGAAAAGCGATCTCGGTTTCCGCAATGCCGCGCTTTCCTGTCAACTGCATGACAACTTCATCGGCAAAGCGATGAATAGTTTTTCGAAGTAATTCCCGCGAAGCTTTATAACGCTTACCAAGAAGAAACCTCTTGCTCACCGCATCATAGAGTCGAAAAGTAAAAACCTGCCCTTTTCCCTTTTCGGTCAGCGCATATTCAGTTTTTATGAGCCATTGGGCCCCCACTTGACGCCAGCTTCTATAGTCAACTTTAGAACTCGAACGTTCGATTTTTTCTAATTCTTCAAATATCTGCTCTGGTAGAAGGGAAAACAATTCAGAAAGCATCAAGTCTTTTTGTAGGATCTTTTTTGCCTCCTTGCCAATCCCCAGAATATCGACCCCAGAATCCGGCATAACAAAATCGGTAATCGCCAAAGCGACTTTTTTTCGCGTCTCACGCTCCAGATCAATATCGACCTGTGTTTCTGCCATACCATTACGGGCTAGCAAGAACAAAACCATCATAATTAGAGATAAATTGAAACTAGATTTAATTGTCTTTAGAAACATATTTAAAATATATATTTATACGAAGGTTAGACATCTTTAACTCCTTGGGGAATTCAGGAAAAGGCGTCGAGTCTAGCACTGCCCTAACAGCCAGGCTATCCAAGGCCCCAACTCCGGAGCTTTTTTTTATGAAAGGCTTATCAATATTTCCATGGGAAAAAATCAAAAAGGATACCACTGTTTCCTGGCTATGCTCTTCGGCCAATGGTTCCTTCCAGTTTTTAAAAACCTTATCCTGAACCATGGCAGCATATAACGATTTTACATCCGCACCTGGATTAATCTTTTCACTTGCGAACACATAAGAGTCCCCTGCACTCGATTTCGTTTTAGCTCTCGATCCCTTGGGGAGGGTGCGCAGTTTACTTTTAAATTTAGGGGATTCTAGCCTAGCGCTCGAAACCTCGACTTTAACAGGGTCAGACTCTAACGAAAGAGAGCTAAACTTATCTATAATGGAATCAAAAGATCCACTACCCCCTTGCATTTTTTCCTGAGTTTTTCTAATCTCCACTTCGGGAGCATTCGTAGAATCAAGCTTTGCCAACTGCTGCAACTGCTTTAGCAAGTCGACTTCAGAGCCTTTAGGTTTTTCGGACTCTTTTTCCTCCGAAACCGATTTTTGCGAGTTCTCGACCGAAATTTCTTTTGGTAAATGTTCGGGAAGACTTTCTTCCAGTTTAAGTTCTTCAAAATTCATCAGAATATCTTTAGATAGTAGAGCAGGAGCAATAGCTTTTACTTCATTAACTTTTTTATTTTTCAAGGTTTCCAGCTCTCGAAAAGTCTCTTCGGAAACAGATTTGATAGGCTTGGTTTTAAGAGGCTTAGGCTTAGGTTTTTCAAGGCGCGCCAACTGGTCCAGCTCTTCCACCATATTTTTTTTTTGTGGGATATCCATATTTGTTTCCAGTTTACTCAATTCCTCTAAAACTTTCTTGGATTTTGGAGTTGTGACCCTCGGAACTTTTTTCATTACAGAAGGTTTTGAAGCTGTGATTTTTTTTTTCACTTTCTTTGGATCAGGATTTTTGGCTTTTGCTGGAGGGTTTATAGGTTTTCCTGCGGCAGGTTTAAATCCGGAAGGCCCGCTAACAAGGTTGACCATAAATGCAGGAATTATCACTTCCTTAGGAAGGCTAGGTTTGGGGAAAAACAAAACAGCCGTTAAAAGTAGAAGATGCCCAAAAACAGAAAACACGAGCATCTGGTTGAAATCAATAGACTGAGAAACCTGGAATTTCATGACTTTGAAGGTTCTGTCACCATCCCAATATTTTGCACTCCAGCCTGTTTTACGTTAGACAAAACATGCATGACAAAGCCATAGTCAAGAGTTTTATCTGCACGCAGATAAACTCCACCATTTTTATTAGTTTCGATGTATAGCTCGACCTTTTGGGTTAATTCTATTAAGTTCGCCAACTCCTCCTGTTTCCAAAATATTTTTTTACTGCTCTTTAAAGTAATGGTAGGGATTTCTTTAAGGCTAATAGGGGCAATCGATTCTTTAGGCAACTGAACTTCCATTCCGTGTTGCATAAGCGGAGCTGTTATCATAAAAATAACCAGCAAAACCAACATAACATCCACAAAGGGTGTCACGTTAATATCAGCCAGAAATGGTCTTCGTTGCTTTAACATATATAATTTTTAGGAGGCTGGAAAAACAACCAATCACAAAAGATCAAGAGGTTTTTCTTCTATTGAATCCCGTACAAAATTTTTTTCCGCCATGTATACAAAGTCAAGCGAAAAATCATCCATAGCGGATGTAAAGAGTACAATTTTATTATTAAAGTAATTAAAGAAAATAACTGCCGGGATTGCAGCCACAAGCCCTGCAGCTGTTGCGATAAGCGCTTCTGCGATTCCAGGAGCCACACCACCTATACTTGCTGTACCCTGCAACCCAATAGATCTAAAGGAATGCATGATCCCCCAAACTGTCCCGAACAAACCAATAAAAGGTGCTGTGCTTCCCGTTGTCGCGAGAAAATCCAGTCGGTATGAAAGTCTCCCAACTTCCGAATTAATGGCTTTATTAAGAGCAAGGCTAATGCCTTTCAAATCTCTAGGGGTTACTAACTCGCCTCCAGCAGATAGTGGCTCACCGCTTTTTCTTCGCTCTTTCTTGGCCATTTCCTGAAACACGTAAAGCTCCCTATAGCCGGTCAGGAAAATCCTAGCTAATGGGCTTGCCCGTAACTCTTTAGCAAAGTTATAAATATGAGTCAGG
>ERZ1048872.2166-NODE-2166-length-14485-cov-4.334581_pt1 | contig 14485 bp, 11 predicted proteins | sample MGYA00383100_ERZ1048872 | MGnify/ENA primary metagenome ERZ1048872 (study PRJEB29581, sample SAMEA5548370) | metagenome | biome: marine; feature: coastal; material: water | depth 50 m | study: Short-term variability in the microbial, nano- and picoplankton... | reverse complement strand
AGCTTCTGAATTAGCAGACAGAATCATAGATGAAATAAAGGCCATAGCCTGATTTTATTATTTTTGCAACCCTTTTTAAGGGTGATTTAATTTGAATTTAATACGCTTGGCAAAAAGCGATATAGATAAAACTGAGAGACATGAAAACAGTTTATTTTGATAGCGCGGCTACTACGGCCATAGATGCAGAAGTAAGAGAGGCAATGATTGATGCTATTGACAGCTATGGCAATCCATCTTCTACACATAATATTGGCCGAAAATCTAAAATAATAATTGAACGTGTTCGAAAGAATATTGCGACTGAGTTGAATTGTTTACCAGGAGAGATATTTTTCACTTCAGGAGGAACAGAAGCCGACAATATAGCCATTCAGTGTGCGGTGCGCGATTTGGGTGTAACACGGATTATCTCATCACCAATTGAGCACCATGCTGTAGGACATACAGCAGAATTTTTAAGAGATAACAACCATGTTGAATTGGTTTATTTAAACGTAGATGAATTTGGCCAAGTAGATTTACAGCAGCTTGAAGTGTTGTTGGAAGAGGACAAGCCAACGCTTGTCAGCTTAATGCATGCGAACAATGAGTTGGGCAACATTCTAGACATTTATAAAGTAGGAGAGCTGTGCCGTGCAAACAATGCTTGGTTTCACTCTGATACTGTTCAAACTGTTGGTCACCAAAAAATAGATTTAGAAAAATTACCTGTTGATTTTATCGCTTGCGCAGCACATAAAATTCATGGACCTAAAGGTTCTGGGTTCGTGTACGTGCGCAGCAGTGTGAAAATTCATTCTATGATTATGGGTGGAGGACAGGAACGTAGCATGCGCGCAGGAACAGAAAACATTATAGGCATTGCAGGTTTGGGTAAGTCTATTGAATTGGCTTATAAAAACTTGGAGCAAGACAAGGCATTCATCCTTGGCTTAAAAAAATACGCAATTAGCAGAATAGAAAAAGATTTCCCCTTTATCTCCTTTAATGGTTTGAGTAAGGACACTGAGAAGAGTTTGTTTACTGTTTTGAATTTGAGATTACCGAAAAATGATCAAACCGACTTAATTCTATTTTCTTTAGACATGAAGGGTATTGGTGTTTCTGGCGGCAGCGCTTGCAATAGTGGAAGTTCAAAAGGTTCTCATGTAATTGAAGCGATTAATAAAAAGAATGAAAATTTAGTGAGCCTACGTTTGTCTTTTAGTAAATACAATACAAAAGAGGATTTGGATTATTTCTTCGACTGTTTGACAGAAATTCTAGAGCCAGCTATGGCAAAAGCATAAATCTTAAAAACCCTTGATCATTGTCCATATAGACCCCAATACTCATTAGATTTTTTCTACAGCAGGTACCTTTTGTGACTTCTAGGTGTGTTTAAAAGAGCCTTTTTCAAGCATGTTGAAATTAAGGTTGGTACGAGGGGACAGTGAGAGAGAGGTAGAAGATTTAAACACTTCCAATTTAGTTGGGTCATTTAGTGTTTCAGCTCAGGCCTGTTCAAATACCAACAGATTTGGTGTTTTAAGACTCGATAAGAGGGCATTGTAATCGCTATTTTAGCGATCTTTTATAAAGTAACTTACATGGAAGTACATCATATAAAACCCCATTTTGTCTCTCTGCAAAACCTTAATGAGGTTATTCGCCAACACAAAGGTTTGGCCTTGTCAGACGAGGCTGCAAAAGCTATTGAGGAGTGCCGTGCATATGTAGATACAGCCATGCAGTCTAGAACAGCTCCTGTTTACGGAATAAATACTGGGTTTGGTTCGCTGTGCGATGTAAAGATTAACGACTCTCAATTAGAGCAACTGCAAACAAACTTGGTTATGAGTCATGCCTGTGGTACAGGAGACGAAGTGCCAGGCGACATTGTAAAGTTGATGCTTTTGCTAAAAGCGAAAGGTTTAAGCTATGGTAAAAGTGGTGTGCAGAAAATTACTGTAGAACGACTGATTACCTTTTACAATGAAGACTGTATTCCTGTGGTGTATCAGCTGGGTTCTTTAGGGGCTTCTGGCGATTTAGCGCCTCTGGCACATTTATCTTTACCCTTATTGGGATTAGGCGAAGTGTACTTAAAAGGAGAGCGCATGGATTCTGAAGAAGCGCTAGAAAAATTGGGCTTAGAGCCGATAGCGTTAAAATCTAAAGAAGGATTGGCATTGTTAAACGGAACGCAGTTTATGAGTGCCTTTGGTACGTGGGCTGTTCTGAAAGCAAAAAAGCTATCCTATTTGGCCGATTTAATCGGAGCTATTTCTTTAGAAGGTTTTGACGGTCGTCCAGAAGCGTTTGATGAATTGTTGCATTTAATTCGTCCTCACAACGGGCAAATTCAAACGGCAAAAAATATCCGCGAATTTGTAGAAGGAAGTGAACTGATAGAGCGTCCAAAAAAACATGTGCAAGACCCATATTCTTTCCGCTGCATGCCACAAGTGCATGGTGCAAGTAAAGATGCCATTGCCTATGTGGAAAAAGTAATAGAAACAGAAGTGAACTCTGTAACAGACAACCCAACGGTATTTCAGGCAGACGATAAGATCTTAAGCGGTGGAAACTTTCACGGGCAACCGTTGGCCTTAGCAATGGATTTTATGGCGATTGCTTTGGCGGAGCTCGGAAGTATTTCTGAGCGTAGAACCTACCAATTGATTCACGGCTTTAGAGACTTGAATCCATTCTTGGTTGCAGAACCAGGTTTAAACTCTGGTTTTATGATTCCGCAGTATACCGCAGCAAGTATTGTGAGCCAAAACAAACAATTGGCTACGCCAGCATCTGTAGACAGTATAGAATCGAGCAACGGGCAAGAAGATCACGTAAGTATGGGCGCCAATGCCGCTACCAAGCTTTACAAAGTGGTAAACAACCTTGAGCGTATTCTCTCTATAGAATTAATGAATGCATCGCAGGCCTTAAATTTTAGAGATGGCAAGTCTTCAGATTTTATAGAAGCCTTTGTAGATTCGTACAGACAAGAAGTGCCTGTAGTGAAAGAAGACCGTATTTTACATTACGATATCGAAGCATCGATAGATTTTATACAATCGTTAGATTTAGACCCAGAACTTATTTTTTAAAAAGACTATGCAACGAGACGAAATCCTTTTTAACCTTATTGAAGACGAGAGAGAAAGACAAACCGAAGGTTTAGAGCTTATCGCGTCAGAGAACTATGCTAGCCCTCAAGTAATGGAGGCACAAGGTTCTGTACTTACAAACAAATACGCTGAAGGCTATCCAGGCAAACGTTACTATGGCGGATGTCAGGTAGTAGATAAAGTAGAAGATTTAGCACGTGGCAGAGCAAAAGAATTGTTTGGTGCAGAATATGTAAATGTTCAACCGCATTCGGGCTCGCAAGCCAACGCTGCAGTGTATTTAGCATGCTTAAAGCCTGGCGATAAAATCATGGGTTTCGATTTGTCGCACGGTGGTCACTTAACGCATGGCAGTCCGGTTAACTTTTCAGGAAAATTTTATAAAACGTGTTTTTACGGAGTAGAGAAGGAGACAGGTAGAATAAACTACGATACCATTAGACAAACTGCAGAGCGCGAAAAACCACAAATGATTATCTGTGGTGCGTCAGCGTATTCTCGCGATTTAGATTATGCCAAGTTTAGAGAAATTGCAGATTCTATTGGGGCTTTGCTTTTAGCAGATGTGTCTCACCCGTCTGGTCTTATTGCTAAAGGCATTTTAAATGACCCTATTCCACATTGTCATATCGTTACAACAACAACGCACAAAACATTGCGTGGCCCTCGCGGGGGGATGATTTTGATAGGCAAGGACTTTGAAAACCCTTGGGGCTTAGCTACACCAAAAGGTACGGTTAAGAAAATGTCAACGCTTATAGACAGTGCTGTATTTCCAGGTTCGCAAGGTGGACCATTGGAGCATGTTATTGGAGCAAAAGCGGTTGCTTTTGGCGAAGCTTTAAGCGATGAGTATTTTGAATATACGCTACAGATTCAGAAAAATGCCAAAGCAATGGCGAAGAGTTTTGTAGACAAAGACTACCATATTATTTCTGGTGGAACAGACAACCACATGATGTTGATTGACTTGCGTAACAAATATATCACTGGTAAAGATGCAGAGAATGCACTTGTTGCTGCAGATATTACTGTAAACAAAAACATGGTTCCTTTTGATGACAAATCGCCATTCGTTACCTCTGGAATTAGAGTGGGTGTTGCGGCTGTAACTACACGCGGTTTAAAAGAAGAAGACATGCCTGCCATTGTAGACTTGATAGACCGTGTTATTACAAACCACGAAGACGAAGCGAGTATAGAAGCTATTCGCAAAGACGTAAATGAGATGATGTCGCATTTACCTTTGTTTGCTCAATAGATTAAATAGTATATTTTTTAAAAGCGACTTCGGTCGCTTTTTTTATTGATAAAAGTAATACAGATAAATATTTTAAATCTTGGATTACACCCAGAGAATTAATTAATTTATCGGTTAAAATTAGCTAAATGCGAAATTCACTTCTTCTTTTCATAATTCTAACAGTTCCTGTTTCTTGTACAAAACAGACCAATGATCCATTTACGGTTGCTCCTTATAGCCCAAGAGCTGCTATTGCTGTAAGTTTAGAAGAATTTCCTATAAGCGGAACAACAATTCGAGCAATAGAAGTTGTAAACGATTCTACAGTCTTTTTCGCAGGTTCTAATGGGAAATGGGGTTATACACTAGACAATGGGAAAAACTGGAAGGTTAAAGTATTTAATCAAGTTTCACCACTACCCGAGTTTAGGTCTATAAGTGTTCTTGATAACGGAGATGTGTTTTTAGTTTCTATAGCAAATCCTGCTGCTCTATTTAAATCTGCAGATATGGGTGATACATGGAAAAAAGTGTATGAAGACATAGCGGCAAATGCTTTTTTTGATGCTGTTGAATTTTGGGATACAAATACAGGTGTTTTAATGGGAGATCCAGTTGACAGTTGTTTCCATTTAGCAACAACTGCTGATGGTGGAGAAACCTGGAATAAGATAGATTGCATGAAAATCCCAAAATCATTCCCTAATGAATATCCATTTGCGGCAAGTAATACCAATATCGCTTTAAAAGGAAATAACGCTTGGTTTGGAACCGGAGGCAAGGACACCTCGCGTGTGTTTTATAGTAATGACAAAGGAATAACCTGGAACGTTGCTGCTACAAACATTTTAAATAGTGGCCAAATGACAGGAATCTACTCGATAGATTTTTACAATGACAAATCAGGAATAGTAGGAGGTGGGGATTGGGATAACCCAAATGTGAACATTAAGAACTTTGCAGTTACAAACGATGGAGGTCTCTCTTGGGAAATTGTTGGCGATGGTCTTAATGATGGTTACGCTGCTTGTGTAAAGTATATTAAAGGAACTGAAGGAAAAGAGTTGTTTTATTTAAAATACAGATCCGCTGGTGGAGCAAGTTCGATGAGTTATTCTAATGATAACGGCCATACTTGGCAAGTGCTTAGCACAGCAAACAATAATTATTTATCTGTACAATTTGTAGACAGAAATACTGCGTGGTTAAGCGGTAAGAATAAAATTGCTAAACTTATCATTTTAGATTGAATAGTCTAAGACGTTTAGTCTCAGAATTAGAGTAATAAATACACAATTGGAATTTTTCAAAAAATTGAGGTTTATCATTCATAATATACCATCTAAAAATTACTTTTAAAAAAGAATAAATTCATTTTATGAAATCAGCTACTCAATCCGTGTACTTTTTTGCTGTAAATAAGTCAGAAGGCAGCGCATCTATGAAAAACCTTCTTGGTGGAAAAGGGGCTAATCTGGCAGAAATGTGTCAGATAGGAGTGCCTGTTCCTCCTGGTTTTACAATTAGCACTGAAGTTTGCACGTATTACTACAAGCATAAAAACAGATATCCAAAAGGGTTAAAAGATTCTGTTCTCGACAACCTAAAGAAAGTTGAAGTTGAAATCGGTAAGACTTTTGGTGATTTAAAAGACCCATTGCTTTTCTCAGTGCGATCAGGGGCGAAAGTGTCCATGCCTGGAATGATGGACACAGTTCTTAATCTGGGTTTAAATGATGAAATAGTTGAAGGTTTATCAAAACTTACAAATAACCCACGTTTTGCATGGGATAGTTACAGGCGATTTGTTCAAATGTATGGAGACGTGGTTTTAGGATTGAAGCCCCAAAACCCCGACGATATTGATCCTTTTGAAGACATAATCGAAAAAAGAAAACTAGATCGCCATGTTGAGTTAGATACAGAACTTGACGTTGATGATTTGAAATTTTTAGTTGCAGAGTTTAAAAAAGCAATAAAGATTAGAACAGGTAAAGAGTTTCCCACAGACCCGATGGAACAGCTATGGGAAGCGATAGGCGCAGTTTTCGGCAGTTGGATGAACCCTCGCGCCAAAAAATACCGCGATATAAATAATATTCCACATGATTGGGGTACAGCTGTGAATGTTCAAGTTATGGTTTATGGAAACATGGGCAATGATTCTGCCACCGGTGTAGCTTTTACAAGAGATCCAAGCACAGGAGAGAATAAATTTTTCGGTGAGTACCTAATTAATGCTCAAGGCGAAGATGTAGTAGCTGGAGTAAGAACACCTCAGCCGATAAACAAAGTTGGAATAAAGGAAAAAGACGATTATACGCTAGAATCAATAATGCAAAAGCAATACAGACAACTAGCAACAATAAGAACAAACTTAGAACAGCATTACCGCGACATGCAAGATATAGAGTTCACCATAGAACGCGGCAAAGTTTGGATGCTTCAAACACGTATAGGTAAACGCACGGCCGCTGCTGCATTGCGTATCGCCGTTGATATGGTAGATGAAGGCATGCTTACACGCGATGAAGCCTTGTTGCGAGTAGATCCCGAACAGTTAGATCATTTACTGCATCCAACGTTCGATCCGAACGCCAAGCTAAAAGTCATTGCTAAAGGATTACCTGCTTCACCTGGTGCGGCAAGTGGTAAAGTTGTTTTTAGCGCTGAGATAGCAGAAGAAATGGCAGCCAACGGCGAAGATGTAATTCTGGTGAGAATTGAAACTTCGCCTGAAGATATTGGGGGAATGAACGCTGCACAAGGTATTTTAACCTCACGTGGAGGAATGACTTCGCATGCTGCCGTTGTGGCGAGAGGTATGGGAAAATGCTGTGTAGCTGGTTGTCAAGATATTTTTGTGGTGTATTCAGCTAAACAGTTCGTGATTGGTGATAAATCGTTTAACGAAGGCGATTGGATTAGCCTAAACGGAAGTACAGGCGAAGTGATTTTGGGAAAAGCACCAACTGTAGAACCTGAAATCTCCGGGAACTTCACAAAGCTTCTCGAATGGGCCGACGATGTGAAAAGGTTAAAAGTGAGAACCAATGCCGATACGCCTGAAGATGCTAAAAAGGCTATTGAGTTTGGCGCAAAAGGTATTGGTCTGTGCAGAACAGAGCATATGTTTTTCCAAGAGGAAAGGCTTACAGCTATGCGCGAAATGATTTTAGCTGATAACCCGCTCTGGCGGAAATCAGCATTGGCCAAACTGTTACCAATGCAGACAGAAGATTTCATTGGAATCTTTGAGGCTATGGATGGCTATCCCGTTACCATAAGAACTTTAGATCCGCCATTGCATGAATTCCTACCAAGTAGAATAGAGCTGATGGAGAAGCTGCTGGACCTTAAACTCCAATTAAAAGAAATTGGCGATTTAAACAAGATGGACAAAATTTTGAAGGAAATCAGAATCAATGAAGACTTGTTGACCAAGGCGGAAAGTCTGAATGAGTTTAACCCTATGCTCGGCACACGTGGCTGTAGGTTGGGTATTATGTATCCTGAGCTTACAGAAATGCAAGCGAAAGCCATATTTGAGGCAGCTTGTGAATGCAAGCGTAAAGGCATTGATGTGCATCCAGAAATAATGGTTCCATTGATTACCTCAAAAGAAGAATTGGCGCATCAGAAAGAGGTAATTGACAGAGTGGCGAGAGAGACAATGGACAGGCATGGTCTTAGTCTAGACTACATGGTTGGCACAATGATAGAATTGCCGCGTGCTGCGCTCATGGCGCAAGACATTGCAAACGTTGCGGACTTCTTCAGTTTTGGAACGAATGATTTAACACAAACGACTCTAGGTTTATCTCGAGATGATGCCGGAAAGTTTCTTCCATTTTACATTGAGAATAAAATATACAAGGACGAACCTTTTCAGAAACTAGATCAAGATGGAGTAGGGCGGCTTGTGAAATTTGCGGTAGAAGAGGGTAGAAAGACGAAAGAAAAAATCAAACTTGGCATTTGTGGCGAACATGGAGGAGATCCGAGCTCTATTGAGTTCTTCCACAAAATTGGTTTGGAGTATGTAAGTTGTTCACCCTATAGAGTGCCAATAGCACGTTTGACTGCCGCTCAAATTGTATTGAAAGAGAAGGCTGAAGCTTAAATGGCTTAAAATTGAAAAAGGGGAAAGACACATTGTCTTTCCCCTTTTTGCTTTTAAAAGTATCGAATACATTTAATCAGGATTGTATTCAAAGAATATCTTCTTGTTTTCTTCGAAATTGTAGAGAGTCAGCGCTCTAATGCGGTAATACGAAATCCATGCATCGCGCAATGCGCGTAAATACGTTAGCCTTGAATTGCTCATTTCTTGCTGGGCAATGTTCAAATCGGTGATCTTTATTTTTCCGATAAGGTAACGCTGCTTAGTCACGTTGTATCGAATCTGGGCTATAGTATCTGCGCGAGAAGCAATAACCAATTGTTTGCGTTGTGAGGTATAGTTCTTGACTTCAATACTCACTTCTTGCGCAAAATTCACTTCATCTTGACCGATGTTTACCATTTCTAAATCCTTATTAGACTTAGCTGCACGCACACGAGATTTCGCTGCACCCCAATCTACAATGGGAACGGTGAAATTAACGGCTACATACTGTTGTTGAGAATTGGCATCGAGATATGAATCTGGAATTGTATTGCCGACACCGGAAACACCAAACTGTCCACGTACATTTAAATCGTATCCGCTTCTGCCTCTTGCTTGTGCAATTTGTTGATCTGCTTGAAGTTTACGTCTTTCAAACTCAAGTACCTGTTGTCTGTTTTCGTAAGCTTCCATTAGCGCTTTTTCTTCTAGAATCAAGAGGTCAGGTGTGTTGTTTGGAAGTGCCAAACGAATAACTGTATCCAAAGGATAACCTAAGAAACGCATCAGATTTTTATACGAGTTTTCTCTATTGATATTTGCTTGGTACAAGGCGTTTTCAGCATTGAGCAATCTCAACTCTATAGAGAGTAATTCATCTTCGGCAATTTTACCGAGGTTGTATCTCCCCACAGAAAGTTTGTAAAGGGTATCTGTGTTCTCTTTCACCATGTCGGCCAAATCGTGACTGATTTGAGCAGTAATAGCATCGAAGAAGAAACTGGAAGTTTCAATAGAAATCTTCTCAATGTCTTCGGTGTAGCGCTTCATAGATTCATCGTACATCAAAGGCTGGATCTTTTTATCCCATTTAAATTGATTGTACAACAACATCGGTTGGTTGTAGTTAAACGTAACAGGTACAGAGAAATACTCCAAGTTCTGAGTGGGCGCAAAGCTTTCGTTTCTGTTTAAGGAAGAGGCTACCGAAAACACACCGCCCGTAAACGGGACATTCTGATCAACTTGTAAATACGCACTGTTGTACAGAACAGATCGTTTTCTTAGCTCGTACGTACCGTCAGGCTGTAGGACACGGTCGTTACCCGCTTGGTAACTCGGAATAGTAGCATCTAGACCTAATCGCGGAAATAAAGTACTCCTGTAAGATCTAAAGCTCCAATAGCTGTTCTCCGCACTTGTAACTGCCTTTTGATACGAAGGCGAATTGATTTGTGCTTGTTCTATCACGTTGCCTAAAGATAATACCGGAGAATCATCTTGAGCTTTTATGACAAATATTGAGATTATAGCAAATAATGTAAATATGAATGCTTTATTCATAGCGTAAAGATTCTATTGGGTTTTGATTAGCGGCTTTTCGTGCGGGAGATATTCCAAAAATGAGGCCTATGCTAGAAGCTACGCCAAAGGATAAGAAAACTGATCCGTTTGAAACCATGGTTTCTATGTCTGCAAATCGCGATATAAATACGGAAGTCAGAATGCCTAGAATAACTCCGATAATACCTCCGCTTAAGCTGATAAGCACGGCTTCGAAAAGAAACTGTGTAATGATGTCATTCTTCTTAGCGCCAATGGCTAAACGAGTTCCTATTTCTTTTGTGCGTTCTAAAACAGATGCCAGCATAATGTTCATGATGCCAATACCACCAACGAGTAAAGAAATCCCAGCAATGGCGCTTAATACAAAATTAAAAACCTCCTTTGTATCCTGTTGTTGCTGTAACAATTGCACAGGAATAGAAATTTCATAATCCACTACATTGTTGTGCTTGCGTTTCAATAATCTATTAATGACATCTGCCGTAGCACTCAATTGTTCAGCATTGTTTACTTGAATGACGAGACGGTCTAGTTGATGGTAATTCTTAATGGTTTGATCCGCTTCTTCAGACATAAAGAATCCATCGCCACTAAAGCTATTGGTGTGCTCCGCTGCAAGGATTCCACGGTTTTCATAACGCACCAGGATTGTGCTTAAAGGCGTGTAGATATCCATGTTGTAATTACGAATACCCAAATTTTCCATGGACTTATCAGTAATTACCTTCTCTTTCGTTACACCAATTACTTTTAACCATTTATCTCCACACTTGATATGTTTACCTACCGGATTCTTACCAGTAAACAATCTCTTTTCTATGCCGCTTCCGATAATACAAACGGCTTGGGCGTTTTCTAACTGGTAACTGCTGAATCTTTGACCATTGTCTATTTCAATGTTAGAAATGTTAAAATAATCTGGTCCGACACCGATGAGTTTTGTAGATCTAAATTTCCCATCATGTATCGCATTGATGTTCACTACGATTTCTGGGCTACTGCCTGAAATATTGGGAATGACTTTCACCATCGACACAGCATCGCTTAAATCTAATCCTTTAGAAAATTTTTGTGTTTCCTTTTTGAATTCAGCTTCGTCGCCTTTCGTGTCGCCTTCATTCTGCTCGAAAACAGGAGTGATGACAATGTTGTTTACACCAATCAATTCCAGCTGAGAAAGTATCTCTTGTTTGGCGCCTTGCCCAATTGCAATCATAGCAATTACAGCAGCTACACCGAATATAATTCCTAACCCTGTAAGAAGGGAGCGCAACTTATTTGCCATAATTGCTCCTAGTGCAATTGTAAAATTGTTCAGATATTTAGCATTGAACTTCATTAGGATGCTTTGGAAATAGTTTGCAAATCCAGCTCTGCCGAATTTTCCGGCTCGACCATTAACAGTTCTACATCCTCAACAATCCCAGCTTTAATAATAACCTCTTCGCTATTTTCTCTTCCCAATTCAACCTCTTGTTTTGTGATGGAGCTTCTATCTTTTACGAAGACATATTTAGAAACACCATCGCTAAACACACATTCCAAAGGTGCTATTACACTTTCTTCTTGCGTAAAGGTGACTATGGAATTTGAAGTTGTCATTCCTGGTCTATATATGCTATCAGACTTAGTTACTTCAACAATTACCTCGAATACCTTCGATTCTGAATTTGCGCGTTTCTCACCAACATTCGCCACCTCTGTCACTTTACCTTCAAGCTTTGCTTTCGGGAAAGCATCCAACGAAATATTCACTATCTGATCTACTTTAACTTTCCGGATGTCGACCTCGTTTATGTAGGTTTTAGACAACATAACAGATAAATCGGGGAGTGTTGCGACAACGTTATTCCATGGATCTATCGTTGAGCCAACCTTTCGTTTAGAACCGCCCCATTCTTTGTGATAAACTATCATTCCAGATTTTGGGGCCATTATGATAAACTGGTTTTGAAGATTAACGAGGCCTTCTTTATATTTCATTTGTTTCTTCAAGTTAGTGCCAACTTCAATCATCTTCGCTTCAGCCTGATGTTTTTCAATAATGTAGTTTTCCTTCTTCTGTTCGAGTTCACGCTCCGCCTTTTTCAATTCTAGTTTAATCTGACGAATAGTAGCAGGAGGCTCGTACTCACTTTGTTCCAACTGTAATTTCTTTTGCTCAAGATTGTATTCTAGGTTTCGAATCGCTTCTCTACTTGCTCTTAAGTTCAAAGCAGTATCGAGCTTTTGTTGCGTGTATTGCGATTGGAATTTTTCTATTTCTAAATCTACATCGTCAATTTTTTGGTTTACGGCAGATTTCTCAAGACTACCGATATATTCGTTTGAATCAACTTCAGTTCCTTCAGGAACAAGATCTACGATTTTAACATTGTAAATACGATACCGCCTTAAGTCAGAAGGTGCGTTAATGTTTACGGAATTCTTAGCCATAAGTTCACCCGTGGTTACAACGTCATCAGAAAAAGTGTCTTTTCTAGAGTAGGAGGTGAGTTCGTTTAAATCTTCATCGGAGGAGGTAAGTGAAAATATTATGACAAGAATGAGCAGTCCAGAAGCAATTAAGAACCATTGCTTTTTTTTCATAGCTGTTTAGTTTATGTAAAGATGTAATTATTAGCAGAGCAGATTGTTTTAAAAAAGTTAAAGTAGTTAAAGTTCTTTATACAGGTACCATTATAAGATGAGAATCATATTTCACTCATTCAATTGAATCGTTCTAAATAAAAACTGAATGTGAAATGAAAATTTGATTAATTTAGAATGAAGAAAACATTATAAGAAAAACATGAAAGCGCTACATTTAGAAAAACAGACGAGTCTAAGCAAGACTTACGATGCTATAATAAACAGCACCGTAAAAGAAAATCAAGAGAAAGTAATCAAGGGTTTTACAAAAAGCTTTTACAGTTTCTCTTTCAGTACAAAAGGTTTCAGACAGAGAATATTAAAAGAGTATAAGGCTCTTTTAAGGAAGTAAGTTCAATAGTAACCAATTAAAAAAAGCGCATTAGCGCTTTTTTTATGTTTTATTTGGTACTGCTGAGAAATATATAAACCCCGAAGTAGAACATCGGGGTTTATTCTTTGGCTTAACTATAAATTACTTATGACTTTTTGGCAACCAAAGAATAGGTTATGGAGATGTCATCAGAAAGTATCATATCTTTCATGAAGTGCACCCAAGAGACGTTGTAGTTCTGACGGTCGAAAACCATTTTGCCAGTCATCATTACTTCGTCACCCTCAGTTTTGAATTCTTCAATCATCATTGTTTCTTCATTTGTATTTCCTCTTACCGTTAAGTTTCCGGTAACTGTATTTCCTTCAACATTCGTTATTACAAAAGTAGAAGTAGGATACTCTCCTGTATGGAAAAAATCTTCTGTTGCTAAATGGCTTGCTAGTATATCTGGATGGCTTTGTTCATTGTACTCGTATGAGCTATCAGTTGGTACAATATTGGTCATATCAACTACAAACGTTCCTCCAATGATCTTGTCTCCTTGTACTTCTAGTGTTCCGTCATCTAAATGCACATAGCCCTCGTGACCATATACTCCAGCAACTTCGCCACTCCAGTTCACTTTGGATTTGTCTTCTGCTTTGTACGTAACAACTGCTTCAGTTGAAATTTCATTCGCTGCACTTTCTGTGTCTGCAGCTGCTTCTTTTGGAGCCTCTCCGCAAGAAGCCATGATTACTGATGATGCTGCTACCGCAGCTAATGCTTTAAAAGTCATGCTTATAAATTTAATTTGTACAAATATATACAATAAATGTACATACATTAATTTTAGAATCGGTTTTTCAAAAGCTTGATTATTTATATTATCTAAGTTCATTAGTATCTTGAGCCAATCTATTTGATTAAAAATTTATGTGTTACGTAACGTTTAAAAACAAAAAAGCGCCTCAATTGTTTGAGACGCTTCGATTGACGGTAAGTTACTCAGTTATACTCGTGTTCCATAACTTTGGTTATGATCTACAATAGACGGTGAGTTAACAGGTAATATATAGAGTGGGGAATGAAACCCTCGATTTTCTGTGTAACGCGTTTTCGTACCAGTATTGTTTTTAGACTTCTGCTTCTTCAGTTTTTCATTTTGCTTGCGCAATTCTTCAACTTCTTGTTGCAGTCTTTCAATGTCTTGACTTTCTTCAAGCTCTTCGTTTTCCTTTTCAAGTTCAAGTCTTTCTTTCTCTAATTCCTCAGCTTCTTCATTCCATTCTTGCTCATATCTAGAAGCATCTGCATCATCTTCTTCATCAAAGAAATCGCTGCTGCAATCTGTACAAACTAGACCGCTTTGCGTCATCAACCAAGTGTGGTCTAACATATGGTCGTCTCTAGTGTTCGTAACATTGTCAATGTCATATATAATGTCCTCCATGTCGTTGTCTAGATAGATACTCATGCCCACTGGTATGTAGAAAACTATTTCC
>ERZ1048872.2158-NODE-2158-length-14502-cov-5.749775_pt1 | contig 14502 bp, 10 predicted proteins | sample MGYA00383100_ERZ1048872 | MGnify/ENA primary metagenome ERZ1048872 (study PRJEB29581, sample SAMEA5548370) | metagenome | biome: marine; feature: coastal; material: water | depth 50 m | study: Short-term variability in the microbial, nano- and picoplankton... | reverse complement strand
TTTTTAGTTAAAAAGTTGTTTTCAGAGTCTATGACGAATTCTGAAGGTGAAGACATTTCAACCAAAGAGATAAAAAAGACTCTCGAAGAAATGATTGACGAAGAAGATAAGCGCAAACCGCTTACCGATGAGGCTTTGTCTAAAGCGTTAAAAGAAAAAGGCTATCCTGTAGCAAGAAGAACTGTGGCGAAATACAGAGAACAACTAAATATGCCAGTTGCCCGCATGCGTAAACAAGTTTCTTAATGTGGGCTAAAATTATTTCCTACATCATTCACCCCGCTATCGTCCCTGTCGCAGGGGTTCTTATAGCATACTACACTCTACCTTATTATATTCCTGAACCATTGTTTCTATTTGTTCTAGCTTATGTTTTTACAGGAACATACCTCTTTCCACTTATTATTGTTTTCGGGCTATACAAGCTTAAGTTTATCAATTCCATTCATTTAAAAACACGCAGAGAACGCGTCTTTCCATTCTTAATTAGCGCCTTTTTTTATTTTTTAACTGCAAAAGCTGTTCTCCAATTTCACTTTCCATCAGAATTAGCGCGTTTTCTTTTCGCAGGGTGTCTGATTCTCGTGATGCAACTTTTGGCACTTCGGTATACCAAAATCAGTGCACATGTTGCTGGTGCTAGCGCGGTATTAACTTGGTTAGTTTGTTTATCTGCGCATTACTATTTAAACCTTCTGTTCCCAATAGCAATAGCTGTTTTGGCTTTGGCTTTTGTGAGTAGCGCGCGTTTGAAATTGAAAGCCCATACCAGCTCAGAAATCATCAGTGGTTTTTTAACAGGAGTCATCGCAGTGTTAGTGCTTTACAGTTGGTAAAAAAGAAAATTGTCCTTTAACTAATTGGCCGCCGTCTTTACTCATTCTGTTTTTGAATAACGTGTAAAAAATCACTTAATTTGACGCTAAATTTCTTAACGAAGAAATCGAAAACTTATGAAAAGAATTATATGTGCTTTCAGCCTGGTCGTTTTTGCCCTTTCGTTTGCAAACGCATCTCACCTTTCAGGTGGTGATATTCAGTATCGCTACATTGGAGATTCAACAGGAACTGCTCATCACTATGAAATACTCGTTCGTATTTACCGTGATGCCTCTGGCGTCAATTTAGGTAATACAGCAAACGTTGTGGTGAGTTCAAGTTGTAATGCCAACATTTCTGTTGTATGCAACTTATTACCTGGAACAGGAGCTGGTAATGTGGCTCCAACCCTTTTCGACTGCGTAACACCGAGTGCCAGCACAAAAACTTTAGAAATATGGGCATATCGTGGTTACGTTGTGCTACCTGGCCCATGTGCCGATTATGCATTTTATTGGTCGTCTTGTTGTAGACCTCCAGGGATTACCAATATTCCGGCATCTTCAGGTCAAGGGTTCTATTTTGAAGCGAAATTGAACAATTTTGTAGGGAACAATTCATCTCCTCTTTTCATTTCAGAACCAGTAAGAGCATTTTGTGTAGGGAACAATTTTAACTGGAAGCAAGGTGTTTTGGAAACAGATGGTGATTCACTCCATTTTAGCTTAATCGCTTGTAGAGAGTTAGCTGGTGGTCCAGTAGATATACCATTTAACCCAGGCTATTCTGCAACTCAACCTATTACAAGTATGCCTTCAGGCCCAATGGTTATTCATCCAAAAACTGGTGTGATTAACTTTACTCCTTCTCAGCAAGAAATTGACGTTCTGGCTGTATTGGTAGAAGAGTTTAGATATGATAGCGCATTGTTTATTTGGGTTCCAATCGGGACTTCAAATAGAGATATGATGATTCAAATTGAACCTACATGTAGTCCACAAGCGCAGGCAGGTGTAATCTTAGACTACAATGCCCCAGGAACTTATCCTGATCCAATAAGTGGTTTACCAACTATTGACTACGATTGTTTAGATAGTAGTGTTGTTATGAACTTCGCCAATAAATTGGACTGTAGCTCTATTTCTCCTGACGGAACAGACTTTAGATTAACGGCACCGACGGGTCAACCGATTCCGGTTAAAGAAATCATATCTATTTGTGACGCCAACAATGAAACAAAGCAGCTCTTGCTCAAACTTCATAAGCCTCTAGCTTTTAACGGAAAATACTTTTTGTATTCTAAAATTGGAAATGATGGAACAACACTGTTAAACAAGTGTGGTTTCCCAATGGCTGAATTTGATACAATCCAATTGAATGTTCAAGGTTGTTTTAATATGCAAATGGATATTAAAAATGTTTGGGTGAAAAATGATAAATACCCCGTTGTTGAATGGAAAGCAGATACCAGCTCGTACCCTAATTATTTATTTGACAGGTTTTTAATCTTCAGAAAAGATCCAGGAGGTTCTTACCAGCAAATTGGTCAAGTTGTTGATCAGTATAAGAATTTTTACCAAGACGAGTCTTTAGGCGCAACAAACGTTGATGCAGATGAATACGATTATAAAGTAGAAATGGTATTGAATAGCACCGCTTTGGGTAAAACAAGAAGTATCACTTCTGTTCTGCTTACAAGTGGTGGAGCAAGCTGTGACACTGTTTCAATGAATTGGACTGCTTATGATGGCTGGGCCAACCCAGAGTATACAATTTACTATGGTGAAGATGACGGTATGGGTGGAATTACTTGGACTGCTGACAATACCGTTCCAATTTTAGATACTTTTTATACATTCATGCTAGATCCATCTAAGGAAGCAGGAAATTATAAATTGAAAGTAGAGGCTGTAAATCCATCTGCGAATTATACTATGGTTTCTAATTGGACGACATGCTCTAAAGTTGTACCTCCACCTCCTCCAGTTTATGATCCAGTCGTTCCTAATGTGTTTACACCTAATAATGATGGTCAAAACGATTTATTGACTATTGAGAACATAGACAATTGGACAACGAAAAGATTTGTTTCTATTCAAAATCGTTGGGGAGTTCAGGTGTTTGTAACCGACACTTACAACAATGCCCAAGCCTGGGATGGAACAGACAAAGGCGGCAGTGATGTGTCTGATGGAGTATACTTCATCGTTGTTGAGCTTGAAGATGGGCCAACCAATAGAACGTATAATTATACAGGTACCGTAACATTAATGAGAAATCAATAATTTCATTTAATTATTAAAAAGGGAGCCTTCAGGCTCCCTTTTTTTTGCTCTATATTTTCGAGGAATAACAGTTCGTGTCGGCAACTAAAAATGCCCTTAGCACATTGAGCAATCGTAGCATTAGTGTACGCTAAAACTACTCTACCTCTGAGTAAGTCTCTGTTTTGTAGGTTTAAAAAGTTAGGTTCATTTGTTCAAAATAAGAATCTACAACCTCAATCGAACGTGAAAAAACTAGTCTTAGTATTCGCCCTCTTCCTTTCTCTTTTCCACCCTTTAAAAGCAAGCCATTTTGCGGGCGGTGATCTACAATACGCATATATCGGGGATTCAACTGGAATTGCACATCAATACTTGTTTATTCTTAGATTGTATAGAGATGTTTCTGGAATACAAATGCCCCTAGATGTTGATTTAAGTATTTGCTCTTCTTGCTTTCCCTCACAAACCATAAACTTACCACAACATGGTCCTGCTATGCTTGCGCCTACGTTATTCGATTGTGTAGATCAAAATGCGCCAGGAACAGTCTCTATGGAGGTGTATGAATACAGGAAGGTTGCCGTGCTGCCAGGCGTATGCCAAGATTTTGAATTTATTACCGAATCTCTCAATGCGCGCAATGGAGCCATTGACAACTTAACTTTGCTTTCTGCAAACGGAAACTTAGTCATAGAAGCAAGCCTTAACAATTACCTTGGGAACAACTCATCTCCAAAATTTGTAAGTGAACCGGTTCGTGCATTCTGTGTTGGCCAAAAATTCAACTGGAAACAAAGTGCGATAGAAAAAGACGGAGATTCACTTTTCTTTAGACTCATTGAACCTAAGGGAGGGCCTTTCAACCAAATTTGCAATTCTGTTCCATATACGTTTATGAATGGATGGACCTATTTACAACCCATACGAACCACAACAGGAACATCGCTCACTATCAATAATAAATCTGGGTTAATCACTTTTACCCCTGCTTTTCAAGAAGTAGATGTTTTGGCTATTGGTGTACAAGAATTTAGATATGATACCATTTATGGTCAATGGGCTGAGGTTGGCGAATCTACGCGAGACATGCAAATTACCGTTTCGCCAAATTGTACGCCTCAAGCCCAGTTGGGAGTAGTTTTAGATTATTCAGCTCAAGGAACATATATAGACCCAATTTCAGGCTTACCGACAATTGACTACACCTGTTTGGATAGCAGCATTATTATGCATTTCCAAACGAAACTCGATTGCAGCACGATTTCTGCGGATGGCACAGACTTCAGATTAACATCGCCTACAGGCCAACCTATACCCATAAAGGAAATAGCTTCTATATGCGATGCAAATTTTGAAACTGACCAGCTTCTGGTTAAGCTTCACAAACCATTGGCTACAAATGGAAAATACTTTTTATACTCTAAGATTGGCAATGACGGGAATACTCTTTTGAATAAGTGTGGTTTTCCAATGTCAGAGTTTGACACAATACAGCTCAACGTTCAGGGTTGTTTTGAGCTTAAAATGGATATTAAAAATGTTTACATAAATGAAGATAAATTTCCTGTGGTGGAATGGGACTTAGACAAAACATCTTATCCCAACTATCTCTTTGACAAAATGCTTATTTATCGAAAAGACCCTAGGGCTGCGTTTGTGCAAGTGGGTGAGCAACTCAATCAAAACAAAAACTTCTATTTCGATCAACAAGTAGATGCATCTATGGTCGACATTAACGAATACGACTACAAAATTGAAGTCCTTCTGAATAATACTCTGTTGGGTAAATCGCAAAGTATAACATCGATTTTACTTGAGACTTCTGGAAACAACTGCGATTCATTGGAGTTAACATGGACAAAATATGATGGATGGACAAACCCAACTTACACAGTCTACTTAGGTGTAGAAAATGGAACAGGAGGATACAATTGGATTTCTCAAAACACGACATCTATCCCTGACAATAGCTTTGTATTTAAATTGGACCCAACACAAGAGGCCGGAAACTACAGGCTTAAAGTGGAATCTGTAGACCCAACAAGTACATATACAGCCATATCTAATTGGACGAGCTGCGGTAAAAATTCACCTTCCTTTGATGAGCCTACCGATCCCGTTATCCCAAATATATTTACGCCTAACAACGATGGCCAAAATGATCTGTTTCTCATTTCTTCTTTGTATGATTGGAGTGGAAAAAGGCAAGTAATTATTAGAAACAGATGGGGCGAACCGGTTTTTAAAACCGACAACTATAACAATGCACTTGCTTGGGACGGAACAGGTATAACAGGAAAAGAATTGGCCGATGGAGTATATTTTATTCTCGTCAACTTTTACGACAACGACTCCGGAAGAACGTTTGAGTACAACGGGACCGTCACAATAATTCGAAACAAATAAAAATCAAGTAGGAGCTTCGGCTCCTATTTTATTTCCATTGTGCCAATTGTTTTAAATCAACATTTCCTCCTGAAATAATAACCCCAACTTTATTGCTTTTAAACATTTCAGAATTGTTTATTAATGCGGCAACGGCAACAGCAGAAGATGGCTCAATGACCATTTTCATGCGCTCGTAAACAAAGAAAAGAGCCTTTTTGATATCTTCTTCAGAAACAGTAAAAACATCGCTTACCTCCTTTAAAATAATAGGCAGATTAATCTCGCCTAAAGATGTTTTTAGCCCATCTGCTATAGTCAAAGGGTTTTTAGAAGGGACAAATGACTTCGACTTGAAGGATTGAAATGCGTCATCGGCTTGTTCTGGTTCGGCCGCATAAACCTTAATCCTTCCGTTAGAAAACCACTTCGCAGACAATGCCGATCCAGCCAATAAGCCCCCTCCGCCTACGGGTGCTAAAATTACATCCAGATTGTCAACTTCATCCATTAGCTCTAAAGCACAAGTCGCTGCACCAGTAATAATATTTTCATCGTTATAGGGCGGTATAAAAACAGCATTTGATTCTTGCAGAACATGTTCCAATTTAGACTCTCTGGCATCAAGTGTCGGTTCACACTCAATGACCTTTGCGCCATACCCTTTTACAGCATCTTTTTTCACCGCGGGAGAGTTGCTCGGCATTACAATAGTCGCTTTACACCCAAACTGCCTCGCTGCCCAGGCCAAAGCTTGCGCATGATTTCCTGATGAATGTGTCGCCACATGTACATTGCCTTTATTGCTTGTCAATAATTCGCTTAAAGCATAGGTTGCTCCTCTAGCTTTAAACGCACCGACTTTCTGGAAGTTTTCACATTTGAAATAAGCTTCAACACCGGTTAAGGCATTAAAAGTGGAACTGGTAAAAACCGGAGTTTTGTGAATAAATGGAGCTATTCTGTTGTGGGCTTCAAGAATTTTTTCTTTCGTCATAGGGAATACAAACTTACTCTAACATAACAGTATAGTGGGAAATTGTGATTTGTTTGGTTTGAATATTTTGAACCATTATGTATTGCCCATTTGGGCTTTTCTTAGGCACCATCACGGGGACTGTTTTTAACTTTTCATGTTGACCATCTAGACTGCTGTTTGTGCCGGGAACAGCATTAAAGATTTGAGGGTTCTGCCCACGCTTCAGTACACGCTCTTTAATCGTACCCCCCCCCACTATGTCGTTCTCTGGTGCATGAATAACAAATGTACCATCTGCCTTGGTTTTCGTTTCTATGATTATCTCTTCATCTCGCTCTAATTGAACTTTCGCTTCTTGAATATTCTTTCCTGCTTTTCGATCTGAAATCACTCCTGAAACTTCACAGAGAGAACTACATGCAAATACTCCTAAACATAGAAGTAGAGCAAAAGCACTAAAAAAGTTTGGAGTAACGCTCTTTCATATTTGAATTTCAGTCTGTTCTAACGAAGTTACACTTATATCTTCAAAATGGCTTTTGCCTTCATACAATTCACAAATCTTCAACATCAAAATTTCCTCAAACTCTTTCTCCAAATTTGCATCAAAAACAAGTGCTGAGTTCTTTCTGTATCCTTCATTTAAACGAGCTACCATTGCGCCTTGACTAAATTTGCGGAGACTGAATACTGCGGCATAGACATTTCCATTCCCTAACTTCTTTTTGTCAAACATGTAGGCATACATCAATAATTGAAGCACCTTTTCTTTCTTCTTGTCTACATCAAAGATTTCAGAAAGCTCCTTTATATCAAGGTTTTTCTGTTCAACGGCCCCTGTCTTGTAATCAATAATGAAAATATCATTGCCGCGTCTTTCTATTCTATCCGCCTTCCCAACAAGCTTCACATCAATATCAAGCTCTTTCAGATAGACTGTTTTTACCAACTTTTCTTCAAGGCTTATAAGCTCGAGAGGCATCCCTTTCAACAAAAGGTCTTCACTAGTTTTTTCATCAATTTTTAAAAAATTGAAAAGCATTGTTCTTGCAACCTGCAAGACTAAAAGGTTTTTACCTTCGTGTAACTGCCCTTTTTTATAATGCTCTTTGAACTTAGTTTCAAGCAGACCAGGAACACTTTGCACCATTCCTTTAAAATCTTCTTTACCAGGGAAGGATCCAATAAAAGGTTTGTATAAGTCTTCAAGAACATCGTGCACAACGACACCCAAAGTGGCGTAGCCTACACTTTCTTCAAGCTCATTTTCTTCTCGAACACGTAATATCTTATTGAAATAAAACTCAAGTGGGTTTCTAACATATTCAGACAATGCCGTTGGTGTAACTCCTTTTTGCAAAAAATCTAAAATGTCGCTTTTAAGCAATCTCGATTTCTCTATTTGAGTAAACATATCTAAACTATCATCCGTTACAGATAGAGACGATTCTTTTTCAGTAATGGTTACACCCTCCGCCTTCCACTCGTTTTCAATCTGACGTATAAATCGGCTTTTTTCCTTTCCTCCAATACCGCTCGAAGTGTTGTTATAAATCAAGTGTATATTCTTCGCACGCTGTAGAAGTCTGAAAAAATGGTACGCATAAATGGCATCTCTTTCATTGTGCACTGGCATTTCATAATACCGTCTGATGTCATAAGGGATAAAACTGTTATTACTTTTACCAGAAGGCAGCACCCCTTCGTTCACAGTTGTAAGAATGAGGTTTTCAAAATCAAGTGTCCTGGTTTCTAAAACCCCCATAACTTGAAGCCCCATAAGAGGTTCTCCATAAAATGCTACTTGTTCGGCGCCTAATGCCGTTTTAAACAAATCAATAACCAGTGAATAATTCAGTTCGATATTGGCAGTTTCTAAATCTAGAATTAGGCTTCTTACTACTGAAACAACGTTGAAATAAATTTCCTTTTCGACTGAAGAAAGCTTCTGTTTTTCAGCAAAGTTTTCGAGAGTTTCTGTGACTGTCGCAAGAAAAGAACTCGGGCTTTGGTCTTCATAAAGAGATGTCAAAAACATAGATGACATTTTACCTTCCTCCAGAGTCTCATTCATTTCATGGCTTCTCAGAAAAACAAGATTCTCTTCTTTGAGTCTGTTCAGCAAATCTCTACTTAACTCTTTACCATTATCTCCTAGAGTGTTGGCTGCTGGGCCAAATTCAAGGAGCCGCTCTAAGTCCTTAAAGTAGATTGCTGGTTTTGCGGCTAGCTTGTTCTTCACCTTCAAAGCGGTTAAGACAAAAATGCCGGGGTTCGCTTGACGCAAGCCCATTCCCATGGTCACGTTGACTTCTTTAAAATCTTCAGGAATAGAGTTTAATACTGGCATTAACAAGTTTTCGTCTGCTAAAACAACCGCTGTATTGGTTGCTTCAGAAGGCATTCCGCTCAATATTTCACCCACTTTTTGTGCTTGATCTAAACTGCCTCCCGTTGTGTAAATGTTAACACTCTTGTCCTTTAGCATCGTTTCTCCATTAAAATGCACAGAACCAGAATATCTTTTCCAAGCTTCTCGTTTTTCTCTGATAAAGAAACCCGCCTCCTGCTTTTCGTTGGCTGTGTAGTATGAATCAGAGTCCCAATAGACCGTGCATTTGTTTTCTATTAACAGATGCTCTACAATCTTTTCTTCAGCTTTATTCAAAGCATTGAACCCTGCAAAAACAAAATGCGCAATGTTCTTTCTTTCAGCGAATGACTCCAACGAATTGAGATTTTCAGCCGCAGCTCGATATGCCAAACCTTGCCAACCTAGTTTATTTTCTAAACATGTTTTTGTCAGCGCGTGATAAAGAGGTTTAAATGTTTTCCAAATTTCCAGAAAACGGTCTATAAGCACATAGGTTCCTTCAGATTCGGCTCCCCAGCGCTCAATCGTTTTTGCCGACACCATGTTTTCAAATAAATCATCAGAAGCAACCAAATGCCTGTCTATTTCGTTGAAATCATACAATGCCGTATTTGCCCATTTCATAAAATCTTCAAAACTGTCGTGGCTCTTAAAGTCTAAGAGCAAGTATGTCTTATACGCTTCAAAAAGAAGAGCGTTTCCCTTTAAGGAGTGGATACCGGTAAGTTGAGCAACAAATTCTTCTGCCGTTAAAAGTAAAGGCGCAATGGCTGGTTCAGCAATTAATTCTGCCAAGTACTTTTTAAAGAAAATCTCGGCTCTTCTGTTGGGGAATAAAACACAAATATTTTGAAGAGGAACATTGAGCTCTGTTATAGATTTTGCAACCGTTTTTAAAAAAGGTGTAGACATGAATTGTTTAGAAAAGAAGAAGCATCTAAAATAATTTTTTAGCTCCGCAACATTCATTTTTCAACAATAAAAATTCCGATTATATTTAGTTCCAAATCAAACACTATGGAAAAAGAACTTAATTGGTGGGTGCCAGCCCTAAAAGGTTTGGTGTTTTTTGTACTTGGTATCTTCATAATAAATCAACCAGACACTGCCAGTGAAGCATTTATTACCTATATCGGGCTTGTTCTAATCCTTATCGGAATAGCACTTGCTGCATTCTCCTACTACACGCGAAACAAACTAGAGGGCTATAGAAATTACTTAATTCTTTCTATTGTGCTTATCGCGTTAGGCGTTTTTACCTTAGTAAAACCAGAGTTAGCAGAAAAACTATTGGGAATAACACTCGGCCTAGTTGTTGGATTTAGTGGCGTTATGAATCTGCTCGTTGCCTTAAGCATTAGAAAACAAAAAGTCCCTTTTTGGGTTTGGGTTTTAGTCGTAAGTCTATTTGAATTGCTTATCGCATACGTGTTCATTTTTAATACAAAAATAGCAGGGCTAACACTGATGACCGTATTGGGAGTTGGAATGATCGTTTTTGGAATGGCGAATGTCATTATTGGTATAAACTTAAGACGCTCAATTTCATTTATAAAATCTAGTGAACAATGAAAAAAGCAATGTTAATATTCTGCCTTAGCTTTTTTGCTTTTGGAGCAAAAGCACAAAGTTCTAAGGTCGAATTAGAGCTGTATCAAAGCATTTTCAACTCTGAGAAAAAGGTAATGGTTACTGAATATATGAATCTAAGCCAAGAACAAAATGCTTCCTTCTTTGAGGTTTACAATGCGTACGAAGTCACTAGAGCTAAACTTGGGAAACAAAGAATTTCGCTTTTGCAGAAATATGCTGCTAACTACGAGGTAATGACAAATGAGTCTGCTGAAGAACTTTTAAAAGACGCGACTTCGTTTTATAGTAAACTAGAAAAAAACAAAGCCAAGTATTCTAAAAAAATGGCTAAAGCTATTGGCGCTAAAAACGCATTACAGTGGCTTCAACTCGAAGAGTATTTAGACCGCGTAATAGGGCTTTCAATAATGGAAAATGTTCCATTTGTTGGCGAGTATAACTAATGAATAATTAACACTACTGCATAACTATGCTTGTACGTAATTACTTTCCTTTCAGAGAAATAGTAGAGCGTAATTGGAAAATATTTATAGCAACCTCCGCGTATGCTGGATTTATATCTTATTTACACACCACCAAAGATTTGGACATGCAGCAACTGTTAGAGTTGCCTTCGTATATCCCTGCCGTATTGGGAACGTCTCTAGCCTTCTTTCTTGGATTTATTACAAACTCCGCATACGACCGTTGGTGGGAAGCCCGCAAAAAATGGGGTGCAATAGTAAACGATTCAAGAAATTTTAGTCGTCAAATTATCAGTTTCGTAAATGCAGAAGATTCCGAAACCAAGAGTATTGTATCTAAAATGATATACCGTCAAATCGCCTGGTGCTATGCACTAAAGCATCAATTAAGGCGACAAGACACATCGGCGAGTCTTCAAAGGATTCTTGGAAAAGGCGACATGGAATCTCTAAAAAAATGGGCGAATCAAGCGAATGCGATAACATTCATGCAAAGCGCAGACTTAAATAAATTGAAAGAGAATGGAAAACTTGATATTTTTCAAGCCTTGCAAGTGGAACGCACAATGAACCACCTTATGGATCATTTGGGTGGTTGTGAGAGAATAAAGAATACCATTTTTCCAACACAATACAGCTTCTTCGTACACGGCTTTATCATCGTGTTCTTAATCTTAATTCCGCATGGTACTGTTTCAAACATGGGCTTTTGGTCTGTGTTACTAACCTTTGGTATAGGGTTCGTTTACTTGATGATAGAAACGATAGAAATTAGCATGCATGATCCTTTTGATATGGAACCAAGTGATACGCCTATGAGCGCCATTTGCAGAACAATAGAAATTGACTTAATGCAAATGATTGGAGCGAAAAAAGTACCAAAGCCCGTAACTCCTGTAGACGGCATTTTACATTAACTTTAGTATTCAGAGCGCTTAGAAAAGAAATGATGGCAGAACCAAAAGAAGAAATTACCCGTTTATTGCAAAGTGTGAATGCTGGTGATAAAAAAGCCGCAAACGAACTTTTTCCTATCCTCTACGGTCAGCTAAAAGACATGGCAAGTCGCTACATGCATTTTGAAAACAATAACCATACACTTCAAGCGACTAGTTTAGTGCACGAGGCCTATTTGAAATTATTAGATCAAAACAATGTAGATTGGCAAGGGCGAACTCATTTTTTAGCTGTTTCAGCGCAAGCCATGCGCAGGTTATTAGTCGACCATGCACGAACGAAAAGCAGAAAAAAACGCGGAGGCGATCAAAAGAAAGTGGGCGTTGAAGTTATAGAGTGGTCCATTCTCGACCCTGAAGTAAGCGAACACGTACTTGCTGTTGACGAAGCTCTAGATAAACTTCAAGAGCTAAACGAGCAGCACGCTAAAATTGTAGAAATGCGCTTTTTCTCGGGCATGACGGTTCAGGAAGTCGCAGACGAACTTGGTGTTTCTAAGCGAAAAATTGAAAGCGAATGGACCATGATCAAAGCGTGGTTGAGAAAAGAATTGAATGAATTTTAATGACGAAGGATCAGTACAATAAAGTACAGTCTATATTTCAGCACCTTTTAGAAATTCCAGAGGCGGTGAGGGAGCAGAAACTCAAAGAACTGTCGTCTGATCCAGAAATTATTAAAGAGGTAAACTCTCTGTTAGAATATAACAACGATTCAACTCTGCTGAATTCTCAAAGACACTCTCACCCTTTAAGCTCACAAAATAAAGCACCGAAAAAACACTGGTACTCTTTTGTGTTTACGAGTACAAATGTCTTTAGAAGCACTTTGGCAATAGCTCTAGTATTGCTCTTTATTTTAGGTCTTTGGACACATAACTACGTTCGGGATTCTCTTCTTGATGTTCGTCATGCAGAATTAAGCAGGACGATTAACTCCTTAGAGCTTTCGCTCGACATTTGGATAAAAGATTACAAGCATGACGTTCAAAGTTTTAGCCGTGACCCCGAAGTGAAACAGGCTATTGCTGACTATCTGGAAAACCCTGATTTTAAACCAGATATTGTTAATCTCTTCGAATCAGACTTGGATCTAAACCGCTATTCTGGTTACGCCATAGTGACTTTAGATGGAATGGTCATCCTTACCTCAGATACAACTCGGAAACCTTTTCCTCTTCCAAATAGTTCTGGAGAAGCTATTACTTCTGTTATAAGAGGTGAGACTCGATTTGGCCCACCCATTTTTCTCTCTGAATGGAACAGAGCCGATTCCAATTCTATTCCTAAGCAAAATGTTTGGGTCAGCCACACGATTGTAAATAGTGAGGGAAAACCAATCGCCATTGTATCGCTTGCAAGAGCAGCAAAAAAAGAATTTTCCCACTTGTTAAGTGTTACCCATATGGGTGCAACTGGAGAATCTTATGCCGTAGATCCAAATGGCATGTTACTTACAAACAGCCGCTTTCAAAAACAAGTGTTGGAACTTGGTTCAGAGCATTTTTCCGAAGGGGACTCCATCTATAATTTCTTTGTGCGTGACCCTGGTGTTTCCTTGAAAAACCATAAACCCGAGGAGCCGAAAGAGTTATGGGCCCTTACAAAACCCGCTCAAGCCATACAGTCTTATGCGCTATTGAATGAAAAAAAGCATGGGCTTATTATGGAGCCCTATCGCGATTACAGAGGTGAAGAGGTTATTGGTGCGTGGTTATGGTTTCCAGAATACCGCTTTGGGGTTATTACCGAAATTGACAAAAACGAAGCCTATTCCATTTTACCAGTAATCACTACTACATTCATTCTTGTGGGACTTGTTTTGGCTAGCTTTTTCATTCTGAGCATGTTCAGCACATTACAAATTGTTCGCCTTTCTGCGAAAATTAACCGCGATAAGTTTGGTAGTTATATCATTCAAAAGCAAATTGGTGAAGGCGGCATGAGCAATGTGTTTTTAGCTGGGCATGAACTTCTGCAAAGGCCAACTGCCTTGAAGGTTTTAAAATCTGAGGCTTTAAATGAAATATCTGAAAGCCGCTTTAAAGCAGAGGCGAAACAGATAAGTCGCTTAAGAAACCCGCACACCATTGAATTGTATGATTATGGTATTACCGAAGAGGGAACCATTTATTATGCAATGGAATATTTGGACGGCATCAACATCAAAGAATTGATAAAGTTAAATGGAGAGTTGCCAATAAGCCGTACAATTAAAATTCTACTTGATGTATGTTTTTCAATTAAAGAGGCCCACGGTTTAAACTTGATACATCGTGACATAAAACCGCAGAATGTTATGGTTTGTGTGCTTGGTGGCATTTACGACATGGTAAAAGTGTTGGATTTTGGTTTGGTTAAAGATTTGGAACACGACAATGGAGAAGAGTTAACAAAGCAGACAGATATAATAGGAACACCAATTTATATGGCTCCAGAAAGAATAACAACACCAACCAAGACTGACAACCGTTGCGACATTTATGCTTTAGGTGCACTCGCATTTTATATGCTAACAGCAAAGTCTTTGTTCGCCTATAAAAATGACCTAGACATCATGTATCAAATCATAAACACTGTTCCGGAAAATGTAAATACTTTGCGCGATGACATTCCCGATACACTCAATAGTTTGATTGCCGTTTGCTTGGAAAAAGATCCAGAT
>ERZ1048872.2151-NODE-2151-length-14534-cov-5.836660_pt1 | contig 14534 bp, 14 predicted proteins | sample MGYA00383100_ERZ1048872 | MGnify/ENA primary metagenome ERZ1048872 (study PRJEB29581, sample SAMEA5548370) | metagenome | biome: marine; feature: coastal; material: water | depth 50 m | study: Short-term variability in the microbial, nano- and picoplankton... | reverse complement strand
ATAATCTTGCGGGTGGTGCAGGAAATGATCAGCTTACCGGTGGTTTGGGTGAGGATAACTTGACTGGCGGCACTGGCAATGACGGGCTGTATGGTGGCACCGGCGACGACAATCTGAACGGTGGCGATGGACGAGATTTTCTTGCCGGCGGTGAAGGAAATGATGAATTGCGCGGCGGCAATCTAGGAGACACGCTCTTTGGTGACGAAGGTGCTGACACACTTTATGGCAACGGCGGTTGGGATCGCCTGTATGGCGGCGAAGGCGACGATGTTGTCCGCGGCGGATGGGGTAACGATTCCCTTTATGGCGACTATGGCGTGGATACGCTTAGCGGTGGCCAGGGCGACGATTATCTAAGCGGATATTACCGTGGCACCAACGCTGGAATTGACGAAGACGACGACGGCGACCTTCTTTTTGCCGGCGATGGCGATGATGTGATCTTGATGGGTAACAACGATTATGCGCTGGGTGGTTCTGGTAACGATACGTTTGAAACCGGCACGTGGATTAATGCGGATTCTGCGCCAAGAATTGGTGATTTCGATCCTGCCGAGGATACACTGAACATCTATTACGACGTTGATACACCACCTGCAGGGGCGCCAGTTGCGCAATTGTCAGCAACCATTGCTGATGCGACCGAAGTGCTTTTGGACGGTAATGTTGTCGCAATTTTGTATGATGTGACAGATCCAACATTGGTCACATTTGCGACAATCGGCACGGAATTTGCAGAGGCAAGTTAAGCCGGAATGCGATGTTAATTTCAAAAGGGCCGCTCTTAATAAAGCGGCCCTTTTTGGGTCAATTTGTTTGGATCATTGTAGAAATTTGTCGTGCCCAATCGCCAATCACGGGCAGGAAATCGATGAAGCTAAGCACATAGACCAAGGACGATACGACAATCGTGGCCCCCAAAAATGAACCAAGACCAAAGGCCAATCCACGCAAAAGTTGGAACCCCATCATTTTCGGAATGGAATTGTGAACCCTTACATACCGCTGAGATGTCAGATCTTGGATGGCCTCGCGCAATTCGCGGATTTCTTGGTTCGTTGAATTATTTTCAGAAGGTTCGATGGTCGTTTCCCTTTCAACGATGAATCAGACTTCCCACAAAACTGGCTGTGTTTCGTAACTGATATAGAGTGGATGTTTTGGATGACCGGCCTTGGATAATCCCAAATGAAACAACGGTAAGTTTGTCGCGCGCATCAATTCGGTGACTTCTTTTCCACGCGCCAGATGCGCGCCGTGCGTTCCCCAAGCACACACAATCGTATTCGCCCATTTGCACGCATCGGATATCGTGGCGTTATTGGCGGGGCCAACAGGGTCTTTTGCGGCCTTCATGTTTCGCGGATCGGTGTCGCGCCATGCAAAAATATTGCACACCTGAAAAGCCCCAAAACCCAAAGCCCTTGAACGACGCTCGCAACGCTCCACGGTCGGGTCATTTTGAACCTCGGTTGCGGTCGATGGATTAAGCATAACGTATAGGGCACGCGGTGCTGTTTCATCCCAAACGCGGGTTAATGAATACCGATATTTTTCACAGGGCGAATAGATGGCCACGGATACGGCATCGCCTTTGGTATGGTGGCGCGTGATCATTGCCCGTCCCTTGGTGCAGCGGCGCGGGTTAATCGATCATTTATTGCCAACCCCAAACCCGTCATTGGAATGGGGGCCACCGCAATGCATTGGCCAGCATTGGCCATGGCATCAAGCGCGTGAAGATGCGCAAAAAGATTTGCTGCTGCCTCAGTTAGGTCACCCTTGGGCGAAAGATTTAGCGTCGGATGCGCAATCGCATTCCCAAAGCCAAGCGACATCATTTCAGGTTCTGGGTCTGTTACGTTTAACACAATATCGGCCTTGGGCGCGTAGTGTGACAACAATTGACCGGGTGAATTGGGCGTTGTTTCGTTCGTTGTCAAAGTGGGCGTAAAGCCGATGACCTTGGCAATCTGTTCAACTGAAATTCCACCGGGTCGCAAAAGCGTCACATCATCGTCTGAGACGCCTAAAATTGTGGATTCAACCCCAACGGAACACAGCCCACCATCCAAAATAGCATCAATACGATCCTTCAGACCTGCCGTAACATGGCCTGGTGTTGTTGGACTGATTTGCCCTGATGGGTTGGCCGAAGGCGCGGCAATCGGGCCACCGAAAACCTGCAACAAACCTTGAGCGACAGGATGTGCTGGAATTCTAATTGCCACACTTGGCATACCAGCAGAAACCAGATGGCTAAGTTGGCCGCCCTTTAACAAGGGCAGTACCAGACTTAGGGGGCCAGGCCAGAATGCTTGAGCCAGCTTGAATGCCAAAGGGCTGAAATCTGCAAGTTCCGTCGCAGCAGGAAGCGATTGAACATGAACAATCAGCGGATTGAAACTGGGTCGACCTTTGGCTGCAAAAATAGCGGCAACAGCTTTGTCATTTCGCGCATCCGCCCCCAGCCCATAAACAGTTTCCGTGGGAAATGCGACCAGCCCACCGCGTTGCAGAATCAGCGAAGACAAGGACAGTCCTGCATCATTTGCACTTAGGATTTGGGTTTGCATCGTGGCTCTTTTCATAATTGACGCGGCGTAGCGAGCAGCTGAACCGCGATTCTCCCCTACCTTTGGGGCAAATAATATCTTAAATTGGGGACTTAACGTCAAATCAGTTTGATTGCTAGCCAAAGAAAGCCGAGCCCAATGCCCTATACCTCGCCAGTCACCGATTATCAGTTCATTTTCGACAACCTCGTTGGATTTGATCGCCTTGCGCAGACTGAAACGTTTGCAGACGCAACATCGGATGTTCGCGACGCGATTTTGGCCGAGGCCGGCAAGCTAGCGGATACGGTCATGGCGCCCCTAAATCGTAGCGGTGACCTGACGCCAAGTGTTCTTGAAAACGGCGTTGTTCGCACGTCGCCCGGTTTTGTTGAGGGATACCAAAAAATTGCCGAGGGTGGATGGGTTGGCATGTGCGCCAAACCTGAAAATGGTGGCATGGGCTTGCCACAGGCGCTGGGCGCGGCGGTTGCAGATATGATGTCAGGTGCATGTTTGGCGTTGCAGCTTTGCCCGTTGTTGTCGCAAGGCCAGATTGAAGCATTGGAACACCACGGCAGCGATGACCTGAAAACTTTATATTTACCAAAACTTACCTCGGGTGAATGGACCGGCACGATGAACCTAACTGAACCGCAAGCAGGGTCAGACGTCGGTGCGTTGAAATCCAAGGCTGTGGACAATGGTGATGGTACATATGCCATCAGTGGCCAGAAAATTTACATCACGTGGGGTGATCATGATGCGGCTGAAAATATCTGCCACCTTGTTTTAGCGCGTCTACCTGAGGGTGGTGACGGCACCAAAGGTATCAGTCTATTTTTGGTACCCAAATTCATTCCTGATGAGGCAGGCAACCCGGGTGTCGCCAACAGCCTAAAGGTTGTTTCCCTAGAACACAAAATGGGCATCCATGGTTCGCCAACGGCGGTAATGCAGTATGATGGGGCGACGGGCTGGTTGGTTGGTCAGGCCCAAGGCGGCATGAAAGCGATGTTCACTATGATGAACAATGCGCGTTTGGGCGTGGCTGCACAGGGCGTTGGCATGGCAGAGGCGGCATTCCAGCATGCCTTGGCATTTTCCCAAGATCGTAAACAAGGACGTACGCCTGTTGAAGGAAAAGGTGCGATTTTTGATCATGCAGACGTTCGCCGGATGTTGATGACAATGCGTGCCGATACATTTGCCGCACGTACGATTTGTGCAAGCAATGCCGTGGCCATTGATATGGCGCGGGCAACAGACAGTGCCGATTGGCAAACGCGTGCGGCGCTATTAACGCCGATTTCCAAGGCATTTTGTACGGATATCGCGAACGAGGTCGCCAGTGATGGTTTGCAAGTTTTCGGTGGCATGGGTTTCATTGAGGAAACAGGTGCCGCGCAATATGCGCGTGACGCACGGATTCTACCGATTTATGAGGGTACAAATGGCATTCAAGCTATGGATTTGGTTGCCCGTAAAATGGCAGATGGTGGCGACGGGGCCAATGCACTTTTGGATGAAATCGTTGCGGGAACAAAAGCTGCGCAGGATCGACATGCCGATATGGCGAAGGCTGTTTATAGTGCGGCAGAAACCTTGCGCGAGGCTGTTGATTATTTGACAGGACAGGGCGATTTGAACGCACGTTTCGCTGTCGCCGTTCCATTTTTGCGCGCCTTTGCACGCGTTTTGGGTGGCCACTTTCATCTGCAAGCCGCGCTAAGCGAAAAGTCTGCTGGCCCACGCACCGCATTGGCACAGTTTTATATCAACAGAATGTTGCCTGAACATCAGGGGCTTTGTGATACGTTACGACAAGGAACAGACGGCCTTTATGCGTTAAGCCCAGAAGAGATGTTGGCGTAATGGGTACTATTTCGACGCCGTGGGAAACTCCACCGGCCGAAGGCGAAGCGACTGAAATCGCCAAAGGTGTTTTGTGGTTTCGTCTACCATTACCAATGGTTTTGGATCACGTGAATTGTTATGCTTTAGACGAGGGTGACAGCTGGACATTGATAGACGCTGGAATGAATTCGCGGCGCAGTCGCGGAATCATGGAAACACTGATGGCCGGGCCATTGGATGGAAAACCAATTTCGCGGGTGATTTTGACCCATCATCATCCCGATCATGTCGGAATGGCTGGTTGGTTGAAATCTGAACACGGTGCCGAAATCTGGGCGACCCGTACCGCATGGCTTATGGCGCGTATGCTGACGCTGGATGTGCAAGACACGTACACAAAAGAATCCATGGCATTTTATAAATCAACAGGCTTTGACGAGGTTATGTATAACAAACGCCTTGTTGAACGACCCTTTAATTTTTCCGATGTTGTTGCGCCAATTCCGCTTGGTTTCACTGGTATCCACGAGGGTGACACGATCAAGATGGGGGGGCGTGATTGGACCGTTCGTCTGGGGAATGGACACGCACCAGATCACGCGACGTTTTGGTCAAATGATTGCAATCTAGTCATTGGTGGTGATCAATTGCTGGCGACTATTTCACCCAACATCGGGGTTTATGCCACGGAACCAGAGGCCGACCCATTGGCCGGCTGGTTGGAAAGCTGTGAACGGCTTTCGCTTTATGCCACGGATCAACAATTGGTCTTGCCAGGTCACAAATTGCCATTCACGGGCCTTCCAACCCGTATGAAGCAGTTGATCGAAAATCATCACGGTGTTTTGATCCGCTTGTTGGAATATTTAGGCCAATCAAGTACGACTGCTGGTTGCATGCCCACGATCTTCAAACGAAACTTATCAGAAGGTGAATACAGTTTGGGCATTGTAGAAGCGCAGGCGCATTTAAATAACCTTTTCAAACTGGGCAAAGTAGATCGATTGATGGACGGAAAAGGTGTCTATCATTGGCAAAGGAAAAACGATGAATGAGAAAATGTTGGCCGAGGCAGAGGCCGCAGAAGCCGCTATGATGATGCGATCAGCCGCTGTGCATTGTGATCCTAACGCACCGGCAAGCGTTGAACAGCAACCGCTGCCAGATGGCGTAAAGAAGAAAAAGCAAAGCGAGAAAAGCCCCGCCGAATGGGCGTATGAACGGATCATTCTTTTTATTCAGAACTTTGAAAAACAAATGGACAATGAGCACGAAGTGGCGATGGGGTTTACGGGTGGCGATGTCGGTGTTTTGCGCATTGAAGGCATGGGATTTTTTGCACCGGACATTTTGACGTTTTATGGGTCTGATGAGAGCGGTTCCAACACTCAATTGGTTCAACACGTTAGCCAACTGAACGTCATGCTGCGTGCCTTGCCCAAAGTAAAAGAACGCACAGAGGCGCGACGTATCGGTTTTCGTATGGCCGAGGAAATGCAAAAAGCCTAAGCCTGCGGTAATTTGCGTATGCGCAAAACCCAACGAAGGGGTGACAGGCCTGCGATTTTGCAATATTGCAGAGCGAAATTGAATTTAGACTGTCCAAGGAGAAATGACATGTCCAAGCACGAACACGGTAAGATGGATATCTCGGTACAAGAAAAAACTTTTGCAGGTTATGTGAAATTCACAAGCTGGTCGATCGTTGCAATCATTGCGGTGTTGATTTTTCTGGCCATTGTTGGCGGCTAAATAACGATAAAAAGGCCCCTTAAAAGTGGGGATAGGTGAGGTAGCGATGCGTAGATTGTTCATAGCCTTCGGAGTGCTTATTTTTCTGGCCAGTTGCGGTGGCGACGTGGTCAAGAATGATGCTTTGATTGAAACCGCATCGCGTTCTGCCTATTCGCCCGGTGGGCAAACAAGAATCACTTTGATGACTTCGATTGGTTTGAAGGACACGACAGGTGGACATACTTCGTTGATCATTAATGGATCTGAACGCGTATTGTGGGATCCCGCCGGAACTTGGTACCATGCTTTGGCGCCAGAAATTGGGGACGTTCATTACGGGTTTACGCCCGAAATGGAACGATTGTATTTCGATTTTCACACGCGGCCTGAATGGCACATTGTTTTGCAAGAATTGGATGTGACGCCAGAGACAGCCGAGGCGATTTTGAATGCCTTTGAGCAAGCTGGACCAGCAGCAAAATCGACGTGTTCTCGCACAACGAGCAGCGTTTTGCGCACAATTCCTGGATTTGAAAGTTTGAGCGTAAATTGGTATCCCACAAAAACAATGGAGCAATTCGCGAAATTGCCTGGCGTTCGCACGTTTGAGGGCTGGTTGGACGAAACTTCGCCAACTAAATACCGAATTACACCGGTAGCTGGGCTGTAAGAATTGGCTTCTCTAGCGCGAAGTCAGGTTTCCCTATCTGCATGAAGTATGCAGATAGGTGTTTTGGCTAATATTGACCTTTTGTTGCGAGGCGAATGATGATTATCGGCCCTAACCTAAACGATCCTCGTTTAACGCGCAGTGTTTCTGGTGTTGATCAATTTGGCAATTCCAGCGATCTAAACGTGGTGATGGAACGGCCCTTAACGATCTTCCTTAATTCCCAAGAAATCGTTACCGCAATGACAATTGGCGATTATCCGGAATATTTGGCCCTAGGCTTTCTTAGTAACCAACGTATGGTCTTACCTGATGATGTTGTGACGGCCATCGATTTTGATGAAGAATTGGAAACTGTTGTTGTCCGCACAGAACGGATCACCAATCACGAAGAAAAGCTGAAGAAAAAAACGCGCACCAGTGGATGTGCTGTCGGTACGGTATTTGGAGATGTAATCGAAGGGTTAAACGACATTGTTTTGCCCCGCCAGAAATTGCAGGTCTCTGACCTTTATTCCTTGTCTAAATCGATCAATCAAATGCCCAGTCTTTATTTAGAAGCAGGTGCTATTCACGGCACGGTTCTTTGCCAAAGAGATGAACCCTTGGTCTATATGGAAGATGTGGGGCGTCATAATGCCGTGGATAAAATTGCAGGCTGGATGCGAAGTGAAAACGTCGAGGCTGGCAATAAAATTCTTTATACAACAGGTCGATTGACCAGTGAAATGGTGATCAAGACGGCAATGATGGGAATACCGGTTCTGGCTTCTCGATCAGGGTTTACGGCTTGGGGTGTTGAGTTGGCGCAATCCGTTGGGATGACCTTGATAGGGCGTTTGAAAGGGCAGCGTTTCCAATGCCTTTCGGGCGTTGAGCGTTTGGAATTTGACGTGGATTTGGAGAAGAGGGCGTGAGTCCTGTCGCTGGGGTTATTCTGGCAGGAGGTCAATCCAGCCGGATGGGCGGTGGAGATAAATGTTTGCTAACTTTGGGTAAACAAACTTTGCTAGGCCAGGTTATTGAACGTCTAGCGGTTCAAGTTTCCCCGATTGTATTGAATGCAAATGGTGATGCGTCGCGATTTTCTGACTATCCGTTATCAGTTGTCGAAGACAGCTTTGGTGGGTTTCAAGGGCCGTTGGCTGGCATTTTAGCGGGGATGGATTGGGCCGCTAAGGCGGGGCATGATCACATACTAACGGTTTCGGCTGACACGCCGTTTTTCCCCAATGATTTGCTAACAAAATTCCAAGAGGAACAGGAAACGTCTGGTTCGCCTATTGTATTAGCGGCCACACCCGGAGAGCCACGGCGCAAACATCGGCACCCTACTTTTGGATTGTGGGACGTTGCCCTGCGCGAGGATCTACGCGCTGCATTGTCGTCAGGCGTTCGTAAAGTCGTTGCTTGGAGTGATAAGCATACAGGCGTTGAAGCAGAATTTCCATTTGTGCATGATACAGATCCGTTCTTTAATATTAATACGCCCGAGGATATGCTGGCGGCGAAAAAGATGATTGAAGGAATGCATCTGTGAAGGTTTTCGGGGTCGTTGGCTGGAAGAATTCTGGGAAAACCGGCTTGATGGAACGTCTTGTCACGGAATTTACCAATCGCGGTATTTCAGTTTCCACAATAAAGCACGCACATCATGCATTTGACGTTGATCAACGTGGCAAAGATAGCTTTCGTCACCGCGTTGCAGGCGCTCGTGAGGTTGTTTTGGCATCGGCTTATCGATTTGCGATTATGCATGAATTGCGCGATGCGGACGAGCCAAGTCTTGATGATCTTTTGTCCAAAATGGCACTGGTCGATCTGGTGTTGATTGAAGGGTACAAAACCGAGCATCATGCCAAGATTGAAGCGAACAGAGCCGCGACGGGCAAAGATCTATTGGCACCAAATGACGCCAAAATTCTAGCTGTTGCCAGTGATCGCCAACCGCAAATCGACAGACCTGTTTTTGATCTCGATGACACGGTTGGAATTGCCGATTTTATTGCTGTTCAGGTGGGGCTGTGATCGCGCCACCACCCTTGCGTGATGATTGTTTTGCCCTGCCTGCAGGTGTGGATTGGACGCCAGCCGACGTGGCGCTTGATCGATTGAAAAATGGGCTTTCCGTTGTTTGTGCAACCGAAGAAATTGACATTGGTGATGCACGAGGTCGCGTCTTGTCGGCTGATGTGCATGCACGGCGATCCAACCCGCCTGCGCCAAATTCTGCTGTGGATGGGTATGGATTTTCCTTTGAATGCTTAGGCGAAAATGATGTTCATCGGCTTGATTTGATCAACGGGCGCGCCGCAGCAGGTGGTCCATTCCAAGATGAAGTGCCATTTGGCAAGGCCATTCGCATTCTAACCGGCGCAATTCTACCTGTGGGCGTTGATACTGTAATATTGGAAGAAGACGTAAGTATTGCAGAAGGTCAAATCGCCTTTCATGCAGGCCTAAAGCCTTTTGCAAATACCCGTAAAGCTGGCGAAGATGTGAGTGTAAATGAAGTTGCACTGACGGCAGGACACCGGTTGGGGCCACAAGACGTGGGCCTATTGGTGGCATTAGGTGTCAGCAAAATCACTGTATTCAAAAGGTTAAGGGTTGGTATTTTGTCCACCGGCGATGAATTGGTCAACGCAGGTCCGGCTGAACCATGGCAAACATATGATGCCAATCGCCCAATGCTTGGCGGATTGGTTGATGATTTTGGATATGCGTTGGTTGATCTTGGGCAGGCGCCAGATGATCGGACTGCCCTTAAAGAAATTTTGAACCAAGCCGCAAGTCATGTTGATGCGATCCTGATTTCAGGTGGCGCATCAGGGGGCGATGAGGATCATGTTTCAGCCCTGTTGCGGGAAGAAGGCAACATGCAAACTTGGCGGATTGCGATCAAGCCAGGCCGCCCCCTTGCATTGTCGTTGTGGCACGGCGTGCCTGTGTTTGGGTTGCCGGGCAATCCAGTGGCTGCGTTTGTTTGTTCTTTGATATTTGCGCGTCCGGCGTTGGGTGTCTTGGCAGGGCAGGCTTGGAATGAACCACAGGGTTTCATGGTTCCAGCTTCTTTCACAAAAACTAAAAAACCGGGGCGTCGGGAATATCTTAGGGCGCGGCTGAACACTGATGAACAGGTCGAGATTTTTAAATCCGAGGGCTCTGGCCGCATTTCAGGACTTAGCTGGTCAACCGGTTTGGTTGAACTTGATGAACACGCACAAACCATCGAGCCAAAAATGCCAGTTCGGTTTATTCCCTACTCATCGTTCGGGATTTAGACGTTTAGTCAAACGTTCCAGCAACACGACCCAGCAACATAAAGGCGCGAGCAGTTCGTGTTTCTGACATGTCGGCGATATCTTGATCACTGGCGTTCTGCTCAAAGCTTAGCAATATTTTGTCGAACTGGCGCAGGAAATGGTGCGCCGCGTCGCGAAATACTGGATCAGACTTTAGCCGGCCAGAGGTCAACGCCAAACAAGAGCGATCGCGAATGCCAGCAAGACCTGCAACGGACCGGCCTCGCTCGCCTTGGGCAAATTTACGCCAAACTTCAGGCTTGGAACGATCTGGGCTGAGATCATCCATATAAATGCCGTCGTGCGACAGCAATGTCAGAATATCCTCGGACGCGCGGATCAACTTGGCCGTTTCACGATCTTCAAGTGCTAAACGAAGTGCACGGAAACCGTCGGTGTCTTTTTCGCTTTCGGGAAAATTCAGCGCCTTGATGAAATCAGTCATGGAAACTGGATCTTTTAACACCTCAGAAGGCGTGCCAAGCGCAAGACTCGGTTGTTCACCGGATTGCACAGCTTCTTTGGGTTTTGCGACGGCTGCGCGATTTGTATCTGCGGGATCAATGGTTCGATCACGGCGGGATGTGAACGTCGCCAATGTTGATTCAGTGTTTTGTGCTGATTGGGCGATTTGGTCCAAACGCTGTTCGACTGTATTTGAACTGTCCCCACCAATTGAACGGGATTGAACCACATAGGCATTGCGCATCGCATCAACACTTGCCTGCAAACGCGCCGCTTCATCACGCATCATACGAGAGGTTCGCGCCGTGACTGCCGCCACCCAAATTAGGGCCAATGGCAGAAAAATCGCCACGATCATCATGACTTTGATCAATGGATCAGCGGTGCCGTTGCCCTCGGAAACAGGCAATACAAACAAAAACAGGATAACCATGCCCAACCACAACAGGCTAAGCAACCCAGCGACGATTTCTGTTGACGAAATGCTCTGGGTTTTAGGCGCGCCGAACACGCCCAAATTTAGAGGTTTATCCTTTGGATCTTTTGCCATTTTTAAGCCGTAAGTTGTGTGTCGTCTTATTTAAAGTCGATTTTCAAGATTTCATAGGATCGTGTGCCGCCAGGTGTTTTTACCTCAACACTGTCGCCTTCTTCTTTGCCGATCAAACCACGGGAAAGCGGGGATTTAAGGTTCAACTTACCTTGTTCGATATTGGCCTCATGTTCGCCAACGATTTGGTACGTTTTTTCCTCGTCCGTGTCCTCGTCAACGATGGTGACGGTTGCTCCGAATTTAATGGCGCCTGTCATGCCCGCTGGATCAATAACCTCGGCTAGTGAAATGATGGCTTCTAGTTCTTTGACGCGACCCTCGATGAAGCTGTGTTTTTCGCGGGCTGAATGATATTCAGCATTCTCTGACAAATCGCCGTGTTCACGTGCTTCTGCTATCGCTGCAATGATTGCTGGGCGCTCAACGGTCTTAAGGTTTTTAAGTTCCGCTTCTAGGGCAGTGAAACCGCCGCGTGTCAAAGGTATTTTTTCCATCGTCCTCATTCGGTGCCGTGCACCATTTCCATGGTTTGAAGTATTGGCCAGTAAGTGAACTTAGTTGACCCCAAAGTGCAAGAGTCAAAACATATATGACGTGTTTCGCGGGGTAAACCGCCTAAAAAATGACGTCATGCGACAAAGATGTGACTTCGGGTGATTGACGTGGCGGTTTAGGGTGCGATAACGCTTTTGAAAGTTGTCTTGGCGATAGTTGCGTCGCCCGCATTGGAGTTGAAAGAATATGACTGACCAAACTCGGGAATCAATGGATTATGATGTGGTTATTGTGGGCGCTGGTCCTGCTGGCCTGTCTGCCGCGATCCGCCTGAAACAATTAGATGCTGACATCAACGTCGTGGTTCTTGAAAAAGGATCAGAGGTAGGTGCGCATATTCTTTCGGGTGCCGTGCTTGACCCAATTGGGTTGGACAAATTGATCCCAGATTGGAAAGAAAAGGGCGCGCCCATTACCGTGCCTGTCAAGAAAGACAACTTCTTTATGTTGGGTGAGGGTGGCAAATTGCGTCTGCCAAACTTCATCATGCCGCCTTTGATGAATAACCACGGCAACTACATCGTTTCTATGGGTAACGTTTGTCGTTGGATGGCGGAAATGGCCGAAGAGATGGGTGTCGAAATTTTCCCAGGTATGGCGTGTTCGGAATTGGTGTTTGGCGAGAACGGCGAAGTTTCTGGCGTGGTCGCAGGTGAATTTGGCAAAAATGCTGATGGCACACCATCAGATGCCTATGAACCGGGTATGGTTTTAAACGGCAAATACGTATTCTTGTCAGAAGGCGTTCGCGGCTCTTTGTCAAAAGAGGTTATCGCAAAATACAACCTTGATGCCGATAGCGACGTTGCAAAATTCGGCCTTGGCATGAAAGAAATTTGGGAAATCGATCCTGAAAAACATCGCGAAGGCACAGTGACCCACACAATGGGCTGGCCATTGGGTAAAAACGCTGGTGGTGGATCATTTGTTTATCATCTCGACAACAACCAAGTTTATGTTGGCTTCGTTGTCCATCTGAATTACAAAAACCCATACATGTTCCCCTACATGGAATTTCAGCGGTTCAAGCATCACCCGATGATGGCGGAATTGCTGAAAGGCGGCAAACGCGTCGCATATGGAGCGCGTGCGATTACCGAGGGTGGCTGGCAGTCTATACCAAAGACAGCATTCCCCGGTGGGGCCTTGTTGGGTTGTTCTGCTGGTTTGGTAAATGTGCCGCGTATCAAAGGTAATCACAACGCAATGCTGTCAGGCAAAGCCGCAGCCGAGGCGGCCTATGCCGCGATCCAAGATGGTCGTTCTGGTGACACGCTTGAGGCATATGATGCCGATATTCGTTCCGGTTTGATTGCCAAAGATCTAAAACGTGTGCGCAATGTGAAACCGCTTTGGTCTCGCTTTGGTTTGATGACATCTTTGGTTCTGGGTGGTGCTGATATGTGGTTTGCAAACCTGACTGGTATCAATCTGTTGGGCACACTTAAGCATGGCAAGTCTGATGCGGATTCAACGGAAGAAGCAGCAAGACACAAACCGATCGAATACCCCAAGGCGGACGGAAAATTGTCCTTTGATCGTCTAACTAACGTTAGCTTTTCGATGACAAACCATGAAGAAAGCCAACCAGCGCATTTGACACTTGGCGACAATGGAATCCCAATTAAAGTGAATCTACCGAAATACGCTGAGCCCGCGCAACGGTACTGCCCTGCTGGCGTTTACGAGGTTGTAGAAGAGGCGGGTAAAGATGCACGTTTTCAGATAAACTTCCAAAACTGTGTGCATTGTAAAACATGTGATATCAAAGACCCGTCCAAGAACATCACTTGGGTAACACCACAAGGTGGCGACGGTCCTAACTATCCAAACATGTAAACAATCGATCACTTCTGGGTTAACCCAGTGCTGAATTCACGACATTTGCCCATGGCGCATTGCCATGGGCATTTTGCATCATTAGGTTCAATCTAAGTTTACAATGAAAGCGCAGACATGAATTTATTCGCCAAAGCCGGTTTGATTTCCACTTTCTGTGGCCTAATGCTAAGCCCCGCAATTGCGCAAGGGAATAACCACAGCTTTGCTGGTGCTTATCTGGCGGCCAATAGCGCGATCAAAAACAACGAACTAGAAGCAGCATCAAGCTATCTGACACGCGCCTTGGTTCGTGCCCCTCAGAACGAAGCATTGATGAACGCGCTGATCTATAATCAGATTGCATTAGGCAAGGTTGATGCAGCCGTTCCCGTTGCCAAGTTGTTACTTGCGGCCAATCCAGAAAACCGCACCGCGATTTTGGCAGTTACTGCGAAAATGATGAAAACGGGCGATGGGCTGGATCCTTCATTTGGTCAAGAAAGTGACAACATATTTAATTTGTTGATGGCTTGGTCTGACCTTGGGCAAGGGGATATGACGAATGCCTTGGCGCGATTTGATACCATAGCCGAGGTGCCCGGTTTTAAGAACTTTGCTTTTGGGCAAAAGGCTCTGGCATTGGCATTGGTTGGTGATTATCAGGGCGCAGACGATATTCTTTCGGGCCGTGCCCATGGCACGATGACAGCCACACGTCGCAGTGTCATTAGTCATGCGCAAATTCTTAGCCAACTAGACAGACCAGCCGCGGCACTTGAACTGCTGGATAGTATTTTCCCGAACAGTTCAAACCCGGAAATTGTTGCCATGCGAACCTTGTTGGTGGCAGGTGCTCCAGTAGTGTTTGATCGAATAACTTCTGCCACGGATGGACAGGCAGAAGTATTGTTTGAATTGGCCAATTTTCTGGATGGTGATGGCGACGCAAATTCAGCGCTTTTATATGGTCGCTTGGCAGAGTATTTGCGCGCAGACTTTACGGCCGCCACGCTTAT
>ERZ1048872.2140-NODE-2140-length-14599-cov-4.921480_pt1 | contig 14599 bp, 11 predicted proteins | sample MGYA00383100_ERZ1048872 | MGnify/ENA primary metagenome ERZ1048872 (study PRJEB29581, sample SAMEA5548370) | metagenome | biome: marine; feature: coastal; material: water | depth 50 m | study: Short-term variability in the microbial, nano- and picoplankton... | reverse complement strand
CCAATACTAGCACCTGAAGCTAGCGCGTCTACCAATTCCGCCACCTGGGCAGGTGTCGCGCTGGTCATTTAGGTCGAGGCTGTTTGTCTGTCAACGAGAATAGCGCTGGTTTTAGAGTGGATTCTTGCAATGGTAGCTGTGCGAGCTGTAGATGTTGCGTTTTGTTCTTGTCGACCACGCCGCATCGGTTTAAATCGGATCAACCCATCATTTGCAGGAGCAAAGCAATGTCTCAGTTGGTCACAATTTTTGGCGGTTCAGGTTTCGTTGGTCGCTATGTTGCGCGTCGTATGGCCAAGCAAGGTTGGCGGGTGCGTGTTGCTGTGCGCCGTCCAGACGAGGCAATCTTTGTGAAGCCCTACGGCACGGTCGGTCAAGTCGAGCCTGTTTTGGCGAATATCCGCGATGATGCATCTGTTGCAGCGGCCATGTTAGGTGCCGATGCCGTTGTGAACTGTGTGGGAATTTTGGGTGAAGTTGGCCCGAACAAATTTGACCCAGTTCAACACGAAGGTGCCGAGCGTATCGCGCGTCTTGCGGCAGCGGCGAAAATTCCAGCATTGGTTCATCTTTCGGCAATTGGTGCAGATGAAGACAGCGATAGCGACTATCTGCGCACCAAGGCATTGGGTGAGGCTGGCGTTTTGGAACACTTTCCATGTGCCATCATTCTGCGCCCTTCGATTATTTTTGGAACAGAAGATCAGTTTTTCAACCGCTTCGCCTCAATGACGCGGATGAGCCCTATTTTGCCAATCGCTGGTGGCGCGACCAAGTTCCAACCAGTTTATGTTGATGATGTTGCGACTGCTGCGGTCAAAGGCGTTTTGGGGCAGGCTGAAGGTGGCGTTTATGAACTTGGTGGACCTGAGGTTGCTGATTTCCGCAGCCTGATGCAGAACATGCTTGGTGTTATTCAACGAAAACGCATTGTTTTGAATTTACCGTTCTTTGCTGCGCGCCTTTTGGCGGGTGGTTTCGATTTGGCGCAGACACTGTCTTTGGGTATATTTACGAATTCGATCCTTACACGACAGCAGGTGCGCGCCTTGGCGCATGACAATGTTGTCGCCGAAGGTGCACGTGGTTTGGCTGACTTGGATATTCAAGCGACACCAATGGATAATGTGTTGCCCGAATATTTGTGGCCATTTCGCGCATCCGGTCAATATGCGGCGATTAAATCTTCTGCCAAAAACCTGCGCACTTAGGGTATGATTTCTGATCCTAGATGTAGGGGTCAGAAATATGCATACCAAAGTAAGAATAAACCAAGCGCGACCCTATAGATCACATAGGGCGTGAAGCTGTATTTTTGTAGAAAACTTAGCATTAACTTGATTGCCAAAAGCGCTGATGCAAGCGCTAGTACGGCGGCGATTAAGGCGTCCAGTGCCAGATCGGTTTCGCCGTTCACAAGGATTTCGCCGGTGATCAATACAGTTGAAGCGATGATAACAGGGATCGACATCAACATTGAAATCTTTGCGGCATCTTGTCGTTTGTAACCCAACATCCGCGCGGCCGAAATTGTAATGCCAGATCTTGATGTGCCGGGTATTAGGGCAATGGCTTGTGCAAAGCCTATTAGAATGGCGTGTTTCATTGACCAATCTTGGGCCTCTCGTTGGTGCTTGCCCAGTTGGTCTGATAGATAAAGCACGACGCCGAAAATCAGCATGGTCCAGCCGATAACAGCCACGCTGCGCAGGTGATCGTCCAAGCCTGTGACCTTTAGAACTAACCCAAAGGCGATGGCAGGGATGGTTGCCACAATCAACATCAACGCAAGGCGGGCGCCAGGCGTATCAATTCGGCCCATTGCCAATGGAACCAATCCAGAAAGGGCAATACGAACGTCTCGCCAAAAATAGATCGTGACCGCGCCGAGTGTGCCAAAATGAACGGCAGCATCTATCGCCTGACCTTGATCTTGTTCGCCTGATAAAAGCGGAAAAAGAATCAGATGGCCGGATGAGCTGACAGGCAAAAACTCTGTCAGGCCCTGAATGATCGCAATAATCAGAAGATTGAAAAATTCCATATTCACATTCCTTGTCGAAAAATGGTAAGTAAATTACTGAAATATATAGATTAAAAAATAAATAGGTACTGAATACTTACTTATTATTCCGCAAGGGTATCAAAAATTCAAAGAAAATTCGATATTTTTTCCATATATGTCAGCATTACTGTCTTTTATTCCGCGCTCTTTCAAGTATAACGATCCTTCGCAGTGATTAAGAGGTTTGGAATGGCCAAGCAACCCATGTTGAAATTTACGACTGTTTCTCGGGACATGCCCGAAAAGCGCATACCTGATTTACGCTCCAAGGATTTCGACGAAATCTACAGCGCATACGCTGGCGAAAAAGGTGCCGAACAAGCAAGCCGTTGCAGCCAATGTGGTGTGCCTTATTGCCAAACCCATTGCCCATTGCATAACAACATCCCAGATTGGTTACGCATGACCGCCGAGGGTCGTTTGCAAGAGGCATACGAGCTTAGCCAAGAAACCAATACATTCCCAGAAATTTGCGGACGTATTTGCCCGCAAGATCGCCTTTGCGAAGGTAATTGTGTGATTGAGCAATCTGGTCATGGCACCGTTACAATCGGTTCCATTGAAAAATACATCACCGACACAGCTTGGGAAAACGGTTGGGTGAAACCTGCAGTGCCTCATGCAGAGCGCGTGGAAAGTGTTGGCATCATCGGATCTGGCCCTGGCGGTCTGGCGGCGGCCGATCGTTTGCGTCGTGCTGGCGTGCAAGTGGTGGTTTATGATCGTTATGACCGCGCGGGTGGATTGCTTACGTATGGTATCCCCGGTTTTAAATTGGAAAAAGACGTCGTGATGCGCCGCATTGATCAGTTGGAAAAATCGGGCGTCAAAATGGTGATGAATTGTAATGTTGGTACCGACATTTCGTTTGCTGACATCCGCGCAAAACATAATGCGGTTTTGATTGCGACAGGTGTTTATGACAGTCGCGATCTTGAGGCACCAGGTTCTGGTGCAAAAGGAATTGTTCGCGCGATTGATTATCTAACAGCATCAAACCGCGTTGGTTTTGGTGACACTGTGCCGGAATTTGAAAATGGCGAACTGAACGCCGAGGGCAAACGTGTTGTTGTCATTGGTGGTGGCGACACCGCGATGGATTGTGTTCGCACAGCCATTCGTCAAGGTGCGACTTCTGTCAAATGTCTTTATCGTCGTGATCGCGCAAATATGCCGGGCTCCTTGCGGGAAACAGCGAACGCCGAAGAAGAGGGTGTTGAATTTGTTTGGCTTGCAGCACCCAAAGGGTTCACTGGCGACACTGTGAATGGCGTGATTGTTCAAAAAATGCGCCTAGGTGCGCCGGATGCAACGGGCCGCCAAAGTCCTGAACCAATTGAAGGTGGCGACTATAATGAGCCTGCTGATCTGGTTATCAAGGCGCTGGGCTTTAGCCCTGAGGCATTGCCGACCCTTTGGAATGAAGACGCATTAGAAGTCACGCGTTGGGGTACAGTTTTAGCCGACTATGAAACCCATGAAACGCGGATGCCAGGGGTATACGCCTGTGGTGACATTCAACGCGGGGCATCCTTGGTTGTATGGGCAATTCGTGATGGTCGCGAAGCGGCGGATGCCATGATTGCACAAATGAACGCCGCTGCGGCTGTAGCCGCTGAATAGTTAATTGGGTCAACGGTTCTAATGGAAATTTTAATCGCAAAAGTATCAACAAGAAAAAGAGTTGGTGGAACGCAAGTTCTTCCACTTTTGTTGGCTTTGCTGATTGCATTTTTCATGGCCACTTCTGCGCGAGCGCAAAACGTCTTTACACCACCAGAAGGCTGTACCGGATTTTTGACTGTTCAGGCGCGGAACTGTTCTGTCTCGAACTATTATAAATGTGCGGCCGATCCAGCGGGTCATCAATGGCGTGCGGATTTCGAAGTTGATGGCGTCATCACCTATTTGGGCTTGATCGATGCGCAAGCACAATGGATTGAAAGTTATGATTTCTTTCCATCCAATCGCGACGTGACAGAATTACCTGCCAGCGATCCGATGATGTTTGATGAGTTGTCCAAAAACGGACTTGATAGTTTTGATTTCCAACAACGTCGCGATGATGGGCGTGTATCCCGTGTTACAGGCATGGATCGATTGACCGGTAAAACCATCATCATTGATGGTCAGCCTTTGTTGGAAACCGAATTTGTAGCCCGTGAAACGCACCTTGATGGCACGTTGATATACGAGGCGCGCGGCAGTGAATTCATTCATCTTGAATTTCGTAACTTTTTCGCGGGTCGTGCTGTCGTCACGCTTGGCGGCGAAGGTGGCGAATTCCAACGCGATGGCACACCAATAGATTTCATATTTCCGGGCGAAGATGGCTTCTTTTCGCCAAACCCAGAATATGACTGCGAAACAATTTTATCGGGGTTAACAGCCCCCGGAATATCACCGACAAGTAAGGAACAAGCCAATGACAACTTATGATGAAGCATGGGCAAAAGCCGAAGAAACCAAACGTCAGTGGATGGCTGAAAATGGCCTGTACGCAGAAGAAGACGAACATTCTTCTTGTGGTGTTGGACTTGTCGTTTCTATTGACGGCAAACCCAGTCGCCAAGTTGTAGACAACGGCATCAGCGCGCTAAAGGCAATTTGGCACCGCGGTGCTGTGGATGCCGACGGGAAAACCGGCGACGGCGCTGGTATTCACGTGCAAATTCCTGTCCCGTTTTTCTATGACCAAGTAGAACGTACTGGTCACGAGCCAAAGAAAGACGAGCTGATTGCAGTTGGCCAAATTTTCTTGCCGCGTACTGATTTAGGTGGGCAAGAAACCTGTCGTACAATCGTGGAGACAGAAATTCTGCGCATGGGTTATTACATCTATGGGTGGCGACATGTGCCGGTTGATGTGACATGTTTGGGTGAAAAAGCCAACGCAACGCGCCCTGAGATTGAACAAATCCTGATTTCCAATTCTCGCGGTGTGGATGAAGAAACATTCGAACGTGAATTATATGTAATCCGTCGTCGCATTGAAAAAGCGGCGGCCGAGATTAACATCAACGGTCTTTATGTTTGTTCATTGTCGTGCCGTTCGATCATTTACAAGGGCATGATGTTGGCGGAACAAGTTGCTGACTTTTACCCTGATTTGAATGATGAGCGATTTGAAAGTTCATTTGCAATCTATCACCAGCGGTATTCAACGAATACCTTCCCGCAATGGTGGTTGGCACAACCGTTCCGTATGTTGGCGCACAATGGTGAAATCAACACGCTTAAGGGCAACCTTAACTGGATGCGTAGCCACGAAATCCGCATGGCAAGTGCGACTTTTGGGGATATGGCCGACGACATTAAGCCAATTGTTGCGGCAGGATCTTCTGATAGTGCGGCACTTGATGCAGTGTTTGAAGTGATGGTTCGCGCAGGCCGTACAGCACCTATGGCGAAAACTATTTTGGTACCCGAAGCATGGAGCCAAAACGCAGTTGAGCTGCCAAAACCTTGGCGCGATATGTATTCTTACTGTAATTCGGTGATGGAACCTTGGGATGGCCCTGCTGCCTTGGCGATGACCGATGGTCAGTGGGTTTGTGCTGGTTTGGATCGAAATGGTCTGCGCCCAATGCGATATGTTGTGACTGGTGACGGTCTGCTTATCGCGGGTTCTGAGGCTGGCATGGTGCCAATGGATGAATCCCAAGTCGTTGAAAAAGGCGCACTTGGACCAGGCCAAATGATCGCGGTGGACATGGCGGAAGGTAAATTGTTCCGAGACGCTGAAATCAAAGACGCTCTGTCATCAGAATTGCCGTATGCGGAATGGGTCGCCAATATTGTTGATCTTGAAAAAGAAACAGCTTCGGTAACCGAGACCGCTCAATTTGCGGGTGCTGAACTTCGTCAGCGCCAAATCGCCGCTGGTTTTTCGCTTGAGGAACTGGAACAAATTTTGGCCCCAATGGCCGAAGATGGCAAAGAGCCGCTCGCCTCGATGGGTGATGATACGCCGTCAGCTGTTTTGTCTGCCCAGTACCGTCCTTTGTCGCACTTCTTCCGCCAAAATTTCAGTCAGGTCACAAATCCGCCGATCGACAGTTTGCGTGAATTCCGCGTGATGAGCCTGAAAACGCGTTTTGGTAATTTGCGCAATGTACTTAGCCAAGACAGCAGCCAAACCGAAATTCTGTCCTTAGAGAGCCCATTTGTTGGCAATAACCAATTCAAGGCGCTGCTTGCGCATTTTGGCAAAGACGTTGTGACAATTAACTGTACTTTTGAAGCAGATGAGGGATCGCTTCAATCAGCGTTGACGCGCATTCGTGCCGAAGCAGAAGATGCGGTTGCCTCAGGTGCCGCGCACATTGTTTTGACGGATGAAACACAATCTGCTGATCAAGTGGCGATGCCGATGATCCTTGCGACATCTGCCGTACATTCATGGCTGACACGCAAAGGATTGCGCACGTTCTGTTCGATCAACGTACGTGCCGCGGAATGTATTGATCCGCATTACTTTGCTGTTCTTGTTGGTTGCGGCGCAACAACAGTGAATGCTTATTTGGCCCAAGACAGTCTTGCGGATCGCATTGATCGCGGCTTGCTTGATTGTTCATTGACCGAAGCGGTTGCCCGCTATCGCAATGCCATTGATCAAGGTCTGCTAAAAATTATGGCCAAGATGGGCATTTCGGTGATGTCATCCTATCGCGGTGGTTTGAACTTTGAGGCTGTTGGTTTGTCACGTGCCATGGTTGCAGAATACTTCCCCGGTATGCCAAGCCGAATTTCAGGCATTGGGATCATTGGTATTCAACGCAAATTGGAAGAAGTTCACGCCCGTGGATGGAAGTCTGCGGCGACTGTTATGCCTGTTGGTGGATTTTATAAATCACGTCGTTCTGGTGAGAAACACGCGTGGGAAGCCCAGACAATGCACTTGATGCAATCGGCAGTAACCAAAGCGTCTTATGGCTTGTGGAAGCAATATTCCAAAGCGATGCAATCCAACCCACCAATCCATCTGCGTGACTTGTTGGCGATTATCCCTATGGGTGCACCGATTTCTGTGGACGAGGTGGAAAGCGTAACCTCTATTCGTAAACGTTTTGTGACACCTGGTATGTCCCTAGGTGCGCTTAGCCCCGAGGCGCATAAAACGCTGAATGTGGCGATGAACCGTATTGGCGCGCGGTCTGACAGTGGTGAGGGCGGCGAAGATCCGGCGCATTTCCACCCAGAACCAAATGGCGACAATCCATCTGCAAAGATCAAGCAGGTTGCATCAGGTCGCTTTGGGGTTACAGCGGAATATCTGAACCAATGCGAAGAGTTGGAGATCAAAGTTGCGCAAGGTGCTAAACCCGGCGAGGGTGGCCAATTGCCAGGTATGAAAGTTACCGATTTGATCGCGCGTCTGCGTCATTCCACCAAAGGTGTGACCTTGATTTCACCGCCGCCACATCACGACATTTATTCAATCGAGGATCTGGCCCAGCTGATTTATGATCTGAAACAGATCAACCCTCGTTGTAAGGTTACTGTCAAATTGGTGGCGGCGTCTGGTGTTGGCACGATTGCTGCCGGTGTGGCCAAAGCCAAGGCCGATGTGATCCTAATTTCGGGTCACAATGGCGGTACGGGCGCCAGCCCAGCAACCTCGATCAAATACGCGGGTTTGCCGTGGGAAATGGGTTTGACTGAGACGCATCAAGTTCTGGCGATGAACAATCTTCGTGACCGCATTACCCTGCGTACCGATGGTGGTCTACGCACGGGTCGCGATATTGTCATGGCTGCGATGATGGGTGCCGAGGAATATGGTATTGGTACGGCTGCGCTTATTGCGATGGGCTGTATCATGGTGCGTCAGTGCCAATCCAATACATGCCCTGTTGGTGTTTGTACGCAAGACGAGGAACTGCGGGACAAATTTACCGGAAGTGCGGATAAAGTTGTCAATCTGATCACCTTCTATGCTGAAGAAGTACGTGAAGTTTTGGCGAGCATCGGTGCGCGTTCAATTGACGAGGTTATCGGTCGTGCCGATTTGCTAAGTCAGGTCTCACGCGGTTCCGCGCATCTGGACGATCTGGATTTGAATCCGTTGTTGATCCGCGTTGATGGGTCGGATGACATCAAATATGACCGTCATCGTCCGCGTAACGCCGTGCCTGACACACTAGATGCCCAAATCGTAAAAGATGCCGATCGTTTCTTGCAAACACGCGAGAAAATGCAGCTTTCTTATGCGGTTCAAAACACACACCGCACGATTGGCACACGAATTTCCAGCCATATTGTGACGAACTTTGGGATGCGCAATGATTTGCAACCAGATCATCTGACCATCAAATTGCGTGGCTCAGCTGGCCAATCTCTTGGCGCGTTTGCCGCACCAGGGTTGAAGCTTGAGGTTTCTGGTGATGCCAATGACTACGTTGGTAAGGGCCTTTCGGGTGGCACGATTGTGGTTCGCCCGCCTATGTCTAGCCCGTTGGTGGCGGCTGATAATACAATCATCGGGAACACCGTGCTTTATGGTGCCACCGATGGGTACCTGTTTGCAGCGGGTCGTGCCGGTGAACGTTTTGGTGTTCGTAATTCGGGTGCTAAGGTTGTGATTGAGGGCTGTGGTTCTAACGGCTGTGAATACATGACTGGTGGTATCGCTGTTATCCTTGGCAGTATTGGCGCCAATTTTGGTGCTGGTATGACGGGTGGTATGGCGTATCTGTACGATCCTTCTGGAAAGTCTGCTGAATTGATCAATCGCGAAAGTCTTGTGGTTAATGCGGTGATAGTGCCTCATTGGGTCAACCAGCTAGAAGAGCTTATTGAACGTCATCTCGTAGAAACAGGCAGCCAACGTGCCGCGCAAATTCTGCAAAACTGGGACGTAGAATGCGCAAATTTCTTGCAAGTATGCCCAATAGAGATGCTGGTTCATATTCCGCATCCATTGAGTATCGAAGAAACAGCCATTCCGGCAGAATAACAAAAATCCCTGCAAGGTTTTGTGCCTTGCAGGGGTTGCTTTGACTTGACCAATACGGCCTTGCCGTGGCTTAAGATTTTTGTGTCAAAAAAGAACGCCATCACAGAAGTCGCGCCTAAAACGAGATGGCGCTCCAAGTTCAAACGTCGCCTTATGCGCGTTCTGACTTATTTGATCGTGTTCTATTTCGTGATGATTTTGCTTTTCTCGGTTTTACACCCGCCGACGACTTTATACATGATTTCTGAAGGGCGGCGCTTGGGGGCTAGTGTCGATTATCAGTGGGTCAATATCGAGGAAGTTTCGCCAAAGGCTATTAGATCGATTGTGGCCGCCGAGGATGCGAACTTTTGTTTGCATTGGGGGTTCGACATGGCCGCTATTCGGGATGCCATTGACGGTGGTGGTGCCAGAGGCGCGTCATCCATCAGTCAGCAAATGGTAAAGAACCTGTACTTTTGGCAAGGGCGAAGTTGGGTGCGCAAAGGCCTAGAAGCCATAACCACACCCTTGGTGGAAATGTTCTGGTCAAAACGACGTATCTTAGAAGTTTACCTGAACATCATCGAGTTTGATGAAGGCGTATTTGGAATTGACGCGGCATCGCACCATTACTTTAAACGAAGTCCAGGGAAGCTGAGCAAAAGCCAAGCCGCGAATTTGGCCGTTGTTCTGCCGAACCCGAAAAACCGAAACCCCAACAAACCCAGCGCAAGGATGGTGAAAAAGGCGGCTCAGGCGGCTGATGGGGCAGCAACAATCCTCGCAGATGGACGTTCTGCGTGCTTCGAGGTTGAATCTCGCTGAAAGCCACGCCAAAAGTAGGAAAAAGAAAATCAGGTGCTTTGATGAATCGTTTATTCCACGTCCCACTCTCTCCGTTTTGCCGCGCCGTTCGTTTGGTGATGGCCGAGAAGAAATTGGGCGTTGAATTGGTCGAGGAAAAGTACTGGGAAGCGCGACCAGAATTTATGCGTCGTAATCCAGCAGGCCAAGTACCGATTTTGCAAATCGACGGTTTAACCTTGTGTGATAGCGTCGCCATTTGTGAATACATTGAAGAGGCGCATCCAACGCCCGCTTTGATGCCGCAATCTGTGGCCGATCGCGCCGAAGTTCGTCGTTTGGTAATGTGGTTTAATGACAAATTTTATAGCGAAGTTACCCTGAATTTACTTGGTGAACGCGTGAACAAGAAAATCATGGGTGCGGGGTATCCAGACAGTAAGAATGTCAAAGTCGGTGCCAAACAAATCAAATATCACTTGGATTATATGGGTTGGTTATTGGACCAACGACGCTGGTTGGCTGGTGACAGCATGACAATGGCGGATTTTGCAGCGGCCGCACAATTATCCAGCCTAGATTACATTCGAGACGTGGATTGGAACCGTAACGCACAAGTCAAAGATTGGTACGCAAAGATCAAATCACGCCCTGCGTTTCGATCAATTTTGGCGGATCAAGTGGCTGGTTTCCCGCAGCCACCCCACTATGCGGATTTGGATTTTTGAGCCTAAAGGCCGAATTATCTACTTTTGCGTTAGACGCAGGTTTTACCAAAATTGGCATTTGCCGCCCTGACGCTACGCCGGATACTGCTGCCCGGTTAGGCGAATTTGTTGATGCAGGTTATCACGGTCAAATGGCGTGGATGGCCGAACGCATGAATTGGCGCGGCAGCGCTGCCGCCCTTTGGCCCGACGCAAAATCTGTGATCATGCTGGCTGAGGCGTACACGCCAACGCATGACCCGATGGATGTTTTAGGACACCCCGATAAAGGCGCGATTAGTGTTTATGCCCAAAACCGTGATTATCATGATGTGGTCAAGAAGCGCCTGAAACGGGTGGGTCGCTGGCTTATTGATCGGGCTGGGGGTGAAATAAAAGTTTTCGTGGATACCGCGCCGATTATGGAAAAACCCTTGGCGGCGGCCGCAGGTCTTGGTTGGCAAGGCAAACACACCAATTTGTTAGGCCGAGATTTAGGAAGTTGGTTCTTCCTGGGTGCGATTTTCACAACCCACGAATTGCCGATTGATGAGCCGGCCGTTGAGAATTGCGGTAATTGCACAGCATGTTTGGATATTTGTCCAACGGATGCGTTTGTTGGCCCGTATAAATTAGACGCTCGAAAATGCATTTCCTATCTGACGATTGAACACAAAGGGCCAATTGACCCTGACCTTCGCGCGCTGATGGGCAACCACATTTATGGCTGTGATGATTGTTTGGCCGCGTGCCCATGGAACAAGTTTGCCGCCGTTAGTCATGAGGCAAAGTATCAGGCCCGCCCCGATTTAATCGCCCCTGATTTGACCGAATTGGTTATTCTAGATGATACAGGGTTTCGGGCAAAATTTTCAGGCTCACCCATCAAGCGGATTGGGCGGGATCGGTTTGTACGAAACGTGCTTTATGCCATTGGGAATTCCGGTAACGTCGCCTTGTTAGCATCAGTGCAATCTTTGCTGGATGATCCTGACCCAACTGTTGTCGATGCTGCCAGATGGGCGGTTGAACGTTTGCGTGAAAACAGCCAAAGCTAGCGCATCATATAAGAAAGTTAAGTCATGCCAGCGGCACCGATGACGGGCATCCTATTAAAGATTATGGCGGTAACGATTTTCACCGTGATGATGGCGCTTATTAAGGCGACTTCAGCCGATGTTCCCTTTGGCGAGGCTGTATTTTTCCGATCAGCGATGGCGATGGTCGTTCTTGTGGTTTGGTTAAAGTGGCAAGGTGATCTGGGCGCGGCCTTGCGCACAGACCGGGTTATTGGTCACATGGCTCGCGGGTTAGCTGGCGGCAGCGCGATGGGACTTAGGTTTTTCTGCCTTGGAATTCTGACGTTTCCAGAGGTGACGGTTCTTGCATTTGCTTCGCCCCTGATCTTGGTAATTTTTGCGGCTATGTTTTTGGGCGAAAAAGTACGTGCTTTTCGATATTCAGTTGTGATTTTTGGCTTTGTAGGCGTGATCATTATTCTGTCGCCGCGCTTGCAATCGGTCGGGGCAGACCTTGATTTCATCCAGACGTTGGCCGCCATTTTGATGATTGCTTCGGCGGCATTGGCGGCGTTAGCACAAGTGTTTGTTCGCAAATTGATAGCCACCGAAAGTGTTGGCGCGATTGTTTTCTATTTCTCGTTATCAACAACCTTGCTGTCGTTGACCACATTACCATTTGGTTGGACGATTCCACCATGGGATGCATTTTGGATGTTGATTTTGGCCGGCGTTCTAGGCGGAATCGGGCAAATTTGCCTGACAGCCTGCTATCGATATGCCGAGGCCAGCGTTGTCGCGCCATTTGATTACACATCAATCCTATTGGCGCTTGCGATCGGCTATTTCTTCTTTGATGAATTACCGACAGGGATCATGCTTTTGGGGGCCGGCATTGTGGTTGCTTCGGGCATCTTAATCATCTGGCGCGAACAAAGTCTGAAAAAGAAAGCGTTACTTGGGCAATAAGAAAAACGGTGACACCTAAGCATCGCCGTTTTAAGGGTTTGTTAAGCGCGTACGAGTTTTTCGTAGTCCTCTGCGATTTCACGCGTCAGGGCACCAACTTCAAACGTATGTTCGCCGATTTGACCAACGGGCGTCACCTCAGCGGCGGTGCCTGTTAACCAGCACTGCTCAAAGCCCTCTAGTTCTTCGGCCATGATGTGACGAACGTTAACCTTGATACCTTTAGCTTCAAGCATGCCGATAACAGTTTGACGCGTAATGCCATTCAAAAAGCTGTCAGGCTTGGGCGTGTGTACTTCGCCGTCTTTAACGAAAAAGATATTCGCACCCGTCGCCTCGGCAACATATCCACGGTGATCATACATCATCGCGTCAGAGCAACCCTTTGCCTCGGCTTGGTGTTTGGCCATTGTACAGATCATGTAAAGACCAGCCGCCTTGGCGAAACAAGGAATTGTTTCTGGGCTTGGACGTTTCCATTTTGAAATGTCCAATTTTGCACCCTTGGTTTTGGCGTCGCCGTAATAGGCACCCCATTCCCAAGCTGCTACCGCCATATGGACAGGGTTTTGCGCAGAAGCGACACCCATGTCATTGCCAGATCCGCGCCAGCAAACAACACGAACATATGCATCAGACAGGCCGGACGCTTTTAGAACTTGATCCTTAGCCGCTTCGATCTCGTCGACAGTGTAAGGGATCGGGATGTCCATGTAATCGCCGCTGTCCAATAGACGTTGCGAATGTTCGCGTGATTTAAAGATCTTGCCATTGTAGGCCCGCTCACCTTCAAACACAGAAGAACCGTAGTGCAAAGCATGCGTCAGAATATGGACATTCGCTGAACGCCAATCGACCATTTCGCCGTCCATCCAGATAAATCCATCGCGGTCATCATAGGCCCCTGCCATAACGTGTTCCTTTGCTTTTGCGGCCAGCGGCCTGTTGATTTGCATTTATTGCGCAATATTAGGCCGTTTCGGACATAAAATTGCGCAAATTCGTACGATTGGTAGTATTTGATTCTTGGAATGTCAACAAGACTGACATAAAAAGGGATGAGAAACAGAAAGCGAATTCGTTTGAAGGGACTAATGGGATGAACAATAGGGTGACACGCGGGGGCGGCGAGAGACTTTTGTTTCTGACCGATGAACAGCTCCGTATTGGCATTGAAGCTATGTTTTTCGCGTATCGCGGTTTTACGGCTGATCCTGATCGCATTCTCTCAGAACTTGAATATGGGCGCGCGCATCATCGTGCGGTTCATTTCATTCATCGTTCACCGGGAACCACCGTAAACAATCTGTTGAATATTCTTGGCGTCACCAAACAATCGCTAAACCGCGTTTTGCGCACATTGATTGAAGATGGATTGGTGGAAAGCCGCGTAGGTGCACGTGACAAACGAGAACGTCATTTGTATTTAACGTCAGCGGGTGTATCGCTGGAACAGCAAATCTCGGATGCCCAACGTAAAAGAATGCGCAGCGCGTTTCGTCATGCAGGGCCAGAGGCCGTGAATGGTTTCCGAACAGTTTTAGAGGCGATGATGGATCCAGAAATGAAGCGACAGTTTGACAGTCTGAAGGAGCAAAACCAATGACCACGCCCGAAGTGCACTTGCTGATTGTTGATGATGACGAACGCATTCGCGGATTGTTGCAAAAATTTCTTGTCCGAAACGGTTTTTGGGTGTCAACCGCCCGTGACGCAGGACATGCGCGACGATTGCTATCGGGCTTGGAATTTGACCTGATTGTTCTTGATGTGATGATGCCGGGGGAAACTGGTATTGAGTTGACCAAATCCCTGCGTAAGGACATCAGCACGCCCATTTTATTGTTGACTGCCAAGGGTGAAAGCAGTGATCGCATCGCTGGGCTAGAAGCAGGTGCGGATGATTACCTAAGCAAGCCGTTTGAACCAAAAGAATTGCTTTTGCGGATCAACGCAATTTTGCGTCGGATGCCGGCGGCGGACACGTCACGCGATGGGCCAAAACTAATGCAATTGGGGCCAGCGCGATATGATCTGGAACGTGGTGAGTTGCGTCATGGCGATGAGTTGGTGCGTTTGACGTCGACCGAGAGTC
>ERZ1048872.2137-NODE-2137-length-14609-cov-8.421121_pt1 | contig 14609 bp, 10 predicted proteins | sample MGYA00383100_ERZ1048872 | MGnify/ENA primary metagenome ERZ1048872 (study PRJEB29581, sample SAMEA5548370) | metagenome | biome: marine; feature: coastal; material: water | depth 50 m | study: Short-term variability in the microbial, nano- and picoplankton... | reverse complement strand
GAGCAGTCTGCTTGATGAAGCTCGCAAGTTCTACATCCGCGTCAACGTCACTGCCGGTACAGGAAATTATAACTTTTGCCTCACTCAGTTTGTATTCTTTCCACACATTAGGATCTGAAGGATCGGCATAAACCGGATCAATATTGGAATCCTTACGTGCCTCAAAATACTTGATTATTTCCGGATCTATGTCGATCAATAAAACACGTTCACCTTTAGGTTCATAAAGCTCACCAATTGCCTGGGCAACTTCGTTAAATCCAAGTAGAACCACATGATTTTTGAGGACTACCTGGTCCTGATTCTCTAATTCAGCAGCTGAAGTATCACGGTTCAGGAAGCCGACAAGGCCTTTGAAAGTATTATAGAGTCCTGGCTGAATTGCATGCCCAATTGCGGAGAAAAAGAGTGAAAGAAGAATAACCGCAATAACAATCGCAAAAAGACGATCATTGAATACATTTGCTTTCCACGCCAATAAGGCAACTATGATCGAAATTTCTGAAGACTGATTTAAGGTTGTGCCGATTAGAAAAGCGGTACGCCCTTTGAGCTTTGCCGCATATCCGGTGAGGATTAAAAAAACCGGTTTGATCAAAACTACCAAAAGCAGCAATGGAATAATTGCTCCTAGGTTATTGCTGAAGTTAGATGATTGCACTGTTGCCATTTCTACACCAAGCGTCAGGAAAAACAAGGCTCCTCCAAATGATTTCAGGGGACCTACTTTGTCCTCAATATCAAGTCTATAAGGCAGGGTTCCTACAGAAATTCCGGCAAAGAAAGCTCCTGCTTCCGGAGATATCCCAATGTATCCACAAATTGCCGCAATACCCATGCAGTACCCGAGCGCGCTGACAAAGAGGAGTTCTGATGAACGCAGTAAATAACGCACAACTGGATCCAGAACAACCTTAGAGAGGATCATTAGTATAACTACCAAAAGAACCAGTTCTTCGGTTAACCAGAGGTTGAAAACCATGGTTTCTTTGTGAATATCAAACGAGGAAAAGAGAGCTGAGCCTTCGGCATATTGACTGACTATCCCGGTGGCACTTAACTTTGCAATGAGTATCATTGCCGCTAGAGAACTCAGGACAGTTATTCCGGTTGATATTTGACCTTGTAGAGTTTCTTCGGCACCGCTGTTTTCAAGAGCGGCCGCAACAAGGATGCTTGAAGGAACGGCAAGACAAAGTGCGAAATAGATACTTTCGCTGAAACCTTCTGTTCCCGCAAATCGAGCTGCTGCCCAAAAAAATAGCAGAAAACCAAGACCCATGTAACCAACTCCATTAACAAGAATCAGATTGAGCCGTTTGGTAATGTCCTTCAGGTTGAACTGCAATCCCGCCATGAAGAGAATCAGCACAATACCTATTTGCTGGAATCCCCCTAAAATGGAGCGAATACCACTGTAGTGTTCATTTAATTCATCCAAAGTTGTTTCCGGAAGTCCTGCAACACTGGCCATGATGTAACCCATGATTACAAAAGACAGAATATTTGTCTGCTTGAGTTTGGTCAGCAATATAGTTAGTAACATTGCGCCACCGAGCATCAAACCCAGAGGTTTAATGAACCATCCTCCACCTCCCGCATAAGCAGGAGACGCAACTAATAGACCAATGGTTAAAATGGCCGAGAATCTGAAAAAAAGTGACTTATACATAAGACCTCTTTGAATGTTGTTTAGCTCTAAATTAAGCATTGGCAAAAGCGTCGCCAAGTCCTTCTTGCAGTTTTTTTGTTTCAGAAAAATGACTTTCTCCTGCTTCACGGAAAGCTTCTTTTGGTTCCTTAGTTTCTTCCATTTCAAACATATTGCGAAAGGATTTTGCTGCCAGGTACTCTGTTTGAATTACATAACGTGCACCTGCTCCATACAATTCCAAAGTTTCTTCGTGTGAGGATGTAGCAGCAATAAACGGAACGTCTGGTGATTCCTTTTTGAGCCAGCGGGAAATAGCTAATTCTGCCTCCTGACCTCCGTCCATACAGGAGATGACCACTTTTGCTTTGTTAAATGCTAAATCTTCCCACACATCAGGATCAGCCATATTAGAGTAATGTGCATGGATGTTACTGTGACCGTGCTGATTTTCAAAATGTTCAATAATGTGAGGGTCTAAGTCCAACAGCAAAACTTGTTGTCCACGTTGAGCATAGAAGTCCGCAATTTCAATTGCTAACTCGTTATACTCCATGATTACTACATGCCCTTCCATGACAAATTCTTCATCACCGGATTCTGCCTCTGCTGTGGATCGTCCGTCCATGAAGCTCAGGGTTTTGGAAAGTGCACCATAGATCTGATCAAGAAACTGGTGGCCCAGTGAGGAAAAGAAAAATGAAATTAGTACCACCAAAGTAATCACAATAAACAGATGAGGATCAAAGAGTTTGTACTGCCAGCAAAGTACTGCCAGCATCAGCGAGAATTCAGAACTTTGGTTAATGATTGCTCCCATCAGGAAAGACGGTTTACCACTCAAACGACTCATGTACCCCAAAAACAGCATCAGCGGGACTGTCAGGATGACAACTAAAATCGCTAGTATAAGTCCTTCTGTTAAACCGCCCAGCATTTGCTCAGGCTTTAATTCGGAAATATCGAAACCAAGTCCCATAAAAAAGAGGATTATACCGAAGGCTTTCAGGGGTTCTACTTTGTCTTCAATTTCGTGTCGGTATGGTAGCGCCGCAAGAGTAGCACCCGCAAAAAAGGCTCCGATTCCTGAAGAAAAATGGATCACCTCACAAAGTGCAGCCACTCCCATTCCATAACCTAAAGTTCCAATGAAAAGGAGCTCTCCTGATTGTGCAAAAAATTTGAAAAGGGGATTGAGAATATACTTTGTCACAAAATAAAGCACAATTGCCAAACCGATCATTTTTCCGAAAATCATCGCAACTTCTACACCTAAAGAAGCACCACCGACTTTGTCAGGATTCAAGCTACCGAGGATGGCGAGTGCAACAACGGCCACAATATCCTGTAGCACCATCAGTCCGAGCGCAACCTGACCGTGTTCCTGCGCAATTTGTCCGGTATTTTTGAGCGTGCCGATTACGAGGATAGTGGAAGACAAGGTGAGACAGAGTGCAAAATAAATTAAAGCAGGTGCGGCGTTTTCTGCTGGCAAACCTGCAGCAACCATATAATCCGCGTCAATGCCGACATACAGCAATCCCAGAGCTGCAGCGATTCCGAAAAGACCGATGATCTGGCCAAAACCGTTAATCAGTAGTAGTTTCCATCGTTTGATCAATCCGGGAATATCGACTTCCATTCCGGCCATGAAGAGTAAAAGCGTGATGCCGATGTCTACAAAAGCGGTCATCACATCTTTGTTGATCACCTCTCTTACACCAAAAATACCGCCCAAAACTCCGACAATGATGAATGCAAACAAACTTGCCTGTTTGGCATAGCTTAAAATTATAGCCACTACAGCCGCTGCCAACAGCATCACACCTAAAGGTTCAATTAAGCTGTTGCCGCCGCCGCCGCCGGCAAATGCCTGAGATCCAAACAATAACAAAATGAGTGTAAACGCCCCATAACGTACATTAAGTTGCATGAGATTTACTCCTTGATTTAAGTTTTTAATGCTTTAAGTTCAAATTAACTCAAGAACTTTGTGAATATTTTAATGATTCTTTTGAGGATAGACTCTCGCAGATCAACTGTAAGTACAAGCCTAAAGTTAAATATAAAATCAGTTACAGTATAGAATTGAATAGAAATATCTTTCTAGCAAAAAAAAATATCTCATTATTATAAATCATGAATAAATATATTGTTACATGGTTTTTTTATTCAATTAAAGGTTCAAAATGAAAATATATTGAACCCTTATAGAATGATTTTAAAACTCATTGAAAAATTAATTCAGAGAAAGACCATTTAGTTTCTCTTTCATAAGCACGTCCTGCACGAAATAAGACAGATTCTTCAAATGGCGGAGCGGTTAACTGGAAACCGGTAGGCATTCCATTATCAGTTAGCCCAGCAGGTAGAGCGAAAGCAGGCAGGCCGAGGTAATCAAAGGGACGCGTGCAGTGTCCTAATAAAGAAAGATATTCGATGAATCCAGGATTGTTTTGAATGTTTGATTCGGCTAAAGTCGGCACCGGAATTGGAACAACCGGTACGTGCAGTACATCCACTTTAGAAAAAACATCACGTATAAATTCAGCCAATATTTCTTTGCGTAATTTAAGTGCGTCCAGGTAATCAACTGCAGACACGAGAAATCCGGTGAGCAGACGCTCTCGTGTTTGTGAACCGTAATCTTCTGCTCGTTGCTTCAACCAGTTTGCATGCGCGGAACTGCTTTCTGCTCCGGCAATTATATTTGCCAGATCGTTGCAGATTTTAAAACTATCCGGAAGCTCAAGCGGCACAATTTCAGCACCTGCAGCTTTAAAAACAGCCAGGCTCTTTTCCATTTCACGCATCACCTCCGGATGTACAGGTGCTAAAAAAGGGGAAGCTCCGGAAGCATAAGTGGTCGGTACACCAATTTTTAAGCCTCTTATTCCGGTTTCTAATTCTGTCAGGTAATCTCCTTTTGGACGTGAAGACGAAGTACTGTCGTTTGGATCTGAACCAGAAATTATTTCTGTGAGCAATGCGCAATCCTCCACGCTTCTGGTGAGTGGTCCAATGTGATCCAGGGAAAAGGAAAGCGGCATTGCACCAAAACGGCTGACACGGCCGTATGTCGGTTTCATTCCTACAAGTCCGCAGCATGACGCAGGAAAGCGGATTGAACCTCCGGTATCAGAACCAAGTGAACCGTAACTCAAAAAACTTGCTACCGCTGCTGCCGGACCGCTTGAAGAACCTCCCGGAATGTATTCCGGATTCCACGGATTACGCACATCTCCCGTAATTTCGTTATGTCCAGTCAGCCCATAAGCAAATTCAACCATGTTCAGACGGCCCATATCCAGTGCTCCCTCCTGCTCGAGATTGAGCAAAACAGTAGCCGTTGTTTCCGGAAAGTATCTTTCGCATATTTTAGCACCGCAGGCCGTGATTTGTCCTGCACGGTAAAACATATCTTTGTGCGTAAGCGGGACTCCGTGAAGCCGCCCCCGTGAATTTCCGGAAGCCAATTCCTGATCCGCTTTTTCAGCAGCGGGCCAAACGTATTCTGAAAATAATCGTGCCAGACAATTCAAGCTGGATCCGTGCTTTTCAAGTTGCGCTAAATTGTTTCGGACTACTTCCTGAGAAGATACTTTTCTCTTGGCAATTGCTGCAGAGACTTCAGTCAGACTCATCCGCGATAAAGCTTCATCCTCCATGCTGTTCTTCCTTTGACTGACGTTTGTTAAATTTAGAGGCTGAAAGGAATTTTGCAAAATCGGCGGGTTCTGCCTCAAATGACAAACGTTTCAAAAAAATATCTTTAGACTTAGTCAGGAATTTTACGGATTTTAATGCAGACTGAACTTCCGGAACATCAGCATTACGCTCAAGAAAAGCGGTGCAGTTGTGTTGCATGGATATTATAAGATGAGGGGAGGAACTTTCTTGTCTCAATAAAGCAATAGCAGAAAAAGACTCTTCCTGTCGTTAATAAAAGTCTTTCCTCCACTCTTGACACAATTAAACAATCTTGTTCTGTATTGCTTTTTCTATCTAGCTTCTTGAAGATCGTAATATTCTATCTTCATGTTGCCTCATTAATATATTGTTGGCCTTCTTTTTTAATTTTAACATCTTCAATATAGGTATCGTCATCGTAACTTTGAGCCAACCTCCATTTAAGGTAATCGTAAGCTTTTATTGGTTCATATTTTGATGGTTGGTCTGTGAAATTTTCAATCATCACATCACGACCTGCATCCACAAAATATGGCATTGAATACCTTGATCTTGCCATATCAGTATTTACTATTCTATGATTCGTAGATTTGAGGATACCATTTGACCATCTTGAGAAAAGGTCTGCAACATTCAATACAATAGAGTTTTCCACTATTGGAACATCTTCCCACTCTCCTGTTTCTCTGTTCTCAACTTGAAGACCTCCCACATCATCAAAACGCCAAAGTAGAGTTATACTACCATAATCGGTATGACTGCCTCCACGGAGTTGGCCTTCCTTTACTTCACCATGCCATTTCGGATAGTGGATAACTCGCATCGTTGAACTTCCATCTATATGCTTCTCTACAAGAAACCCTCTAGGGAGAGAAAACATTTCTTCAAATTTGTAAAGGAATTCAAACGAGAGTAATCGTGCGATACGTTCAATCTTCTGTGCGAGTGGTTTAAAATGAGGAAGTTTGTTCCGGTCAGCAGGCCAAAACCTATCTTGCATACGGTCAGGAGAAACCCAATTATAACTTTCTTTGATATCGCCTGGAGAATCTGGCGTAAGACGCTCGTTCTCCAGCTCTGAATAACCCAGATTTTCTTCCACACCCGAATAATTGTGAAGTATTTTTTCGTCCCTTGGCAATGAAAAAAACAAGTCCATTTGTTCTTTCCAATTTCTAAATTCTGGAATCCACTCATCATAGACATTAGTAAAAACTGCGAAACCGCAAGTTGTATAAGCTTCATACATTTGCTCTACACAATCTTGACTTCTAAAATCTATGATGGGGATTTTCACTTTACAGAGCTCCTACTACTCCTTGAACGAAATAATTCATCGTATCAAGTTCTCTACGTTTGATAGTATCTGCTGGAACTTTTGTGCCATCACGTTTTGTGACACCAGCACTGAATGGATAGAAGTCATCAAGTTCATCATCAAGCCAAGTTGTCTTGACTGTCTCAACAGTATTAACAACTTTGCCCGGCACGTTGATACCCCAAGGACTGAGAGCAACACAATTTTGTTTGAGTCCCAAATTCATCCTACGATTTGGTTTCCAAGTTCCGGCTGCGACTTCATCAACCAATTGTTTGTATACTCCAGACCAATGAAACATCATTCCTGTGATGTATCTATCGGGGCCATTGAGTCCCATTGGAGCGTCATTCCCCATTGACCAAACTTCTTTACCATCTCGTTTCCAAGCTTTCTGTGCAACAACAACCACACTAGGTGAATCAGTTGTTGTGTAAAGGATATCATTTCCACCATCAAGAAGTGCCTTGGCAGCATCCATATCTTTTGGCGGGTCAAACCAACTGTTAATCCAGATAACATTGACCTCAATATTTGGATTCACGCTTTGAGCACCTATCGTAAGTGCATTGATGTTACGAACAATTTCTGGAATTGGATGTGAACCAACTACACCAATTTTATTCGTTTTTGTCATAAGACCTGCAGCAATACCTGTGAGATATCTGGCTTGATATGACATGCAACCATAGTTATCCATGTTGGTATCATTACCTTTATATCCTGTGGCATGCATGAAAATTGTGTCAGGATGTTTCTTTGCAGCCTTTACCATTCCGTCCATGTAACCAAATGATGTTGCGAAAACAATATCATTCTTACGGGCAAGTTTACCTAACAATTTTGCTGCTTCTGCTTCTGGAGCCATTTCAATTCCAGATACTTTGTGACCATATTTTGTCAATGACTGAAAACCTTGTTCATGTCGCATTGACCATCCACCATCATTTTTTGGCCCCACTAAAAGGTATCCAACTTTTACATTCTCTTTACCCGATAGTGAGATACTTGCCGCAATAAGAATTATCGCTCCTACGACTAGAGCTATTATTTTTTTCATGTCAATCTCTCCTAAATGATTAAATGAACCTCAAACTGGTTCGTTGCATAATCCAGCACACTACTGGATACAATTGCACAAAGGTTAGTGCTTTTCGCCTCTGAAAAAGACTTTTCCAAGTGCAGCAGGCATGACCTGGATTCCACGTCGGTTATTCCGGATGGTCACCAAAGTCAGTACCAAAATCGTTAAAACAAAGGGCAGCATTTTCAAAAAATAGGGTGACATTTCTATGCCCAATACTTGTAAACGCAGTTCCAGAGCCAGTGCAAGACCAAAAAGGTAAGCTCCCCCCAATGCCTTAACTGGATCCCAAAAAGCGAAGATCACCAAAGCAACTGCAATCCATCCACGGCCACCAGTAATACCATCCACCCAAAACGGAGTTAATGCAAGCGGAAAATACGCTCCTCCAATTCCTACCAGCATTCCTCCAACTATGAGCGCGAAAAATCGGTAACCCATTACTGAAAGCCCTAGTGAATCACAAACTTCAGGTGCTTCTCCCATTGAACGTATGTTCAGTCCCAAACGGGTTTTATAGAGCAACCACCATGACAATCCAACACAGATATATGAAAAATATACCAGCACATCATGATTGAAAAGAACTGGTCCAAGCACAGGAATAGCATGCAGTCCAGGAATAGGAATACGACTTAAAGGTTCTACTGTTTCACCCGTTAGTTTGTCTCCAAACAAACCACTGAGCCCTGTACCGAAAAATGTCAATGCGAGTCCTGAAGCAATCTGACTTGCCCTTAGCATTAAACAAACTACTCCGTGAATTATTGAGACAAGTCCGGATGCAAGAGCAGCAGCAGCTACAGCATAAAAGTAGTTTTCGGTATTCAGCATGACGACAAAGGCTACTAACGCCCCCACAAGCATCAGACCTTCCATGCCGAGGTTAATCACACCTGCCCTTTCGCTGATTACTCCACCTAGTGTAGCGAATAACAAAGGTGTGCCCATGACAACTGCTGCAATCAATATTTGAATGAAAAATTCCATAATTGTTTTTTTAATTATCTCCCGCTTTTGGCCAAAAACGTTTTATCCGCAAACGATATTCGGTAAAAATATCTGTTCCCAATGCTGTAAACAAGATAATGCCCTGATACAGATAAACCATTGAAATTGGCAGTCCGTATTCTATTTGCAGGACTTCTGCACTGACAAAAATAATGGACATAAAAAATGCGCTGAAGATAACACCCAGCGGATGATTTCTCGCAAGCCAGGCTACAATGATGCCTGTATAACCATAACCGATGGAAATGTCCTGCTGCAGCCGGTAATGAATCCCTGCGACTTCGCTGAATCCTGCGAGGCCTGCAATGGCACCACTTGCGGCAAAGACCAGGATGGTCAAGATACGGATATTCACTCCAGCGTAACGTGCCGCATCAGGATTGTCTCCAGTAAGACGGATTTTAAATCCAAGCTGCGTTTTCCACAAAACCCAGGCGATAATCGCCACAAAAATAAAAGCTATTATCAAGCCGGCATGAATTGAAGTATTGCCAAAATTTGGTAGTTGAGCTTCAGGAGAGAATTCTCTTGTAATCGGAAAGTTGTTACTTACAGGGTCACGCCAAGGACCGAACAACAAATGGTCGATCCAGGCAGCAGCAACATAATTGAGCAGGAGAGAAGTGATGATTTCATTAACACCGAATCGGGCTTTCAGGTATCCCGGAACACTGCCCCATAATCCGCCGCCTATCATGGCCATTATGAACATCAGCACTATCAGCATCCCGCCAGGCAGTTGTCCATCGAAGTTTAAAGCAACCCATGTCATGGCAAAAGTACCCATGTGAAACTGACCTTCTGCTCCGATGTTCCACTGTCGCATTTGGGCAGCAAGAGCAACTGCCAAACCAGTAAACATCAAAGGCGTCATCTTGACCAATAGATCCTGCCAGCCATACTTGGTGAGAAAAATTTCCTCGCCGATAATCTTGTATGCAGCAAAGGGCTCGATACCGACAGCTAAAAAAAAGAACCAGCTAATAAGCAGGACCAGTAACAATGCCGCGGAAAGCACTAAAGCACGTCCACTTGAAGAAGTATTTACTCGCTTTTCTAAAAAAATCTGCACATTAATTTTAGCTGCTATGAAAGATTTCCAGGTCTCAGTTTGAGAGCAGGAAATAAGTTGCAGGAATGAAAAAGGCTACTGTTCAACAGGAGCCCTTGAAGGAGGAAGGTAGTTTCTAGTTATTTGAACGTGGCAATATAAGCCGCTACATTATTAATGGTTTCCTCAGTTGCCAGAGTCATTGCCATGGGACGCATTTGCGCTCCATAAGCATCTCCGGACTTTGCACCGCGAGCTCCGGCTTTGAAGTTTTTAATCTGGCGTACCAGGTACCAGTCATGTTGTCCTGACAGCCTTGGGGCGTTTAAAGCTTTGTTTCCGCCTCCTGCAGGTCCGTGACATGATTGACAAAGCATATAGGCTGCTTTGCCTGCGGCAGCATCACCTTTTACAGTGGAGGGTACCGATTTTGCCGGCATAGCTGACACATAAGCGGCCATATCAGCAATAGCTTGATCGGTCGGCAAGGTTAAAGCCATGGGGCGCATTTGCATTCCGTAGGTGTCTTTTGGATCTGCGCCGCGGATTCCGGCTTTAAAATTTTTGAGTTGCCTTTCCAGGTACCATGTAGATTGACCTGCAATTGCCGGAGCATTGAGTGCTTTATTACCCATACCGTCCGCACCGTGACAGGCAAGGCAAACCGCGTATGAAGCCTTACCTTTTGACGCGTCTCCAGCGGCATGCGCATTAAAAACAAAGATAATTGCAAGAGCGGATGTAATTCCTAAAACAAATAGATTCTTCATCTTAATTCCTATTTAATACATTACAGAGAGGGGATTGGTAAAATTTAAGTAGATATTTTGCTATTTGCTAAATTATAAAGTATTAATTTTGTAACTAGCTAATCTACATTTGGCTAAAATATTTTTGTTTTCTAAGCTTCTTTAATCTCAAAAGGAATGACAGCATCTGTCATCCAGCAATTTTTGAACTCTTTACCTTGCTGAATTGATAGTATAAAGCGAAAGCCTTTGCGGTAACCTTTTGAGGTTGTGATTATTACTTCCTGAACGGCCTGATTACCCTCAACCTTTAAGTCAAGAAAATTAGCATCAAGGTGGTTAAGCAAAGGGCTGTAGGAGATATTCTTAACAAGCATTATAAAATTACTTAGTGGCCCAGTCTGAAGTTTATTTTGTGGTGAAGCAAAGCGGAATGTAACTTCAATACCATTGTCAAATTCATTATTTTGTTGCATTGCCAAAATTTGAAGACTTACAACTTTGTCTGCTTTCAGCTCTGGATTAGGATAGGATTCATCTATATCAATGAGGCCCCAAACGTTTAAAGGTAAAAAAATTAGGCATACTATAAAAAAAGTTTGTTTATAAATATAGTTCATACCTCTCCTAATAAAAAGTTTTTATTTTGAAGAATTATAATTCACTTTATATTTAATATTTAAATTATAAGATAATATTACTCTTATAAGTCTTTTTAGATTAATTTTAAAATTATAAATATCATCTAATTTAATCCCACAAAAATTATAATTATCTTGTTACCAAAAATAAGTTTTTTCTTTTTAAGGGATTGAAGCTACTTGAAGATTAACAAAAAATATTATTTAAATGTAGAGATATATGCTGCTACGTTATTTATTGCAGCGTCATCTGCGAGTGTCATGGCCATCGGACTCATTTGCTGACCATAAGTATCACCGGCGTCACCGCGAATCCTCTTTTTAAAATTTTGCAGCTGCCTCACAATATACCAGTCATGCTGGCCTGCAATAGCTGGTGCATTCAAGGCTTTGTTGCCTTCACCGTTTGCTCCGTGACAGGATGCGCAAATACCATAAGCGGCTTTTCCAGCAGCGGCATCACCTTGTACTGTTGAAGCGGCAGGAGCACTTTTCAGTGTATTCAAATATGCTGATACATCGGCTACTGCCTGTTCATTTGCCAGGATCATAGCCATGGGGCGCATTTGCTGACCGTAGATATCCTCTGCGTGTGAACCGCGGACACCTGTTTTGAAATTTGCAATTTGCCGTGCAACGTACCATTCCTGTTGGCCGGAAATTCTAGGTGCGTTGAGTGCTTTGTTTCCGGCACCGTCAGCTCCGTGACAGGATACGCAAACCGCGAATGAAGTTTTTCCGTTTTCGGCAGATCCTGAAACACTCACTGCTGCAGTTACAGCCGGTGCTGCTTCAGCACTTGCAGTAGAAGCTGTAGAAACTCCTGCAGTGAAAGTTGAGATGTATGAGGCAACATTATCTACGGCTTTATCATTGGCCAGGGTCATTGCCATAGGACGCATCTGCATTCCATAAATATCTTTTTGATGGCTACCGCGGATTCCTTTTTTGAAACTACGCAGTTGCCTTGCGATGTACCAATCAGGCAGTCCTGCAATTTTAGGTGCGTTCAAGGCTTTGTTACCTTCTCCTTCTGCACCGTGACATGCTATACAAGTCAGATAAGCTGATTTTCCGGAATCGGTATTTCCCTTAATAGTCGGCTTCAATGGTGCTCCCTTAAGGGTGCCGATAAAACTTGCCACTTTACTGATGGCAGCATCGTTGGTAAGTGTCATTGCCATCGGGCGCATCTGCATGCCGTATAGATCTTCCGCGTGTGTTCCACGGATACCGTCCCGCCAGTTACGTAATTGTCTTTCAATATACCAGCCCTGTTGTCCAGCCAAACGCGGGGCTCCCAGTTTTTGATTGCCTTCTCCTTCAGAACCGTGACAAGAAGCACATGGAGCATATAGAGGTTCGCTGACAGTAGACTGCATTACAGTAACTACAGTGCTAGCCTTTATAGCTAAGGGTTTAGTTGTAGAAACTCCTTTTAAGGATGCTAGGTAAACTGATACGTTCCGCACTGCGTCATCGTTGGCAAGTGTCATTGACATGGGACGCATTTGCTGTCCGTAAAGATCTTTATTATGAACACCACGGATTCCAATTTTGAAATTATTCAGCTGTCTTTCCACATACCAGTCCTGAAGTCCAGCTATTTTTGGTGCATTCAAAGCTTTGTTCCCTTCACCGTTTGCACCGTGGCAGCTCACACAAACAGCGTAGGATGATTTACCTGATTCTACATCTCCTACTACACCTGAGTGTTTGGTCGGACCTTTAAGCGTAACAATGTAAGAAACTACATCTTCTATGTCCTTATCTGTAAGATGAATTGCCATAGGCTTCATTTGCATCCCGGTAATATCATTAACATGTGTTCCACGAATACCATTTTTAAAATTATGAAGTTGTCTTACTAAATACCATGACATTTGACCAGATAATCTGGGGGCATTATTTATCTTTTTTCCAGCAGCATTCTCACCGTGACAAGCAACACATGTTTTATACTTTGCTTTCCCACGTTCAATATTAGCTTCTGCAAGAACACTTATTGAAAAAAATATTCCTAAGGAAATAGTGATTAACCCCGATAAAAATCGTTTCAACATAAAAATCTCTTTGTAACTTAGTCTTATGATCTAAATTAGTTCAAAAGTAATATTTATAGTTATTAAATATAGCAATAAAATAACTTTAACAAGAGTTTTAAAAATACGCAAATACTTTGATGTTCAAAATAAATATTTTATAGTTTAATCATCTGTATTAACGTAAATGGCTGGAGCACGACACTCTTCGAAGGACTGCGATTTATAACTGTATGCTCCTCCTGCTCGGACTTTTTGACGGTCCACCTCTAGATTTGGCAGACATTCCAAATAATTTTCCGAATTCAGCGAATTAGCACAACCACTGATTGTCAAAAATGTAAGAATGCCAGGTAAAGCACAGAGCATAATATGCTTTAATAATCTTATTTTAATTTGCTCGGCAAGACACATTGGGATCATGGATTCCCAGTTTGTTGTTTTGCCTGTAAACGCAGAATATGATGAGTCAAACGGACGCAAAAATAATCAATGTCAGCAGAAGTTGTAGGCCAGCCCCAACTGACACGCAAACTTGATTTTGCCTCAGCACGGGAAAGTCCCATGGCTAACAGCACATGACTTGCCTCCATGGCACCGGAAGAACAGGCAGATCCCGTTGAAACCGCTACTCCGTCCATATCCAGAGAAATCAACAAACTTTCTGCACTGATTCCATGACAGCCAAAGTTGAGAGTGTGTGGCAAACTATTTTCTAGATCGGTGTTGATAAAAATACCCTCGAGTTTTGCTATTTCCTCCAACACAGACTGTCTGAATTTAAAGAACTGTGCACGAAGTTTGGATTGATTTTTAAGATACCATTCAACCGCTTTGGCAAAACCAACGGCCAACGTCACATTTTCTGTTCCTGCCCGCCTTGCACGTTCCTGTTTTCCACCGCTGATGAGAGACTGGAATGGGGTCCCCTCTCTGACATAAAGCAATCCTATTCCGCGTGGTCCGCCAAGTTTATGTGCAGTCGCAGTCGCATAATCAATTCCGGATGTACTTAAATCAAGCTCGATTTTCCCGAATGCTTGTACGAGGTCAGTATGAAAAGGAATTTGCTGCTGTTGCGCAATTTTAGTTAATTCTGCTATTGACTGAAATTTACCAGTTTCGTTGTTTGCACTGATCAGTGAAATCAAAACTGTTTCCGGACGGATCGCCCCACTCAGATCATCTAGAGCTAAAGTTCCGGATGAATCAACTGTCAGTTCAGTGAACTCTATATTTTGTTGTTCAGCAAGAATACGGCAAGTTTCCAGAACAGAAGGATGCTCAACTGCTGAGCTGATGATATGCTTTTCTCCGGAAGTCATTAATAACTGCCGGAGGACGGTATTGTTGCTTTCAGAACCTCCGCTGG
>ERZ1048872.2132-NODE-2132-length-14635-cov-8.248354_pt1 | contig 14635 bp, 16 predicted proteins | sample MGYA00383100_ERZ1048872 | MGnify/ENA primary metagenome ERZ1048872 (study PRJEB29581, sample SAMEA5548370) | metagenome | biome: marine; feature: coastal; material: water | depth 50 m | study: Short-term variability in the microbial, nano- and picoplankton... | reverse complement strand
AATTAATTTTCATACTGAAATCTTGGTATCATTATATTCAGCATATCCTAGCACATCACAATACAGCCCATAACGTTCAGTGGTTTATTGGGGGAAAGTGCAATGTCCTATACTAGAGAACTCGATACAAACTTGCCAGCGACTGGGATAGTAAAGGTAATAAAAATCATATTATTTAGAATTTTTGATCAAGCCTTGATCCAAAAGATACTTTCGCATTTTATCAACCTTATTTTTGGGAACCATACCTGTGCTCAGATAGTTACCCTCAATTTTTGCGCAATGACGTGGGATCATCGCCTCCATCACCTTTTCAAGTCGCAGCCTAATCACCATTTCAGTGCGTAGCTCAAGCAGTTCTTCACCGGAAAACTTTCCAATCAGCAAGGCCCCGGTACTAGATTTTCTATCAGCCCACTTATCAATACCTAGATCAGTATGATGCATGATTGCGAGATTTTGAAACTGAACCGCGCGCATTGCATTATATACAGCATCTTCAGTACCATGTTCTTTAATTTTAGCTTGGGTTTGCTGTGCATGCAAAATTGCCAATCCCGCATAATGAAATACTGTTCGCTCTTCACGGCCATCTTGGATTGCTAAGGCATAGTCTTTATACCCGCAGTCCTTTAATATATTAGAACATTTGGCAATTATATCCGTTAAATCAGTGTCGACATTCCAATTCGGAGAAAGACTTATTGAGTCGCCCTCAATAACCTTTGCCTTGATAATTGGTTCATTTTCATCATCTGAATTAGTCATTTCCAGGGTCTCTCATAATAGCTTTTGCTTCAGATGCTGCCCTTATATTTTTTGATCTGCTGGGCTCGGGTCTTTTTCATCTATTTCCTCTTTTGCATCGCGCTCGATATAGTCCACTGGTCGTGAAACCTCACCGTTGGCACGCTTTCCAACTAAAAGAGGAAGCATTTCCAGATGCGTTGAAGAGCTGAATGTGGTCGCAGGTGGCTCTTTCCAGGACATAGTGTCGAAGGCTTCGCAGGTCGGGCACACTGGGTCCCATTCAGATTGGGCCGTTTGACAATTTTCGCAAACCCATTGTGGACCTCTTTGGGCACTTAGCGCTTTGGCAAGCCATGCGCGTACTGCGTGATCCTCTCCTCCTTCGCCGCGTTCAATGGCGGCCATAATTGTAAGAATATGGGCATCAGGTTCCTGATCCAATAGCGTGCCCAAAGCGCGCCGTGCCCCCGGAAAATCCTCTGCCACCAAATGCAATTCAGCCAGTGTCAATTTTGTTTCACGGTGTTCTGGTGCAAGCTTGCTTAGCGCTTCAAACCGTTTTAACCGCTCTAAAGGCGTTTCATCCGGGGTTATTTCGCAGAACACAGCTGCCAAATCTGGATGTGGTTGGGACCCCCAGGCTTTTTTGATAACCCGCAATGCGTATTTATGCTTGTCTTGCTCGATATAACTCCGGGCAGCCATCACAGCTGCCGGGACTAGATCGGGGGATAATCTATTAGATTCTATTGCTGCCTCACGCGCCTCGATTGTTTGTCCATCATCTAGAATTCCTCGCGCTTGTGACAGGGCTAAAACCGCATCACGACGTTTATGCACATCGCGCGGCAGACTGCCGTGCTTTAACTTCGCGTTCAGCGTTTTTCGCGCACCCCGCCAATCTTGGGATCGTGCTTGTAACGATAGCAGAATATCTTGCGTTTCTTCATGCTTGGGCTTTATCAAAAACGCTTTTTCTGCCAATTTTAATGCAACCCCGGTTTCGCCATCTTCCAATCGTTGTTTTAAAATGCCGCGAATACCAACAAATCGGGTCTGTTGATCTGTGATTAAGGTTTTATAAATCTCAGAAGCTTTTTGTCGGTCGCCGGACATTTCTGCAGCTTGAGCAGCCAATAGGTTGGTCAGAGCCGGTTTTTTCAGATATCTTTCAGCTTTAGACGCTTTTGACATTGCAAGACCTCCCTCACCTGAGGCCAAGGCCAACATACCTTCTGAAAAGGCTTGATATCCCTTGCGTTCACGGCTTCGAAAAAAATATCGCGATACGGCCGTTTCATCCCCGTTAATAAATCGTAATATTGCCACCAGCAGGGTGAATAATTTTAGCATCAACCACACGGCAACACTTAAAATACAAATAAAAATTACCGTTTGTAGCGGGCTAATTGTGTACTCAGTGCCGGCAATTGTTGTCTGCACATCCCCAAGAATAATATTCTCGGCGTCCATCAAATAGGTGATGCCCATAGCCAAGGCCGCAACCAGCGCCAGAAAAACAAGAATTTTAAATAAAGAAAGCAACATCTAAGCGCCCTATTTTTCTATTTGTGCCATTATTGTGTCTATATAAGCAACCACTGCAAGACGTTCCTCGGCTTGGGAAATCCAGTCACCCATTTGGGTTCGTGCAGCTAAATCAAGCGATTCAAGTTCTGACAACGCGTCTGCCAGTTTATCGTCTTTCACCGCAGCTTCGGCGCGTGACAGTATTGCATCGGCAGACATACCTTCCCTAGGCATAACTGAACGGGCCTTGAGTTGCGTTTTTAAATAATTTGTAAAAGTTTTTGCCTGTGCTTCCTTTCCCTCTGAACGGGCAGAATTTAGGGCCATTCGCGCCACAATTGGGAATTGTTCGACTAATTTCTCTTTGGTAACAAAACCGGTCTTTGCGTATTTATGTAAAAGATCAGGGGCTTTCAAATTACTGGCGGCTTCATAATCTACAAGTACTTCTGCATAGTTATCTCCATTTTTTATAGCTGAAGAAAGTCTGGCAACTACTGAAAATATCCGTGCTTCATGAGCCGTCTGTTTCGCCAAGGTCTCTTTTTCCTCAGCTTCCTGCATAACTGCCAGCACCTGCTCTCTTTGAAGCGTCAGTGTTTTCTGCAAAGCCTCGAGTTCCTTGCTGTGCTTTTCAAGAATATCCTCCGGAACTGCCTTTAGCACAGGGCGTTGTTCTAAACTATCTATACGCTTTGAAAGCTTTGAAACCTGCAAGTTTACACTCTCAATTTCAGTGAGGGCTCGATTTATTTCATCACCCAAAAGCTCTGTTTTTTCTGATGTATTATTGTTTCCAGCGCGTAAAATATACAACTCCAACTTGGATTGAACATTAGACATTTTTTTTTCAAGCTCTAAAATTAATCCTTTTTGCTCCGAAATATTAGCGCTAAAATCTGGTTGCTCTTCATTGGGCGAAGATGATGATATCAAAACACCATATTTATATAAGCCAATTGCAGCCCCAAATCCGATAGCGACAGATAAAATCCCGCCAGCAATTAAAACGGTCATATTGGCACGATTAGGTGCGGCTTTTTGAGAATATACTGTCTGTTTTTGATCCTGAGTTTGCCGCTCAAGCTCAAGTATATCGTCTTTTGAAACATCTATAATCTCTGGGTTTTTATCACCCTGATGGTTGGCTTTTTGCTCAACCTCATCAACACCACCCTTACTCTGCTGAGCGATCTTCGAAACTTTCTCTTTTTTAGAACGCTTTTTTACAGGCGTTTTTTGTTTTTCTGCTTCTATATTTTTTGTACTATCTTCTTTTTTCGTCATCTAAGACCTCGTTGATCGCAGATAAAACCTTATGTGTTAGTTTAATGGTGCTTTGCCAGCGGCTCAAGCAAGTTCGCATCTCTTAATAACCGCACAACGCTTTGTTGCATTGCTTTTTGATCGGGCGATTTGGCAATACTGCAATTTATATCGGGGGTTTTGGCAAATACTTGGGCAATAGATTGGCTCATTGCAACAATATAAGTCTGTATGGAAGGCTGTATCTGCTTCAGAAACAACTCAGCTGTTCGCGGCGAAAAGATAGGAACAATAACTGGTATATTTGCACTAAATAGCTGCTTGGCCTTTTCATTGAGAGTTTTTTCAATTTGGTCGTAGACGACGGCCGTATCACATGGGCGTCCCATATCAGACAATCGTTGAGCAATTCTTCCCCGACTATGAACGCCTCGTACATGAACCATACGGCCCTTAGTGGGACCACTTTCGATTAAATCTATCAAGTCCGTTGAATCCCCTCCTGCAGAAATCGCGGAAAACCCGATCTGCCGCGCTGCTTCAGCCGTCGTATCGCCAACGCAAAAACAATGACACCCATCCGCAATCGTTGAAGCGGAAAATCGCTCAACAGCGTTGGGTGAGGTAAATATCACTCCTTCGTACTGGCTCAATTCTGGTAATTCTCCTGTCGGAGCAATCGCAAGAACAGGGCTTATGACGATATTCAACCCGGGACATTCATTTAAAAGTTCTGCGGCAAAGCGCTCTGCAGCGGCGCGCGGCCGCGTTATCAATACAGAAGGCAACTGAGCAGTGGGATTGTTTGTCATGCTCTGGGATGCTACCTGCCTTAGACACGTCACACAATGGAAGAAATTATGGTTGCGAGCGGTGGCCTTTATCTTGGGTTGGAAAGCAGCTGCGACGATAGCGCCGCTGCTATTGTGCAGGTTTTGCCGGGCCAAAAAGCAAAGGTTTTATCTTCGGTTGTTATTGGTCAGTCAGTTTTGCACAAAGAGTTTGGCGGTGTTGTCCCTGAGGTCGCTGCACGCGCGCATGCTGAGCGAATGGATATATGTGTCACTGATGCTTTGGCGCAAGCCGAAAAGACCCTAAAAGATGTCGATGTGATTGGCGTTACCTCTGGCCCAGGCTTGATAGGAGGCGTTTTATCCGGTGTCATGAGCGCCAAGGGGCTGGCTTTGGGCTTGGGCAAACCCTTGATCGGTGTCAATCACCTTGTTGGTCATGCTTTGACTCCGCGTATGACAGATCAGGTAGGCTACCCTTACCTCATGCTATTGGCTTCTGGCGGGCATTGCCAATTTCTAATTGTAAAATCTGCGCAAGAGTTTCACCGATTGGGCGGAACCATTGATGATGCCCCAGGTGAAGCCTTTGACAAGGTTGCTCGATTACTGGGACTGCAGCAACCCGGCGGACCCGAAGTGGAAAAAAAAGCTCAAGGCGGCGACCCAAATCGTTTTCGTTTTCCCAGGCCTTTGCTTGATCGCCCCGGATGTGATTTGTCATTTTCGGGCTTAAAGACGGCGGTTTTACGGGCCCGTGATAGCATGCTTGAAGATCAGGGCGGACTTTATGATCAAGACCGCAGCGACTTTTGCGCCAGTTTTCAAACCGCTGTGGCGGATGTTTTGGTGGAAAAGTCGGGGCGTGCCGTTGAGCAGTATTTACGCCTGAACCCACATAAACCAACCTTAGCTGTTGCAGGGGGTGTTGCAGCAAATTCTGAAATCCGAAGGCGATTAAAACAACTTGCCGCTGATCTAAATTTAACCTTTGTCGCACCGCCGTTAAAATTCTGCACTGATAACGCCGCAATGATTGCCTATGCTGCTGCTGAACTTGATCAGCTTGGTGTCTGTCACGATATGACTTTATCTGCTCGGCCTAGATGGCCTTTGGACGAAAAACAGTCGGCGCTTTTAGGCAGTGGCAAAAAGGGAGCTAAAGCATGACTTTCACGGTGCTGGGTGCTGGCGCATTTGGATCAGCTTTGGCTATTGCACTGGCACGAGGCGGAAAAGATGTGATCTTGTGGGGACGCAACAGCGATCACATGCGTTTGATGCAATCTTCAAGACAAAACCAAAAACACCTAGGGGATGCACAATTTCCAGCCTCATTGTGCGCAACTGACAATCTAAGAGAGGCCTGTCAAAAGGAAGTGATTTTCCTTGCGGTTCCGATGCAACAGCTTTCAGAACTTCTGTCAAAAATTGAAACTGATTTGGACGCTAAAGTGCTCGTTGCCTGCTGTAAGGGCATTGATTTAATTACGGCGCAAGGACCAACAGGAATAATCAAACAGCTGGCTCCTAAAGCTGAGGCCGCAATACTGACCGGTCCGAGTTTTGCTTCTGACATAGCAAAAGGATTGCCAACAGCCCTGACGCTTGCTTGTGCATCAACTGAAGTTGGCAAGACAATCCAACATGAAATTGCAACCGATGCATTACGGATTTACCGAAGCGAAGATGTAAGCGGAGCCGAGTTAGGAGGCGCACTAAAAAATGTCGTGGCGATTGCCTGCGGTATTGCAATTGGTGCTGGGCTTGGGGACAGTGCTCGCGCCGCTTTAATGACCCGCGGATATTCGGAAATGTGCCGGATGGCACTGGAATTTAATGCAAAACCCGAAACTCTGTCGGGTTTGTCTGGCCTTGGTGATTTAAGCCTGACATGCATGTCGGATGGATCTAGAAATTATCGGTTTGGACATGCACTCGGCAGTGGTCATCAACAGGATGAGACACAAACTGTTGAAGGTAAATCAACAGCTCAGGCAGCGGTAAAGCTGGCTCAAAAATTGGGTCTAGATATGCCGATCACCAAAGCTGTAGATGATTTGGTTTCAGGCCGAATTGACGTCGCTCAGGCAACCCGTATGTTAATGTCTAGACCGCAAAAGGAAGAATAAATGCTCGTTGCTCTTATCGCCCACGACAAAGCCAATCACTTGGATGTAAGGACAGAAAATAGGGCCGCTCATCTGGAATATATCAAAAACTCGGGCAATGTTTCCCAAGCAGGCCCTTTCTTGGATGAAAACGGGGAAATGATTGGGTCTTTGATCGTGCTAGAGGTGGATAGCTTTCCCGACGCACAAAACTGGGCGCAAAACGACCCCTATGCCAAAGCCGGTCTATTCGAAAGTGTTCGCTTGATACATTGGAATAAAGTGATTTAAGCGATGCAGTATTGGCTATTCAAATCTGAGCCCAACACTTGGAGCTGGGAGGATCAGGTCGCAAAAGGTAGCGTTGGCGAAGAGTGGGATGGCGTTCGCAATTATCAGGCACGCAATTTTATGCGGCAAATGCAAATCGGTGATCAGGGGTTTTTTTACCATTCATTGAAACAAAAATCTGTTGTTGGAATTGTCGAAGTTATTGCCACAGCCCATCCCGACAGCACCACGGATGATCCACGCTGGGAATGCGTCGATATCAAAGCGGTAAAATCAGTATCACAGCCGGTTAGCCTTTCACAGATTAAAGAACGCATTGATTTGGCTGATATGGTTTTGATAAAAAACTCGAGGTTATCCGTGCAACCGGTGACCTACCAGCAATGGGCCATTATCTGTGAAATGGCAGGCGTTTAACCCGGCAATTGCTGGTCGACAGATCAGGTTTGAACAGCCCAATGTGCGTGGTGCAACAATGGTATTGCCCCAAACTATACGTTTATCTTAGGCAAGACGACGGGCAATATCCACATATGCTGAAGGAACAGCCAAACCCTCTGACTGCGCGGCTTCACGTGCTTTTAGTCGCCGCTGACCGGGAAGCCGTGCGCCTTGGGCTGCATTAATTTCGCCAAGAAGTTGCTCAAAGCGGTTTGCAAATCCCTCTCCATCAGCCTTTTGCCCTGGTTTTATCGCTAACAGAAATTGTCCAACCCGAGGCGGCGGCCCGCTTGCATTGAAAAATGATCCCGCTGCGCTGCTCAGCGAACTTCCGGTATGAACCGCAGCCAGAGTTTCAACCATTAATGCCAGAGCGGTGCCTTTGGCTTCGCCAATGGGAACCATTGTCCCTTGCAGCGCCGCTGCCGGATCTGTTGTCGGGTTTCCAGCACTGTCCAACGCCCAACCCTCTGGGATAGTCTGGCCGCTTTTGCTGGCATTCATAACTTTGCCTCTCGCCACTTTTGAAAGTGACAAGTCCATGACCAAATCAGGCGCATCTGCGCGCGGGACAGCAAAGGCAATTGGGTTAGTACCAAACTGGGCTTCGGCGGCGCCCCAAGGGGCTATGGCTTTTGGTGTATTGGCCACCATCATGCCAATCAGTCCTTTTTGGGCCAGTTTTTCAACTTGTATCGACAAGGCACCACAATGATGGGAATTGAAAATGGACATGCTGGCAATGCCATAAAGATGTGCTGCCTCTGCCCCGCGCTCAATAGCTTCATCCAAAGCGGGGTAGGCAAACCCGCAATCTGCATCGATAGAAATACTTGCTGGGAAAGGGCTTTGCACTCGAATTTCGGCTTTTGGATTGATTTTACCACTTTTTAACTGCGCAGCGTAATCCTCAAGACGGGAAAACCCATGGCCTACTTGACCCTCTGATTCAGCAGCTACCAAGGCCCGGGAAACGGATAAGGCAACGGCTGCGCGTGCGCCAACACCAATTAAAGCATCACAAATAAGCTGTTCTGCCTCGGATAGAGTCATTTTTTCTACTGTTGCCATCATATACCCCACTCGAGAAAAACTAACAGTCTCTAGCACGCTTCCACAAGAAATACATCAAGGCTTGAGAATGATTTTAGGCGCCATCACTGAACCGCTCCGAATATCCTCAAAGGCCGCTTTTCCCTCAGCCAAAGGCCGCTTTTCTGTCCAGTCCAAAATCCCAAGACGACCCTCGAAAATAGCTAGTGCTGTTTCACGAAAATCCTGTGAGGTATAGGTGTACGTTCCGATGAAGGTAATTTCTTGAAGCGTCATACGGCGAATATCCAAACCCCCAACGGCTGATCCCAGTCCTATATGCGCAATCACGCCGCCCGGTTGAACCTGTGCGCTAGCCATTTCTCGGGTCGCCTCATAGCCCACCCCATCAACAACAATATCAAAATCTGCCCCACTCTCTAACGCATCAGGCGACAGGACATTTTGCCCGCAATTATTTATAAGGTAATCGCGCCGAACATCATTTGGTTCAAGCATGGTGATCTTTTTAACCCCTAACGCTTGGGCACTTAAAGCCGCCCCAAGACCAATTGCGCCGCCACCGATAACCAATACTTTTAGCTCTGATGGATTGTTACGCGCGGCAGCCAGAGCCAGTTTGACTGCATGCCATCCGCAGGCAATTGGTTCTGCCAATGCGGCCTTTTCTAAGGGTATATTTTTTGGAACGGTTACCAGATTTTGATCTGGCATCGTGACCCATTCGGCAAAAGCGCCCTCGCGCGGCGGCATCGAAATTATCTGTCGGTCCGGGCAGAGATTATCCCGCCCTGCCAAACAGGCACGACAAGTACCACACGAGACCAATGGGTTGATAGTGACCTGTTCGCCATCCCGAGGGCCACCCACAATCACACCGGCGGCTTCGTGACCCAAAATTAGAGGCGCAGGACGGCGGTCATCATGCCCAAGAAATGCATGCATATCCGACCCACAAATGCCCACGCTATCAACTCGGATAAGCTGCCTGCCATCGTTCTGAACCGGGTCTGGTACATCTTGATAGCTTAATTGCATCGGGCCTGTATAAACCAGTGCTTTCATTTTGCTGTGAACCCCCCATCCACCATTAAAACCTGACCGGTGACATAATCTGATGCCCGCGATGCCAGAAATAAAACAGTCCCGTCTATGTCTTCCAATTCACCGTTTCTGCCTATGCAGGTTTGCTGCGCATTTTGAGCAGAGCGTTCGGGATCTGCAAAGACGGCAGCTGTCAGTTCGGTGCGAAAGAATCCGGGCCCTATCGCATTGGCATTAATGCCCTGTGCGGACCACGCTTGGGCCATGGCTCTGGTCATTTGCGCAACACCGCCTTTTGAGGCACCATACGAAAGTCCACCTGAAAAGGCCCTATAGCTTTGCAAGGATGCAAAATTGATAATACGACCCCATCCTTTGGCTTGCATTGCAGGCACCAAATACTGAGAAAGGAAAAATGGTGCGCGCAAGTTCAGATCAAGCGTAATATCCCAACCTTCAGGGGTAATATCATCTGCCGGTTCACGCGTATTTATACCCGCCGCATGAACAATAATATCAGGATCACCATAGGGTTCAGCCACTTTTTTGGACAGGGATTTCAAGCCAGTTCTATCCACTAAGTCATGGTCAACCACAGCGCATTGGCTTGGCATCGATGCTTGAAGCTCAAGCAGCGCTTCGCGCCGACGCGCAACGCACACCACCTTTGCGCCGGCCGCAGCCAAAACCAGTGCTGAGCGCCGACCCAGACCCGAACTTGCGCCGGTGATGCAGGCAATCTTTCCGCTTAAGTCGAAAAGTGCTGGTATAGATTTCGGATCAAGCATTTGCGCTTAGATCAAAAATTTCATCCGGAAAGTATTTTTTGAGCCTGATATCGGCGGTACGTGCATGTCCCTCCATACCTTCAAGTCGGGATATGCGCGCTGTTGCCTCGGCAACGGGTTTTGCCCCACTGCGCGTTGCACGTTGCCATGTGACGATTTTCATATATTTATGCACCGACAGACCGCCTGTGTAAGACGCCGCGCCTGAGGTCGGTAAAACGTGGTTCGTCCCAGAGGCCTTGTCGCCAAAGGCCACCGTAGTCTCTTCACCCAAAAACAGTGATCCATAGCAGTTCAGCCTTTCTAACCACCAGTCAAGATCTTCCGCTTGCACGGTCAAATGCTCTGGCGCATACTCGTCTGACGTCGCAGCCATTTCTTCACGGTTTGAACAAAGAATGACTTCGGCATAATCGCGCCAAGCTGCTGTTGCATTTTCTCGGTTTACCTCTGGCAAATCCGCGATCAGTTCCGGAACAAGTTTCATAACTTCATTGGCAAGCGGGCGATTATCAGTGACAAGCCACACTGGCGAATTATATCCGTGCTCTGCCTGACCCACCAGATCCACAGCAACTACCATTGGATCGGCTGAACTGTCTGCCAAGATTAGGCTATCAGTCGGGCCTGCGATCATATCAATGCCAACCCGACCAAATAAAATACGCTTTGCCTCGGCAACAAACTGATTACCTGGTCCCACTAAAATGTTTGATTTCGGCAGACCAAAAAGGCCAAATGTCATGGCGGCAACACCCTGAACCCCGCCCATGGCCATAATTGTATCTGCACCGCAAACATGCGCCGCGTAAATGATTGCAGGTGCAATGCCGATATCCGGGCGCGGAGGAGAACAGGCAACAATATGATTGCATCCGGCAACCTTGGCCGTTGTCACTGTCATAATAGCACTTGCGATGTGGCTATAACGCCCTCCCGGAATATAACAGCCTGCCGCATCAACAGGAATACTCTTCTGACCCGCAATCAAGCCTGGGACCACCTCGATTTCGATGTCTTTTAAGGTCTCTTTTTGTGCTTCTGCAAAACGCCGGACGTTGTCATGTGCAAAATCAATATCACGCTTTAAGCGTTCTGGAACCAATGCGATTGCTGCGTTTATTTCATCTTCGCTCAAAATCACATTGCCTGTATAATTGTCAAACTTGGCAGCATATTCTAGCGCGCCTGCATCCCCGCGGGTCTCAATATCATTGAGAATACTCTGAACAGTAGCGCTTACATCTGTTGCATCAGAAGTTGAGGTCAGGGTTGCTTTTTTAAGGTATTCTCTCGTCATGTAAGGTTCCTAATTGTAGATATCTGGCAAAAGTAATGTCGGCAGCGCAGGGATGAATTTAGCCGCTATAGCGTCGAATAGCATAAAAACTACGAAAGGCACTGCCCCGACCGCAATTAACCCACGCTCTCTTGGGAACCCTTTAGTAACGAACAGGTTTAATCGAAATGAAGACACTATAAACCCTAGGGTTAGGGTAGTGATCATCATTGCAAAAAGCTGAACTTCATTCATCCCAATATTTCCGACCAATAGATTAAATTTGCTGCAAGCATAACGCTATTTTTTGTTGTTCCCATTATACAACCTACTGTCAGCAAAACACCAATTTTGGTCGAAATAGGACGTGCATGGGTATCAGTCAAAGATTTGACTGAGTGAACAAAGCAGACAGGGTTAACGACATTTCTATTTCTAAGCTCATTATTGTTTGATTCTGATCGGATTGTAAGCGCTTGCATTTATTTCTGCAAGCGCTTACATAAATATTTAAGTTTCTTTTTGAATTCACTTCTAGTGACATGGATTGGCTTTAAACGCGCCGCGAGATCATTAATGACCAAAGGATCAACAATCCCGACCCTAGCTGATGTTGCCCGCCAAGCAGGTGTTTCAACGGCAACTGTTTCACGCTGCCTTAATTCGCCTGAGCAACTAAGCAAAACAACGCGCGAAAGGGTTTTGCAAACAGTGCAACATTTGGGATACGCGCCAAATTTTAACGCGCGCGCGCTGGCCGCAAAAAGAACAAACACCGTCGGGGCCATTATTCCAACCATGGAAAACGCAATTTTTGCTCGCGGATTGCAATCCTTTCAAGAAGAATTAGGCCTACTTGGCATGACATTACTGGTTGCAAGTTCTTCATATAGTCAAACGTTAGAAGAACAGCAGATTAAAACACTCATTGCGCGGGGTGCGGATGCGCTTCTTTTGATCGGTCATTATCGCTCGCAAAAAACCTATGATTTCTTAAACAAGCGCGGGGTTCCCGTTTTAGTGTCCTGGATTTACCGAGACGGGGAGGACCAGATATCGATTGGATTTGATAACCGGAAGGCTATTACACCTTTGGCCGAAAAAATCATCGCTCTAGGCCACAAAAATATTGGGTTTATATCCGCTCCGTTGTCAGAAAACGATCGGGCCTGTGATCGGGTAGAGGGCGTACAGTCAGTCATGAAGGCGTCAGGATTGGATCCAAGAAACCTAAACTTAATAGAAATTCCTTACTCAATTGAAAACGGCGAGGCCGCCTTTAAAAAACTCATGTCTTGTGAAAAACCGCCTTCCGTTGTTATCTGCGGCAACGACGTCTTTGCGGTTGGGGCCATTAAATCTGCAAAACAACTTGGCTATAAGGTTCCTTCAGACATTTCGATCACAGGCTTTGATGATATTGAATTGGCCAGTGTTATTGAACCTGCCCTGACCACTGTCCATGTTCCGCATCGAAAAATGGGGAAAATCGCAGCAAGAATGTTGGTGGATATGATTGATCATAAAAAGCCAAAGAGCCGCGAACTCGGCACAAGTGTTATATTCCGCGAAACGCTTGGACCACCCAGATTATAAATCCTAATAAGGGCTGTAAAAAGTGGGCATTTTGAATATATTCAATGAAAACTGAAGCCGAGGAAACCCATGATCAGAAAATTTGATGCATCCACAGCCCTGCTTTTGATTGATGTTCAAAAAGGCGTCAATGATACCCAGTATTATGGCGGCTCCAAGGGGCAGCGAAACAATTTGGATGCCGAAACCAACATTCTTTCAATACTAAAAAAATGGAGAACTTCGGATCGGAAAATTGCCTTTACCAAACATGATTCACGCGAGAAAAACTCACCTCTAAAACTCTGCCTTGAAAGCGGCCAGCAATTAGAGGGTATGGAGCCTTCAGAGCATGACATCGTTGTTGAAAAGGATGTAAACAGTGGGTTTGTTGGCACATCTTTAGAGTTGGATTTGCGGCGCGCTGGCATCCAACGGCTCCTCGTTGTGGGCTTTTTCACAAATGTCTGTGTTGAAACGACTGTGAGGATGGCGGGTAATATGGGATTTGACACATATCTTGTACATGATGCCTGCGCCGCCATGAATGGCATTGGCCACGATGGCGCCTATTATGATCCTGATCTGGTTCACAATATGGCGATCGCAAATTTACACGGCGAATTTTGCACCTCTATCGTAACTAAGGATGCCTTGGAGCTTTGCGATCAGGACGCCGAATTTCTAGACCGCGTACAGGGCAACGAATGATGTTTGGCGTTGCCTCGATGACAGCCCCTTTGCGCAAAGTGGCTGTTATGAAACCGGGCCTGTCGCTTGCAACTGCTGATCCAGAGAAATGGCACTACGGTCCCCTTTTTGATCCCGATAAGGTTGCCGGCATCCACAGCGAATTTGTGCAGATGCTGCATACCTCCGGTGCGGAAATTTTTTGGATGCCAGAAGATGATCGCGGCATCGCAGATGCAGTTTTCACCTATGATGCTTCGCTTATGACAATGTCAGGCGCGATCCTGATGTCACCGGGCAAAGCTTTAAGGTCTGGCGAAGAGGCCATCCACCGCGAATTCTATAAAGCCCATAATATTCCAGTGATCGGCGAAATTACCGGTCAAGCCCGTGCCGAGGCCGGGGATACACTATGGCTTGATGAGCGCACATTGGTGATTGGACGCGGCTTTCGTACAAACCAGGCCGGTGTTGAGCAGTTAAAAAGCATCGTTAAACCCTTGGGGGTTGATGTGCATGTTTTTGACCTTCCGGTTTTTTCAGGAAAGGCTGCATGCCTGCATTTGATGTCACTGCTTAGTCTTGTGGACACATATTCCGCCCTCGTTTGCCTGCCGCTTTTGCCTGTTGGGTTATATGAGCTGCTGAACGGCAAGGGTTTTTCGATAATTGAGGCTCCGTATTCGGAATTTCTTTCCAGCAATACGCTAAGCACAAATATCTTGGCCACAGCGCCAGGCGAGTGCATCATGCTAGACAGCCTGCCGCAAACCCGCGCAGCGCTGATCAACAAAGGAATAAATGTTCAGGTATTCAAAGGGGATGCGCTGTGTATCGGGTGCGAAGGCGGGCCCACATGCCTGACACGGCCACTGCTTCGGTCTGAAGCATAATACACTTTGATTTTCAGCTGGTCGACGCTTTGAATTTTTCCACCAAATAGGGTCCGGATTTTACCGCAGGATAGCGGCTTGAATGATCAAGCGGGGCAATATCAGCATCCCAGTTTGGCTGATGAAAAAATGC
>ERZ1048872.2131-NODE-2131-length-14635-cov-36.445953_pt1 | contig 14635 bp, 9 predicted proteins | sample MGYA00383100_ERZ1048872 | MGnify/ENA primary metagenome ERZ1048872 (study PRJEB29581, sample SAMEA5548370) | metagenome | biome: marine; feature: coastal; material: water | depth 50 m | study: Short-term variability in the microbial, nano- and picoplankton... | reverse complement strand
ACTAATTTGGATGCAATTTTTGTGCAATAAACTGGTGAAATATTAATTTTAAAGTGATGTTTCAATATAGCAATATCAAACCGAGCGAAGTGAAAAAGCTTAATTTTATTTTGGTCAAGTAGAATTTTACATATATTTGGTGCTTGTGGTGCATCTGGTTCTATTTGAACAATGTGTGCGTGACCATCTCCTGATGAAAATTGAATCACACACAATCTATCGCGCATTGGATTTAGCCCCATGGTCTCAGTATCAATAGCAACGATAGGCCCAAGTTCCAAATTATCAGGTAAATCATTTTTATAAGTAAAATTTGTCATAGTAATTACTATAGTATTTGTAGGTTCGTGGGGAAAGTGGTTTTAAAAGCATGTAAAATAAAATTTTAATACTGAAAAAAGCTTCATTATTGGTATAGTCACGAACACCATAAGTAGTGATAAAATGTCGAAAATCACTACTTTTAGTGTCATAAATACAATAAAAATATATATATCATATATCAACATTTTTTTAAGCCATTGATAAATATACACTTTTTTTATTTTTTATAAACTTTTTACATTTTTTTCTTGAAACATTTACCAAATTCTTGAAACAATTGAATTACGAGTAACAAAATTGAGTATAAATATAAAAAAAATTTAGTTTGTTGAAGCAGTGTAATTAAATACTACCTCAACATAATATACTAAATAGTGGAGGATTATATGACGATTTTATCAAAAAAAGGCTTTAAAGTGGCCTTAGCAACAGTGGCGGCGGGTATTTTACCAGCTTCAGCACATGCTGCAACACTTGCGCCTAATGATTATGTTGGAATTTCATTCTGGTTGATATCAATGGCACTTATTGCTGCAACAGCATTTTTCTTTATTGAAACTACTAGAGTTGAAGGAAAATGGAAAACATCACTAACAGTATCCGGTTTGGTTACGTTAGTAGCTGCAGTACACTATTTTTACATGCGTGATGTGTGGGTATCAACAGGTGAATCACCGACAGTATATCGATATATTGATTGGCTAATTACTGTTCCATTATTAATGGTTGAGTTTTATTTGATCCTTCGTGCAATCACTAAGGTATCAATTGGCATCTTCTGGCGGTTAATGATTGGTACTGTAGTCATGCTCGTTGGTGGGTATGCTGGTGAAATCGGTTATATCAGTGCTACATTAGGATTTATTATTGGTATGCTTGGTTGGGCGTACATATTATATGAAATCTTTGCAGGTGAAGCTAGTAAAGTTGCTGCAGATGAAGCTCCTGCTTCAGTACAATCTGCATTCTCAACAATGCGTTGGATTGTGACGATTGGTTGGGCAATTTATCCTCTAGGATATTTTATGGGTTACATGAACGGCGCTGTTAGCGACGAAGCATTAAACATAATCTATAACTTTGCTGATGTATGGAACAAAATAGCGTTCGGTGTAATTATCTGGAACGTTGCTGTAACTGAATCAGAATCTAAATAAATTGAAAATGGGGGAGTAACTTATTTTGTTACTCTCCCATAATATTTACTACTTTTTTTATTAAATTTTTATCATCTAGGAGGCAGCTAATGGACAAACTTTCTACGTTTTCCGCCGATGCTGTCAATTTAAATGGTCTGATAACACATAATGAATTACCAAGTGTTAATCATGTCCATGAATTAATTCTTAATAGGTTGGAAAACGTTGATGCGTCTCTTTCAGAAGCTGCATTTTTTCATTTTAAAACTCCAGGCAAAATGCTCCGAGCCAAAATGGCTATACAAAGCGCATCATTGGCAGAGATTGATATTTCAATATCCTTACTTTGGGCTGGTGCAGTAGAAGTTTTACATAATGCTTCATTAATACATGATGATATTTGTGATGGTGACAAACAACGACGTGGTCGAGAATCTATATGGGTAAAATTTGGGCGTGATACTGCTTTGACACTTGGTGATTGGTTAATTGCCCTATCATTCGAATTGGCTTCAGAAGCTGCTGAAATGTCAAATACACCTAGATTAGTTGGAGTATTAGCAAGACATATGGCGACAACAACTGCTGGTCAGGCAATGGAGTTTGGGTGGAATAGTACAAAAAGTTGGGACGTGTATCTTAAAATAGCAGCAGATAAAACTGCACCATTACTAACTGCTCCTATTCATGGAGTTACTCTGATGAGTGGAACTAGTGGTCTAGGTTTTGCTATATCAGGATATTTCTGTGATCTGGGTAAGGCTTATCAGATTGCAAATGATATTCAAAATTTTAAAGGTACAGATGGAGCTAAATTAATAGCGGGCGATCTTGCACGGCGAGCACCAAATGCTGTAACGGTTTCTTTTGTTGAATCTTTAAATGAGCAAGATCACAATGAATTTACAATTTGGTATAATAATTCAGATAACAAAGATTTGAAACTTTGGAGAGATAAGATACTTGCGTCAAAAGCAATTGAAATTTCTTCTGTAAGAATGTTAAAAATACTCAATGCAGCAGAGCGTAATATAAATACATTACCAAGCATAGCATTGGAAGCTGTTGTTCCTGTTCACACAATAATAAAACGTGTTTGTGCGCTTTCTATATAATAAAAAACTTTCTATAAATTATATGAGTTTTTCATATAGTTAAATATATTTGGAATTTATGAGTTGATAAAAAATAATAAAAAAATTCTTGTTATTGGGGCAGGATTTGGTGGCATTGCATCTGCGCTTCGTATGCGTGCCCTTGGGTATGATGTAACACTTATAGATAGATTAAGTGCTATTGGGGGGCGTGCTCAAGTTTTTAATCGTGGGGGATTTAAGCATGATGCTGGGCCTACTGTTATAACAGCACCATTTTTATTTGATGAACTATTTGAGCTTTTTGATGAAAACCGAGAAGACTATGTAGAGTTTAGAGCTCTTGATCCTTGGTATAGATTTTACTTTCATACTGGTGAACAATTTGATTACAGACCATCAGTTGAAGACACAAATAAAGAAATAGCTCGATTTTCACCTAACGATGTTAAAGGTTACAACCGACTGCTAAAAGCATCGCAAGCAATTTATGAGATTGGGTTCGAAAAGTTATCAGATAAGCCTTTTACAAAATTTTGGGATATGATGGCGCAGATACCAAGTTTAATAAAATTGCAAAGTTATTTTTCTGTATCTGGCATAGTAAACAAGTATATCAAACACCCACTCTTAAGGCAGGCATTCTCAATCCACCCTCTTTTAGTGGGGGGCAATCCATTTAGTACTACTTCTATATATGCACTTATACATTATTTAGAGCGCAGATGGGGTGTATTTTTCGCCATGGGTGGGACTGGAAAGTTAGTTCAATCGTTATATGATTTAATGAAGAAGAATGGTATTAAAATAGTTTTAGATACCGACATAGCTCAGATTGAAGTTAAGAATAATAAGGCATTAGGTGCAACCAGCACTGATGGCAGATTTTTTTCAGCAGATCGAATTATATGCAATGGTGATCCGCCAACTGTGTATTCTCAAATGTTACCAGGTGAAAAAAATCGCAGCAAACGTCTATTTCCTGAAAAATTAACTCAATACTCTATGGGATTATATGTGTTGTTTTTTGGTACAAAAAAAACCTATGAAGATATAGCTCACCATACAATATGGATGGGGCCAAGGTATAAAGAACTACTTTCAGATATTTTTGACCGAAAAATATTAGCAGACGATTTTTCTTTATATGTACATCGCCCAACAGCTACTGATAGTAGTTTTGCGCCAGATGGTTGTGACAGTTTTTATGTTCTTTGCCCCGTACCGAATTTGCGAGCAGATATTGACTGGGATGAAACTGGCCCAATTCTACAAGAGCGTATAATCAATGAATTATCCAATACCATAATGCCTGATCTGAAGTCAGTAATAACTGATGATTTTTATATGACGCCTGTTGATTTCAAAGATGATTACAGATCAATGCATGGAGCTGGTTTTTCAATTGCACCAATTTTTCTACAATCTGCATGGTTCAGGTTTCACAATAGAGACCCACATATTGATAATCTATACTTTGCAGCAGCAGGAGCGCATCCTGGTGCAGGTATACCTGGAGTATTATCATCTGCTAAAGTTGTTGAAAGTTTGGTTATAGAAGATGAAAAAAAACAACAGAGTTAATAAAAGTTCTTAAGATATATAATGTTTGGTGAAATATTTTGAATAATATTGAAAGTGAGACGTTAACACCTTCAGTCGCACTTGCTACATATGGTAAAAGTTTTAATTGGGCTAAAAAATTCCTTGGCAAAACAATGGGAACTGATGCTGCTATATTATATAGGTTTTGTAGGGTCCTGGATGATATGGCTGATGGTGATATTATTGATGGACCAGAAAGATTATTTAAAATACGTGATGGTTTATTAAAAAATTATCAAACAGATGATCCTTTATTAATTGAATTTGAACTTTTTATTACTTCAAAAAAATTACCAAAATTAGTAATAATCTCACTAATTGATGGGTTACTTGGTGATCAGGAAATTGTTTTAATAAAAAATGAGTTTGAACTACTCCGATATTGTTACCGTGTTGCTGGAACAGTCGGAATACTTATGTGTAATGTTTTGGGTTGTGATGAAACTGATGCCATAGATTATGCTATAGATTTAGGTATAGCTATGCAGTTAACTAATATTGCTCGTGATATACTTGAGGATGCTCAAATGGGTAGACGTTATTTACCCGAAAGCTGGGTTGGAGATATTACACCAGACGAAATAGTTCAAATAAGTAAACACCCAGAATCAAAGAGAGCACAGGATATATGCATTGGATCAAAAAAACTTCTTAATCTTGCTGAACAGTACTACACTAGCGGTCTAACGGGGTGTGCATATTTGCCTTTCAGAGCCCATGCTGCGATTTCAGTAGCTTCAGTGGTGTATCGTCAAATAGGTATTAAAACTAAAAAGAAAAGATATCCTTGGTTTAAGGGAAGAGAATTCACATCAACTAGTGAGAAAATTATATGCAGTTTTTTTGGTTTACTACTGTTATACAAACGTCTTTTTAAACAAGGTCAGCATAAATCTATTTTGCATGATGACTTAAGAGGATTACCACATGTCAAATAACGTATTTGATAAAGCTGATGTTACATTATTGGGTGCGGGCTGTGCGAGCCTTTCTCTTGCATCTCGCGCAAATGAACTAGAGGATTATGATTTCACGGTTGTTGATCCTGAGACTTATTTGGCACAGGATCACATATGGGGATTTTGGCAAATGCCGTGGCTTTCTGCTGCAGTTTTAATTTCTCGTAAAAAATGGTATAATTGGAAAATTATTACAAAAGATAAAGCCGTGCTTCATACAACTGAGATGTTTCCATATTCAGCTATCAATAGAAATGATTGGACCAGTAATTGTCTAGAAAAGGCTATTAATAATAATGTAAAATTTAAGCGTGAATTAACAAAAGAGTGTAGTTCCCAAGTTTTAGATAGTAGACCTCCAAAAATACCTAAGGACAACATGCTTCAACATTTTGTTGGCTACGAGATTCAAGCAGAAAAAGATGTGTTTGATGACACAACTGCAATTTTGATGGATTTTAGATGTGATCAAAGTTTAGGTATGCACTTTATATATTTTTTACCATTTTCAAAACGGCAAGCTCTTGTTGAGTCTACCTTATTTAGTCCAACAAAAGCAGCAACTGAATTTTATGATAATGCAATTAAAACATATCTTGATAAAATTATGTCTACTAAAAGTTATAAGATATTGCGTAAAGAAAAAGGTATTATACCTTTGGGTATTTTTGAAAAACGAAATCCATTATATGATGGGATTGGTGGAAACGGTGGAGCTATAAGGCCGTCAAGTGGTTATGCATTCAGCTTTATTCAAAAACAAATAGATAAAATTATTAAGTCTTCAAAAAAAACTAAAAAACTGATGGTTAGTTCACCACATAGTAAATTTGAATTGTGCATGGATCGGATATTTATAAAGGTACTTAGAAAATATCCATCAATTGCACCTGATATATTTATTAAAATGGCAGAAAAGTTAACTGGGGACGAATTTGCTAAATTTTTAAGTGGTGAAGCGAACTATAAGACATGGCTTAAGGTTATATATTCTATGCCAAAAACTCCATTTATTAAATCATCGTATGAAATCTTAAAGGGAACAGGTCCAAAGTGGTAGATATAGCAATACTCGATCACTTAAGTGTCATTGCTTTGTTGATGGTTGTATTAATTGGCCTTCCACATGGAGCTTTAGACGGTGCAATTGCGATGCACCTTGGTGTTGGAAGGAATATTTTATTTATAATTCAATTTTTATTTTTATACCTACTCTGCGGTTTCATTGTCGTTGTGCTTTGGTATAATTTTCCACCCATATCACTTGCGGTTTTCTTAATTATTTCAATGATTCATTTTGGATGGGGAGATGCAAATTCAAAAATTAAATTAGTATCTCTTTTACAAATAATTTGCCATGGTGGCATAGTAGTATTTGGTATTGTTTACTTTCATATTGATGAGGTAATTCCACTATTTGATATGCTTACACAAAGAAACTCAAATTTTCCAATTCAACTTTCAATATATTTTTTTTATGCTGTTTCGATTCTTACAATATTATATGTCTACTTAATCTTTAGTATGCAGGATTTGAGACTAAGACTCTTAGAGTTAGCTGTTGTATGGGCAATAGTAATTTTCTTACCACCTCTTTTTGGATTTGCTGTTTATTTTTGTTTTATACATACCACCAGACATATTCGTAATATATGGATGGAAATAAAAATAAAAATGAGTCTTAAAGCACTTATTACTCAGGCATCAATTTTGACAATTGCAAGTTGGGGAATGGGTATTACAGCATTTTATATTTTTGATTCTGGAGATTTAGATACAAATATAATCCGAATAATTTTTATAGGTTTAGCTGCTTTAACAGTACCTCATATGATTTTGGTCGATGGGTTTTTTCGGAATAAGTGATTACCCAAATATTGGTAAAAACATCTCTGGGCTTTTAAACCATTTAAAAATTAGCATTGCTAAAAATAGAAACACAAAGATAATCGAAATTACTAAAATTGTCTTTCCAAGCTTGTCTTGTTTGAAAGTTCTTGGTTTCATATTATTTCCATTTAATATTGTTTCGCTTAAAAATAATGATAGATAACTTCAAAAGTAAAGTATCTATATTTAATATTATTAATAATTCAGTCTTGAAGAGACGTCCTACGCTCTGTAGATCTATAAAAAATTTTTAATGGAGACTAAGTATGTCTATTGCCCCTAAATTAGTTACTATTTTTGGCGGATCAGGCTTTGTTGGCCGATATGTAGCACAGAGAATGGCAAAAGAAGGATGGCGAGTAAGGGTAGCTGTCCGACGTCCAAACGAAGCTCTCTTTGTTAAGACATATGGTGATGTTGGGCAAGTGGAGCCTATATTAGCAAATATACGTGATGAAAAATCAACCCGTGCAGCTATAATTGGTGCTGATGCTGTAGTAAATTGTGTTGGAATTTTGAATGAAACAAGTAAGCAAAAGTTTACTGATTTACAGTCCAAAGGAGCATCGCAAATCGCAAAGCTTGCAACTGAGTGTGGTGTAAAAACTTTTGTACATTTTTCTGCAATTGGAGCTGACATAAATAGCCAAAGTAAATATTTAAAATCAAAAGCAGAAGGTGAAGAATTGGTTAAAGCTTCATTTAAAAATGCTGTAATTTTGAGACCTTCAATTGTTTTTGGAGCTGAAGATCAGTTTTTTAATAGGTTTGCGACAATGGCAAAACTATCTCCTTTAATACCATTGGTTGGTGGTGAAACAAAGTTTCAACCGGTATACGTTGATGATATAGCTAAAGCAGCAGTTAAGGGTGTACTGGGGGAAGCTAAGCGTGGTATTTATGAATTAGGTGGGCCGCAAGCGGCTAGTTTTAAAGAGCTAATCATAATGCTTATGGGGATTATTCGCCGCAAACGTGCCATTATAAACATTCCATTCTTTGCTGCTTCAATACAGGGTGGGATATTTGATGCTTTGCAAAAGTTTTCATTAGGATTGTTTACAAATACTATCTTAACACGTGATCAAGTGATTGCTTTAAAAAAAGATAATATAACATCAAAAAATAAGATGGGTTTCAAAAATTTAGGAATTGTGCCAACTGCAATGGAAACAATTTTAGGTGAGTATTTGTACAGACACAGACCTTATGGGCAGTATACCGAGTTGACTGAAGCGGCTCGAGAACTTGACTCTTAAGTATATGAGATTGTTAAAATTATTATACCTAAAATAATTCTGTAAAATACATATGGTGAATAGCTTATAGTCTTAAGCATTTTCATCATTATGCTTAAAGCCGCAAAGCCAGAAAAAAATGAAAAAACGGCCGCAATAAGCCCAATCTTTGCAGATTGCCAATCTGCATTAAAAATTACTTCTGACCCCAGTAATGTACCAGATGCAATTATTGTTGGTACCGACATCAGCATAGATATATTTGCGCTATCTAAGCGATTGAAACCGAGCTGCCTTGCTCCAATTATTGTCATTCCAGAGCGTGATGATCCTGGTATTAAAGCGATTGCTTGCCACATACCAATTTTACAGGCATCTATAAATTCCCAATCTTTTTTCACTCTGCCTTGTGGTGATTTTTGGTCTACAAAGTATAATAAAATACCAAATAAAAGCATTGCCCAACCTATTATACGAATAGATCTTATTGCTTCATTATATCCTGATAATTTCAGGATTAATCCACAAATAATAACTGGAAGTGTAGCAACAATAAGCAATCGTGCTAATTTCGAGCCTTTACTTGAGAAGTCCCCAATAAATAAACGAAAAAATCCAAAAAATGCTAGTTTCACATCTTGCCAAAAATACAAAATAACAGCACCTAGTGTTCCGATATGAACTGCTACATCAATGAATTGTCCTTGATCAGTAGATTTAGTTATGTGTGGAATTATAGCAAGATGACCAGACGAAGAAACTGGTAAAAATTCAGTGAGACCCTGAATAACTGCAAGAAGCAAGATATAATATAGTGACATAGTGTTTCTTTGATTCGTTTAAAGAACCTTAAAAGTGTTTGATTAAAAATGGAATTAACTAATTAGGGATCATATTATGACCTAATATTATATATTTTTTTATAAAAATATAGTATTTATAGAAGAATTTTGATAATAGGTCAGTATGGGTTACTTTTCTTTGTTTTTTTATTGGATTATATGTTTTTTTCTTGATGACACTGGAGATTTATAAATGGCCGTTAATAAAATGCTTAAGTTTGTGAACGTAAGTCGTGATATGCCTACAAAGCGTATGCCAAATCTTAGAAATAAAGATTATAACGAAGTTTATCAAGAATTTGCAGCTGAAAAGGCAGAAGAGCAATCTAGTAGATGTAGCCAATGTGGCGTACCGTTTTGCCAAACACATTGCCCATTACATAATAATATTCCTGACTGGCTCCGACTGACGGCTGAAGGCAGATTGAAAGAAGCTTATGAATTAAGCCAAGACACAAATACATTTCCTGAAATCTGTGGTCGGATTTGCCCACAAGATCGTTTGTGCGAAGGTAATTGTGTAATTGAGCAATCAGGCCATGAAACAGTAACAATAGGCTCTGTCGAAAAATATATTACTGATACAGCATGGGAAAAAGGCTGGGTGAAGGCCATAACTCCTAAAGTAGAGCGTAGTGAGAGTGTGGGGATTATTGGTGCAGGTCCAGCTGGGCTGGCAGCTGCTGACCGCTTACGTAAAATGGGCATTCAAGTTACTATATATGATCGTTATGATCGTGCTGGTGGATTACTAACTTATGGAATACCAGGATTTAAATTAGAAAAAGATGTTGTAATGCGCCGGAATGATCTTCTTTCTGAAGGCGGTGTAAATTTTGAATTAAATACAAATATTGGTATCGATATTTCGTTTCATGATATTCGCTCCAAGCACGATGCGATCTTAATTGGTACTGGAGTTTATAAAGCCCGAGAGCTGTCAGGAATAGGTTCATCAAACAAAGGAATTGTAAAAGCATTAGATTACTTAACAGCATCAAATAGATCAAATATGGGCGATCATGTTCCAGAAATTGAAAATGGAGAACTTAACGCAAAAGGAAAGCGTATTGTAGTTATTGGCGGTGGTGACACTGCAATGGATTGCGTGCGAACAGCAATTCGTCAAGGTGCAAAATCTGTTAAATGTCTCTATCGTCGCGATAAGAAGAATATGCCTGGTTCACAACGTGAAACTCAAAATGCAGAAGAAGAAGGTGTAGAATTTGTATGGCTGTCTGCGCCAAAGGGTTTTGTTGGTGAGGGAGAAGTGTCTGGAGTTGTTGTTTCTAAAATGCGATTAGGTGCGCCAGATTCATCTGGTAGACAAAGTCCAGAAGAAATAGTTGGTGCTGATTATACTGAAGATGCTGATCTTGTTATAAAAGCACTTGGATTTAATCCAGAAAACTTACCAACATTGTGGGATACACCTGAATTAGAGGTAACACGTTGGGGAACAATCAAAACAGATTTCAAAACACACTCAACTTCACTTCCTGGTGTATATGCTGCAGGAGATATAGTGCGAGGGGCTTCTTTAGTTGTTTGGGCAATTCGAGATGGAAGAGAAGCAGCGGATAGCATTCTTGCTTTCTTAGATACACAGACGTCAATTGCTGCCGAATAATATTAAAAATAATTTGATAAAGCCTAAAAATTCAATTGAAAGTAAATAAAAATGACAAAATTTGACAAAAATTGGAAAGCTCAGGAAGAAGCAAAAAGAGAATTTCTAAACAACCACGGTATGTATTCTGAAGAAGATGAACATAGCTCATGTGGTGTTGGACTTGTCGTTTCAATTGAAGGAAAAAAATCTCGCAAAGTTGTTGATAGTGGAATATCTGCTTTAAAAGCAATTTGGCACAGGGGTGCTGTGGATGCAGATGGTAAAACTGGAGACGGTGCCGGAATTCATTTGCAAATACCAATAGATTTTTTCTACGACCAAGTAGAGAGAACAGGTCATAATCCACGAAAAGATCAATTATTGGCTGTAGGACAGATTTTTTTGCCACGAACAGATTTTGGTGCGCAAGAAACTTGTAGAACAATAGTTGAATCAGAAGTGCTTAAAATGGGGTACTACATTTATGGTTGGCGTCATGTTCCAGTTGATATTTCTTGCCTAGGCGAAAAGGCAAACTCTACTAGACCAGAAATTGAACAAATACTTATCTCTAATTCCCAAGGATCAGATGAGGAGAAGTTTGAACGAGATTTATACATAATCAGGCGCAGAATTGAGAAAGCGGTAACTGCTGCGCAGATAAAAGATTTTTATGTTTGTTCATTATCGTGCAGATCAATTATTTACAAAGGAATGATGCTTGCAGAGCAAGTAGCAGTATTTTACCCAGATTTGATGGATGAACGTTTTGTTTCGGCATTTGCAATTTATCATCAAAGATATTCAACAAACACATTCCCACAATGGTGGTTAGCTCAACCATTTAGAATGCTTGCTCATAATGGTGAAATTAATACTTTAAAAGGAAATGTAAATTGGATGAAATCTCATGAAATCCGAATGATTTCAAGAAATTTTGGTGAATGTGGTGAGGATATAAAACCAATAGTTCCATCAGGATCGTCTGACTCAGCTGCTTTAGATGCAGTGTTTGAAACTATAGTTCGCGCAGGTAGATCTGCTCCAATGGCAAAAACAATGCTTGTTCCAGAAGCTGTAAATTCCATTAATGTCAAAGATGAATGGAAGGCAATGTATGAGTACTGTAATTCAGTAATGGAGCCTTGGGATGGTCCAGCAGCTTTAGCTATGACGGATGGTAAATGGGTTTGTGCGGGATTAGACCGGAGTGGGCTACGCCCAATGAGATATGTGATTACTGGTGATAATATATTAATTGCTGGATCTGAAGCTGGGATGGTGCCTATTGATGAATTAAATGTCAGGGAAAAAGGAGCTTTAGGCCCAGGCCAATTAATTGCAGTTAATATGGTAGAAGGCCGATTGCTGCATGATGAAGAAATGAAGGATGAATTATCTCAAAGCCGTGACTTTAAAACGTTCATTAAGTCAGTCATAGATTTAGACGATATCACTTCCAGCAAAAAAGAAATAATAAATTTTTCAGGTGATGCACTTCGCTCACGACAAGTTGCAGCTGGTTATTCTGTTGAAGAATTAGAAATGATACTTCATCCAATGGCTGAAGATGGCAAAGAAACTTTAGCTTCAATGGGTGACGATACTCCGTCTGCTGTATTGTCAGAAATGTACCGTCCTTTGAGCCATTTTTTCCGTCAAAATTTTAGTCAAGTTACAAATCCACCAATCGATAGTCTTCGTGAATTTGGAGTTATGAGTTTAAAAACTAGATTTGGTAATTTAGGAAACGTTTTAGATGACAATAATTCACTAACAGAAGTATTATCTCTCAAATCACCTTTTGTTACTAATAGTCAATTTTCAGCAATGGTTGAAAGATTTGGATCAAGTGTTACTTCGATTGATTGTACATTCCTAAGTGGTGATGAAAATGGGTTACAAAATGGATTGCAGCGTATCAGAGAAGAAGCCGAGGATGCTGTTAGGTCTGGAGCCGGTCAAATTGTTTTGACAGATAAAGACCAATCTGAAACGCGAATACCAATGCCAATGATTTTAGCTACTAGCGCGGTTCATTCTGGGCTAACAAAGGTTGGTTTAAGAACTTTTTGCTCGTTAAATGTACAATCTGCTGAGTGTATAGACCCTCATTATTTTGCTGTACTAATTGGTTCTGGTGCAACAACTGTAAATGCTTATTTGGCACAAGATAGTTTGGCTGATAGGGTTGATAGAGGTCTTTTAGACTGTACACTCGAAGTTGCTATGGCGAGGTATAAAGAGGCTATAAATCAAGGCCTTTTAAAAATAATGGCAAAAATGGGAATTTCGGTAATTTCATCATATAGAGGTGGATTAAACTTTGAAGCTGTTGGCCTTTCTCGAGCGCTAGTAGCAGAATTTTTTCCTGGAATGACTAGTCGTATTTCTGGGATTGGTTTAATAGGGATACAACGAAAAATAGTTGATGTTCATGCAAAAGGATGGTTGCTGGGAACGGATATTCTTCCAATTGGTGGGTTTTACAAAGCACGAAGATCTGGCGAAAAGCATGCATGGGAAGCCCAAACAATGCACATGTTGCAAACAGCATGTGATAGAGCTTCATATGATATCTGGAAGCAATACAGTGCAAAATTACAATCGGCACCACCAATTGCTTTGCGGGATTTAATGGATTTTAAACCTGTAACAAAAGCAATACCTGTTGAAGAGGTGGAAAGTATAACCTCAATTCGTAAAAGATTTGTGACACCTGGAATGTCTTTAGGTGCGTTAAGCCCAGAAGCTCATAAGACACTTAATGTGGCAATGAATAGAATTGGTGCAAAGTCCGATAGTGGTGAAGGTGGAGAAGATCCAGCACATTTTCACCCAGAGGCAAATGGAGATAATCCTTCAGCTAAAATCAAACAAGTTGCCTCTGGTCGTTTTGGTGTAACTGCAGAGTATTTAAATCAATGTGAAGAATTAGAAATAAAAGTTGCGCAAGGTGCTAAACCTGGTGAAGGGGGTCAGTTACCAGGCATAAAGGTAACTGAATTAATTGCTCGCTTGAGGCATTCAACAAAAGGAGTGACATTAATCTCACCTCCACCCCACCATGATATTTACTCAATTGAAGATTTAGCTCAACTTATTTATGACCTAAAACAAATTAACCCTAGAGCAAAAGTAACTGTAAAGTTAGTAGCATCTTCTGGAGTTGGTACAATTGCAGCAGGTGTTGCAAAAGCAATGGCAGATGTAATATTAATCTCTGGTCACAATGGCGGTACCGGTGCTTCTCCTGCAACTTCTATTAAATACGCAGGATTACCATGGGAGATGGGCTTATCTGAAGCACACCAAGTATTAGCAATGAATAATTTGCGAGATCGTGTGACACTACGTACGGATGGTGGGTTACGTACAGGGCGTGATATTGTAATGGCAGCAATGTTAGGCGCTGAAGAATATGGTATTGGCACTGCTGCCCTAATAGCAATGGGCTGTATAATGGTCCGTCAATGTCAGTCTAATACATGTCCTGTTGGTGTATGTGTTCAAGATGAGGAATTGCGAAAGAAATTTACAGGAACTGCAGATAAAGTAGTAAACCTAATTACATTTTATGCACAGGAAGTCAGAGAAGTACTTGCAAGCCTTGGTTTGAGATCCTTGGATGAAGCTATAGGTCGAGCAGATATGTTGGCCCAAGTAAGCCGTGGTAATGATTATTTGGATGATTTAGATTTGAATCCAATGCTTGTAACCGTAGATGGAGCTTCAGATATTAAACTTGATCGTGATAGGCCAAGGCAATCTGTACCCGATACATTAGATGCGGCTATTTTAAAGGATGCAGAACCATTTTTTAAACATGGTGAAAAAATGCAATTATCATATGCAGTTCAAAATACTGCTCGAACAATTGGAACACGCGTTTCATCAAAAATTGTAAAGAAATTTGGTATGAGGAATGATTT
>ERZ1048872.2121-NODE-2121-length-14702-cov-6.296716_pt1 | contig 14702 bp, 10 predicted proteins | sample MGYA00383100_ERZ1048872 | MGnify/ENA primary metagenome ERZ1048872 (study PRJEB29581, sample SAMEA5548370) | metagenome | biome: marine; feature: coastal; material: water | depth 50 m | study: Short-term variability in the microbial, nano- and picoplankton... | reverse complement strand
CAAATAGTAGTTTTTCCACTGCTTTCAGCTCCAGTAACAATTATTTTAGTCATTTGTTTTCATTCTTTGGATCCAAGAGAAATAACCGTAAACAGCAATAATAATATAAACTAAGAATTGCAGAGCCAAAATAAATTCTCCTTGGATATAATAAAGATAAATTATAAGAGAGTCTATCACAATCCAGTACAACCAGTTTCCAAGCACTTTTTTTGCTACCATATAACAAGCAAATACAGAAAAAACTGTAGTAAGAGAATCGAGAATTGGCTGTTCAGAATCCTCAACATATTCTGTTAATATGAAGCCAATTATAAAAGTTATAATTGCTCCAATAAATATTATAAAGAGATGTTTTTTTTCAGACCATTCTTTTATTCTTTCAGGATCTAATTTGTTCCACATAACATATCCGTAAATCGCCATAAATAGATAAAATATTTGGAGCACAGCTTGAGAATAATAACCTAAATCATAGTTTATATACATGTATAGACAAACACTAATAGATGCGGCTAACCAGCACCAGACATTTTCTTTTGCAGCTAAAATTATGTATAGAATTCCAGAAATAACAGCGCATACTGTAATCCAATTTAAATTAGCGTCACTAAATATTTGAATTATTTCTTCCATCAGTTAGGAGCCAAAAATACGAAAATGTATAAGTTTGCAACACAAATTTTTCATTATGAGAAAACTACTATTATTTAGTCTATTAAACTTATATTTATTTGCAAATATATTTGGACAAGAGAGATCTTTTCAGATATATAATGAGGATGGTAAAAAGGTGTCTTATAAAATAATGAGTAAAAGTGCTGTAAAGGCAGATGTAGTATTTTTTGGAGAAAATCATAACGATCCAATTTCACATTGGTTACAATTAGAACTCACAAAGAGTCTTTTCGAAAAACATGCAGAAAATTTAATGCTTGGAGCGGAGATGTTAGAGTCGGATGATCAGATTAAGTTAGATGAGTATTTGCTAGGTTTTATTCGAGAGAAAGATTTTGAAAAAGAAGCAAAAATATGGGTAAATCATAAAACAGATTACAGACCACTTCTAAGTTTTGCAAAAGAAAATAAGATCCATTTTGTAGCGACTAATATTCCAAGAAGATTTGCAAGTATGGTATATAGATTTGGAATCGATACCTTAGAGTATTTACCTCCCTCATCAAAACAATTTATTGCTCCACTTCCAATAGATTACGACACCTCTTTACATTGCTATAAAGAAATATCTGTAATGGCAGAAGGTCATGGAGGAGAAAATTTGCCCAAATCGCAAGCAATAAAAGATGCTACCATGGCTTATTTTGTTCATAAGAACATGAAAGAAAATACCAGATTCCTACATTATAATGGATCGTATCATTCTAGGTTTCATGAGTCTATAATGTGGTATTTATTACAATTGAATCCGGATTTAGATATTCTAACTATTGAAGTTGTTGAACAATCAGATATTACAGAATTTGATGAAGAACTTTTAGGTAATGCGGATTACTTTATTGTAGTAGATGAAGATATGTGTAAGACTCATTAATAACTATTTTCTTAAAAGTTTTCTTCCCTTTTTCTTGCTCTCGATTATCTGACTATATATTCCCATAATTATTTACAAACATATGCTAAATAAGAATTTCCAACTTTAAAATAGTAAGATTTTAATGTGTTGTTCTTAAAACTAATATCTATTTCCCCATTTTCTTTTAATATAAATTCTGGAACAGAAATATCCTTTATAAAATCTACATTCCCAATTTTATGAAATTTGAAAACAGCTTCTTTTATACACCAAATAAGAGTAGATTTTTCTTTGTTTAATTTAGTGTGATGTGAGTTGATAAATTTTTCTTTCAGTCGCAGACTTTTCTCAGATATTTTTTCAATATCTATCCCAATTTCTTCATCAGAGATAATAATACAAACTAAGTCTCCAGAATGTGAAACAGAAACACATTGATGATTGTTTAAATTTGGGGATCCATTTTCAGAATAAGAAATTTTCAGATTTTTATCAAAATGGTTTAACAAAATTCTGCAAGCCAGAAACTCCTTTTTTCTTTTGTCACTTTTTAAGTGAGAACAATCTATATTAGAGGTTAAACTAATTAGATTTTCCAAAGGTTCTGAAATTTCCCAGACCAAAACAGTATTGTTGTTTTCCTCTTTTTTTAGAAGTAAGGGCATATCGTATATTGTTGATGGCAAAAGTAATAATTATGCTTATATTTGCCGTCCAAAAAACAATAATATGGAAATGGAAACTATGAATTACAAAGTAAAAGATATCTCCTTGGCAGAATGGGGAAGAAAAGAAATAACATTAGCAGAAGCAGAAATGCCAGGTCTAATGTCGACTCGGGAGGAATATGGAGATAGCAAGCCTCTTGCAGGAGCTAGGATTGCAGGTTGCTTACACATGACTATTCAAACAGCAGTATTAATTGAAACATTAATTCATTTAGGAGCTGAGGTTACGTGGTCATCTTGTAATATTTTTTCTACTCAAGATCAGGCAGCTGCAGCTATTGCAGCAACTGGAGTTCCAGTTTTTGCTTGGAAAGGAATGAATGAAGAAGAATTTGATTGGTGTATTCTACAAACTCTTACTGCTTTTGAAGGAGATAAACCACTAAATATGATTTTAGATGATGGAGGTGATTTAACAAATATGGTTTTAGATAGATTCCCAGAAATGGTAGCGGAAATAAAAGGTCTTTCTGAGGAAACTACAACTGGAGTCCACAGATTATATGAAAGAATGGAGAAAGGAACACTTAGTCTCCCCGCAATAAATATTAACGACTCTGTTACAAAATCTAAATTCGATAATAAATATGGATGTAAAGAATCTTTAGTAGATGCAATTAGAAGAGCAACAGATGTAATGATGGCAGGAAAAGTTGCTGTTGTTGCTGGTTATGGTGATGTTGGTAAGGGTTCTGCAGCTTCACTTAGAGGAGCTGGAGCAAGAGTAACTGTTACGGAGATCGATCCTATTTGTGCTCTTCAAGCTGCTATGGATGGTTTTGCAGTGAAAAGAATGGATGACGCTTGTAAAAATGCAGATATCATTGTAACAACAACTGGGAATAAAGATATTATTCAGTCTCATCATTTTGAAACAATGAAAGATAAAACCATTGTTTGTAATATTGGTCATTTTGATAATGAAATTGATGTTGCTTGGATAAATGAAAATTGGGGACACACAAAAAATGAAATTAAACCTCAGGTTGATATGTACACAGTAAATGGTAATGATATTATTTTACTCGCAGAGGGTAGATTGGTAAATTTGGGTTGCGCTACAGGTCATCCTTCTTTTGTTATGTCAAATTCTTTTACTAACCAAGTATTAGCACAATTAGAACTTTGGAATAATACGAACAAATACGAGAACAAAGTTTATATGTTGCCAAAACATTTAGATGAAAAAGTTGCCAGATTACATCTTTCTAAAATTGGTGTGGAGTTAGAAACTTTACGTGATGATCAAGCTGAATATATTGGAGTAAAAGTTGAAGGTCCTTACAAACCAGAATATTACAGATACTAATTTTTAATTTTCAGTATTCCCCCAGAGAAAGAAGTGTAATATTCTTTTAGAGGTCGTAATGCAGGTCCGTTTGCGGTTATTCCATTTTGGTCAATCAGAAATTTTGAAGAGCAACAATTACAAGAAGCTATTGTAGAATTTATTGAGTCGATATAAGCACATTGTGTTGATGGTTCAAAGCTACAATTTCGGTCAAAAGCCCTATAATCATTTACATTTGCATGATAAATTATTATACCTTTTACACCTCCTGTAATAAAAATAGAATTTCCAATTGCATCTAAATCTGAATATTCTGGTTGATTTACAGGAACTTCAATATTTACATATACATTTTGTATGTAGTCATCACTATCAGTACATGAAGATAGAGATAGAAGGCTGAGAACCAAAATAATTATCTTTTTCATACTGCAATTTTACAAATAATTTTTTAGGGATAATAGATGTTGTTTTTTTTGTACAGACAACAAAAGTTATTATCTTTACAGCCTTTTGAAAAATAAAAAATATAACATTACACCTATGCTTAGAAAAATATATTTAACAGCAATTTTAGGATTATTTACTTCACTTGCATTCTCACAAACAGGAACTCTTAAAGGGGTAATTACTGACAGAGTAACAGGGAACCCAGTTGATTTTGCCAATGTTGTAATCATGAAAAATGGGATACAAACTGCAGGTAGTTCTACAGGATTAGATGGTAGTTTTACTATTAAACCAATTGATCCAGGGACTTATACAGTAAAAGCTTCATTTACAGGATATACAACTTTTTCATTAGAAGGAGTAATTATTTCCGCAAACAAAATTACCTATCTTACAGGAGATAATGCTATCAAAATGACTGAGGGTGTTTTGGTAAATGAAGTAGAGGTTAGAGGATATACAAAACCACTTATAGATCAAGGTAATCTTTCTGGAGAAACAAAAACATCAAAAGAAATTGTTGCGTTACCAACAAAGAGTATTAATTCTATCGCTTCAACAACAGCAGGTATTTATCAGAAAGATGAAGGAGACGGTATAAATGTTAGGGGATCTCGTTCTGACGCAACCTCTTATATTGTAGATGGTATTAAAGTGAGAGGAACTATGGGGGTGCCTACTTCTGCAATTGAGCAGATTACGGTAGTAACTGGAGGTTTGCCTGCAAAATATGGGGATGCTACCGGAGGTATTATTGAGGTAACAACAAAAGGTCCTTCAAATAAAATGTTCGGAGCTTTTGAATATGAATCTTCAAGATTATTTGATGATTATAACTACGATTTACTTGGTCTTGCAATTTCAGGTCCTATTTTGAAAAAAACTAAAGCAGACGGAACAAAAGGAAACTCAATAATTGGATTTTTTCTTGCAGCTGAGTTTCGTACCGTAGATGATACTGATCCTTCTGCTATTGGGATGTGGAAAGTGAAAGATGATGTGTTAGCAGATTTAAAAGCTACACCTTTTGTTATTGCACCAAATGCAGCAGCTGGTTTTTTGAGTAGTTCAGACTTCTTAACTACTAATGATTTTGAGAATGTACAAGCAAAACAAAATGTTGGACACAAAAGGTTTAATCTTTCGGCTAAATTAGATTTCAGGCCAGCCAAGAATACATTTCTTTCAATAGGAGGGACAGCTTATAATAGTAATTACAGAAACTATAGCTATTGGAGATCAATGTTTAGTTCTGAAAATAATAGTAATTCTACACAAGAAACTTGGAGAGTTTTTGGTAAGTTAACTCAAAAGTTTGGTGATGAAGAGTCGAATAGTGAAAAAAGTGCAAATTTAATTAAGAATGCATTTATTACAATTCAGGCTGACTATACTTCCAACCTGTATAAAACTTTTGATAAGAATCATGAATTTGATTTATTTAATTATGGACATGTAGGAACCTTTACCACCTATAAAACAGAGGTTTATCAAACTCAAGATTTTATAGACTCTATATCTGGTATAGCTTATGGTAATAGTAAGGTTCTAGTAGGATGGCAAGACATAGGCTATGAATTTGATGGATCTACAACACATAATCCAGACGCTGCTAATTATACTCAGGCTTACTATGATATTTTTTCAGAGTATGGGATGAGCTCTCAATATATAAATGGTTATGGAGCAGATGGAGTGATTAGGACACCATTTGATTTACAGGGACAAGGTTTAAGAAATGGAGAAACTCCTGCGAACGTATACTCCTTGTTTGGTAATTGGGGTACTCAATATACAGGGGCTAACAAGCAAAAAAATCAACAACAAACGTTCAAGTTTTCAGCATCTGCTGATGTTGGTGATCATGAAATTTCATTCGGATTTGAAAGAGAGGAAAGAATAGATAGTTATTGGGGAGTCTCCACAAATCAATTATGGGGATTGGCTCGTCAGCTTACTAATAAACATATAGTAGATAGAGATTTAAGCAAGCCAATGCCTATTATTGATCCCCTTACTGGAGTGTATCAGGACACAGTAGAATTTAATAGATTATACGTTGAATCAGAGCAATCTACCTTTGACTATAATTTAAGATCAGCTTTATTCGGAGAAGCTTATACAGATAGTGCTAACTGGATTGATTTAGATAATCTTTCTCCTGATCAATTAAGTATAGATTATTTCAGTGCAAATGAGTTGTTAAATGGAGGAAGTAATTATGTGTATTATTTTGGTTTTGATGCTTTTGGGAATCCAATAACAGGCAATACTAGTTTACAAGATTATTTTGGAAGAAGAAATAGTAATGGAGAATTGACAGATAATAATAATCAAGTTATTACAGAAAATGAACTTAGTAGAAATTATGAAGCGTTTAATCCAATATATACTGCAGGATATATTCAAGATAAATTTGCTGTTAATGATTTACTATTTAATATTGGTTTAAGAATTGATAATTATGATGCAAATCAACCTGTACTTAAAGATAAATATTTATTATACGACCCTCTTTTAGCAAGTACTGATGATGCACTTGCGTTAGCTGGAGGTAATCATCCAGCGGCTATTGGAAATGATTATGTTGTTTATGTAGATGATATTAAGAGTCCTACTAGAATCGTTGGTTATAGAAATGAGGATATTTGGTATAATGAAACTGGTATTCAGATTGCAGACCCTACTTTACTTGCAGAAGCTGCTGAGGGGAAAATATCTCCTTTATTAGAGAACTCTACCGATGCTATATTAGGATATAAAACAGATAAAGCTTTTACGGACTATACTCCTGAAACAGTATTTATGCCAAGAATTGCATTCTCTTTCCCGATATCGGATGAGGCTCAGTTCTTTGCACACTATGATGTGTTAACACAAAGACCTCCAAGATCAAATAGAATTGAACCATTAGATTATTTATACATGGAAGATAATGTTGGGGCATTATTAAATAACCCTGATTTAAAACCAGAAAAAACTATTGATTATGAATTAGGATTTGCCAAGAAATTATCCCTTTCATCAGCACTTAAACTGTCGTTATTCTATAAAGAGTTAAGAGATATGATTCAGATCACCAATGTACTTGGAGCATATCCTGCAACGTATATGATGTATCAGAATATAGATTTTGGTACGGTTAAAGGTTTTTCTACTAGTTACGATCTTAGAAGAACAGGTAGAGTACAAATGACTACTAATTATACTTTACAATTTGCGGATGGTACTGGTTCTTCTGCAACTTCTGGTCAAAGTTTAGCTAATACTGGACAGCCAAATTTAAGAACAACTACTCCACTTGCATACGACCAGCGTCATGCTCTTTCAGCATCTGTCGATTATAGATACAGAAACGGAGACAAATATACTGGACCAGTACTATGGGGCAAAAAGATATTAGCAGATGCAGGTGTAAATGTTATGATGTCTGCTGGATCTGGTACTCCTTATTCCCGACAATCTAACATTACTCAAGAAGCTGCTTCAGGTATTAATGACCGATCTATTTTAGCTGGTAGTATATTTGGATCTAGATTACCGTGGCAGTTTAGAATAAATGCTAAGATTAATAAGAACTTTGAGATTAAATGGACAAAAAAGAAGACTTCTTTTGCAAACGTATACTTACAAGTACAAAACTTGTTAGATGCCAGAAATATAATTAGTGTATACAGAGCCACTGGTAATCCAGAGGATGATGGATATTTAACTGCTGCAGAAACTCAAAACGATATTATGAGTAGAAATAGTCCGGAATCTTTTATGTACCTATACTCATTAGCAGTAAATAACCCTTCTCATTATAGTTTACCAAGAACATTCAGAATGGGATTATCGCTTACTTTTTAAGAAGAATAAATTATGATATTAGAAAATAAATTATTTATAAATATGAAAATGAAACAAATATTAACTCTTTTACTAGCATATATTAGTGTTGGAGTTTTAGCAAAAGAAAATATTCCTAACCCGAATATTAATAATGTTACTTATAATAGAGTTGCTGCAGGCTGTTCTCCATCATCATCCCAAACAGATATGGATGTTAATAATGTAAGAGCAACAATTCTAGGAGGTGGAGATATGTGGTGGAATCTAGATGAGGCTCAATACGAAATCCCTAAAGGAGGTGGTATTAACTCACTTTTTGCGGGTTCTTTATGGATTGGAGGTGTTGATGCTGGTGGGCAACTAAAAGTAGCTGCTATGACTTATCGTCAGGGGGGTAATGATTTCTGGCCTGGACCGCTTGATGTTGCAACAGCAACTATTACGGAAGAAGAATGTAACGCCTGGGACAAACACTTTAAAATAGACAGATCAGATGTAGAGGAATATGTTGCTAAATTTGGTGTTGACCCAACTTATACGGATGATATGATTCCTTCATCTATTACAGATTGGCCTGCTCATGGAAATGGTGCTCAAGCTCACTTTCTAGCTCCTTATTTTGATGCAAATGGTAATGGTTTCTATGAGCCTTATGATGGAGATTACCCTGATTATAATATTACCGGAGATAACGATCAGGCAGCTTTATATGGAGATCAAACACTTTGGTGGATATTTAACGATAAAGGAAATATTCATACTGAAACAGAAGCAGATCCTATCGGATTAGAGATTCATGCACAGGCATTTGGTTTTACAGCCGATAATGAAATTAATGACATGACTTTTTATAACTATAAAATTATTAATCGTTCTACATTACCACTTACAGATGTATATTTTGGACAATGGGTAGATGCTGATTTAGGTTTTTATTTAGACGATTATGTTGGTTGTGATGTAAATCTTGGTCTAGGATTCTGTTATAATGGAGATGCTGAAGATGAAGGAGCTCAGGGTTACGGATTTAATCCGCCTGCTATTGGAGTTGACTTTTTCCAAGGGCCTTTGGCAGATGCGAATGATGGATTAGATAATGACAGAGATGGAATTTTTGATGAACCTGGGGAGCAAATTATTATGTCAAAATTTGTTTATTATAATAATGATAATACGGTAAGAGGAAACCCAAATAATGGTACTCATATTTATAATTATCTGAGAGGAATCTGGAAAGACAATGTTCCTATGACTTTTGGTGGAGATGGTAAAGGATCAGGTCCTGGAGCTACTACAGACCTTTGTAATTTTATGTTTCCTGGTGTTTCTGACCCTATGTTCCCAGGACAAGAGTGGACGGAGGTTACAGCAGGAAATCTTCCTGCTGACAGAAGATTTTTACAATCTGCAGGACCCTTCACTTTAGAACCAGGAGCTGTAAATACCATCACAACTGGTGTAGTTTGGGCAAGAGCAAAAGCAGGTGGTAATGAAGCTTCAGTACAATTAGTAAAAATATATGACAGAGAGGCTCAAGCTCTTTTTGATAATAATTTTAATATATTAAACGGACCAGATGCTCCGGACTTAACAATCAGAGAGATGGATCAAGAATTAATCATATCTATAACAAATGAGGAATCATCAAATAATTACAATGAATCTTATTCTGAAAAAGACCCTTATATTACCTTAGCTGCTAATGTAGATAATCAAAACTATGAATTCCAAGGTTATTTAGTTTATCAGTTAAAAGATGCAACAGCTTCAGTTACTGATTTAGACGACCCAGACAAAGCTAGATTAGTATTCCGTTCGGATGTGAAAGATGATGTTACAGGTATTATCAATCAATATCTTGATCCAGTAATGGATGTTTATGTTCCTGTACAAGAAATTCCTAATGTAATGGAGTCAGGAGCTGCGGGGGCGGTTGATCAAGGTGTAGAATATTCATTTAAAGTTACAGAAGATAAATTTGCACTTGGTAATCCTACTTTAGTAAATCATAAAACATATTATTATATGTCCATTGCTTACGGATTTAACCCTGCCGAGATAAATGCAAATCCGTATGATGTAAATAATCCATTATATGATGGTAGAAATCAACCTCATATTTCAGGAAGAAGAAATATACAAACATATTCTGCTATTCCTCATCAGGTAGATCCTGAAAATGGAGGAACTGTTTTAGGATCACACTATGGAGATGGTGTAAGAATCACTAGAATTGAGGGTGTGGGTAATGGAGGAAATACTATGGAACTAGACTCAGCAACTGTTGTGGAGATTATTGCAGATGGACAATCATTATTCCCATCATATGAAAATGGAATGGGCCCCATTACTATTTCTGTAGTTGACCCTTTAAAGATTAAAGATGAAGAAGAAGGAAATGTATATACTGTAATTCTAGAAGATCCAGTTACAACAAATCAAGGAGTTGTTACTTCTTATGCAAAATGGAGAGTGCTTAATGGCACAAATACTTTAATTACAAGTACAAAATCAATTGATGTTGGTGTGGAACAATTATTCCCAGAACATGGTTTCTCAATCAAATTAAATCAGGTAGGTCTTCCTGTATCTGACCCCGCTTCAAATGAAAACAATGGATTTATTTCAGGAACTATAGAGTTTGATGACCCTTATGATAAATGGCTAACAGGTGTGCCAGATCTTGATGGAAACTTTTTATATGGTCTTAATTGGATTAGATCTGGTACATATGTTGATGATGATGATGATGTTCATGATGATTATTTTCCTGATGAAGATCCAGGGGGAATATACAAGGGAGCGGTAATACAAGAAGTTACTATTAAAACTACTCTCCCTGATTTTGCAGGAGGATCAAGTATCTCTTTTGAAGCTTCAGGTGGTACTTGGGCTCCTTATAGATTTGCATCTCACTTTAATAGTGGTCCTGCACAACCTTATTATACTTCATTTCCTTATTCAACTGCAAAAACTTTAACTTCTGTTGATATTGTCTTTACTTCAGATCAAACACAATGGACTAGATGTGCTATTGTGGAGGCATCTGATGACAAATCACTAGCAGAAGGTGGTCAAACTAAAATGGGATTAAGATCTCATCCTTCAGTTGACAAAAATGGAGATGATGATGGTAGTGGTACTTTTGGTATGGGTTGGTTTCCTGGTTATGCAATTGATTTAGAATCAGGAGAAAGATTAAACCTTATTTTCTCAGAAGACTCTTGGTTATCAGGTGAAAATGGTAGAGATATGATATGGAATCCTACATCAAACATTATTACAGCAAATGAATTTCCTTTTTATCAAGGAGGACAATTTTCGGGTGGAAGCTATCTGTTAGGAGGAAAACATTTTGTATATGTAATTGGTGGAGATGCTTCTGCGATGGCAGAAGACGATTATCTTACAGAAGATTTATGTCCTTCATATGATGAAGGAGCTTGGATTTATAATATTTTATCTGACACAACTTCCAGCTCTTATACCGCAGGTATTGCAAAAGTTTTTCAACATTGTACTTGGGTTGGAGCTCCCTTATTATCTGCTGGATCTGGGTCTCAACTTTTTGGGAAAGGAGAAAAAAATACGGCCAGAGTGAAATTAAGAGTACATTCTACTTATAACCCGTATGTTAATGTTGATCAATCACAGATATTAAATTCTTCTGATGAATTAGTTGTTGGAAACACATATTATGTAGCAGATAATAACTTACAAATTCATAACGCTAAGTGTCAACTTACTTATCCTAAAATCTATGGAGGTAAAAAAGTAACTCATGCAGGAACTAATTATGAGGTTGGGGAGTCATTTGTAGCTACAACTACTTCTTTTACAGGGAATTCAAAATCTAGAGTTATTGCAGATATGCCAATAAATAACTTTAATCCAGTATATGAATTTAATACTACTGATTTGGTCTCTGAAATTAAAGATAACGAGCAGGCAAAATCAGCTTTAGATTTAATTAATGTTGTGCCGAATCCGTACTATGGATATTCAGAATATGAGACGAGTCAGTTAGATAATAGAGTTAAGATTACAAACCTTCCAAATAGTGCTACAATAAGGATCTTTACAGTTAGTGGTACATTGCTTAAAACTATTAAGAAATCAGATGATTTAACTTCTGTAGATTGGGATTTAAAGAATGATCATGGGATCCCTGTTGCGAGTGGATTATATGTAATTCATGTTAGAACAACGATAGATGGCAAAAAGCAAAACAAGATTCTAAAATGGTTTGGAGTGCTACGTCCAATTGACTTAGATACTTTTTAAAATATAAAAGAAAATGAAAATGTTAAATATGAAAAAGATAACTCATTCTTTCAAGATTGCTTTGATATGCGCGATCTTATTAATTACTGTTAAGCAGAGTTTCTCTCAGGAACAAGCAATTAGAGCAGGTTCTGCTGGCGCATCAGAATTATTGATTAACCCTTGGGCTAGATCCTCTGGATGGGGAGGAGCAAATGTTGCGGGTGTAACTGGTCTTGAGTCTCAGTATTCTAATGTAGCGGGATTAGCGTCTACTGAGAGGTCGGAATTAATTTTCACTCAGACTTCTTGGTTGCAATATGGTAATGAATTATTTAATGCAAATGAATCGGTAAGTAGTATTAGTACTTTTGGTTTTTCTCAGAAACTTGGAGAATCTGGTGTTATGGGATTAGGAGTTATGTCAATGAATTTTGGAGATATTGAAATTACTACTGTAGATATGCCAGATGGTGGTATTGGTACTTTCTCTCCAAGGTTTATGAATATAGGAGCATCTTATGCACATATTTTCTCTAATAGTATTCAAGGAGGTTTTACTTTAAGAATGATTTCTGAACAAATATCAGATGTTAGTGCAAATGGAGTTGCGTTGGATGCTGGTATTCAGTATAGAACTTTGCAACCAAACAAAAATGAATTAAAATTTGGTATTTCTTTTAAGAATTGGGGACCAAAAATGTCTTTTGCTGGTGATGGACTCTCATTTAGAGGTATTGTCCCAGGAGGTACTGATGATGATTATAAGATGACGGTTGAGCAAAGAGGAAGTTCTTTTGATCTGCCTGCATTATTTAATATTGGGATGACATATGACATTAATCTTGCTAATCATAGATTAACAGGAGCTGGAACATTTACTTCAAATTCTTTTCAGAAAGATCAATATAGAGCAGGAGGAGAATATTCATATAAGGAATATTTTATGATAAGAGCAGGATTTGTTTATGAAGAAGGCCTTTTAGAGTTTGACACTAGAACAACTGCAGTAGTTGGACCAACAGCTGGTTTTACTGTTGAACTACCAATGGGAAATGAATCTACCTTTGGAGTAGACTACTCTTATAGATATACTAATCCATTTAAAGGATGCCATGCTATTGGTTGCAGGATAGATTTATAAAAAACAAAAACAAATATTATAATAAAAAGGAAGGTAATACTTCCTTTTTATTATTTTGATACAGATAAAAATCGCAAGACTATGAGTGATATTCAATATTTTACCGAGGAAGGACTACGCAAATTAAAAGATGAACTAGAACATCTTAAAAGTGTTGAAAGACCAAAAATAATTCAGCAAATTGCAGAAGCAAGAGATAAAGGTGATTTGTCAGAAAATGCAGAATATGATGCCGCAAAAGAAGCACAAGGTCATCTGGAAGATAGAATAAATAAATTAGAAGCTATAAATAGTAATGCTAGGGTAGTTGACACATCAAAGTTAGATGTGTCTGTTGTTCGATTACTAACAAAAGTTACTATTAAAAACACAGCAAACTCGATGGAAATGACTTACTCCATTGTGCCAGAGGCAGAAGCAGATCTAAGATCAAAAAAGATTTCAGTTTCTTCTCCTATTGGGAAAGGGTTACTTGGAAAATCAATTGGTGAAATTGCAGAAATTCAGATTCCAAACGGAATAATAAAATTTGAAGTTATCAAAATAGAAGCGGCTTAGATGTCTAGTATTTTTTCAAAAATAGTTAATAATGAAACACCATCTTTTAAAGTAGCAGAAGATGAAAATTATTTAGCTTTCTTAGATGCATTTCCATTATCTTATGGGCACGTCTTAGTAATTCCAAAAAAAGAAACAGACTATATTTTTGATTTAGATTCTGATAAATATTTAGGATTATGGAATTTTTCTCAGAAAGTAGCAAAAGCAATGGATAAAGTAATTGTTTGTAAAAGAATTGGAGTAGCTGTTATTGGTTTAGAAGTTCCACATGCACATATTCATCTTGTTCCAATAAATGGCATTTCCGATATTAACTTTGAACGTGAGAAAAAAACTTTTTCTGCAGATAAAATGCAAGAAATTGCAGATAAAATTAATTTTGCTTTAAGCTAATTTGTCAGGATTATCCTTTAAGAAAGAAGACCAAGAAGAATAACTTTTACCTGAAGAACTATCATTTCTTTGAAAATAATGACAAGCAGCAGCAGCTAAACCATCAGTTGCATCCAAGTGTTTTGGCATACTTTTTATATCAAAAAGTGATTGCAACATAGAAGCAACTTGAACTTTAGAGGCATTTCCATTTCCTGTAATAGATTTCTTTATTTTCTTTGGGGTATATTCAAAAATAGGAACATCTCTGTATAACGCAGCTGCCATTGCTACTCCTTGAGCTCTGCCTAACTTCAGCATTGATTGTACATTTTTACCAAAAAATGGAGCTTCCAAAGAGACTTCATCTGGATTGTATTCATCAACAAGTTGAACGGTTCTCTCAAAAATTCTTTTTAGTTTTAGGGCATGTCCATCAAGTTTTTCCAAGTGAATTACACCCATTTGAACCATCTCCATTTTTTTATTTAGAATACTAATAATTCCATATCCCATGATGTTTGT
>ERZ1048872.2113-NODE-2113-length-14737-cov-7.347500_pt1 | contig 14737 bp, 14 predicted proteins | sample MGYA00383100_ERZ1048872 | MGnify/ENA primary metagenome ERZ1048872 (study PRJEB29581, sample SAMEA5548370) | metagenome | biome: marine; feature: coastal; material: water | depth 50 m | study: Short-term variability in the microbial, nano- and picoplankton... | reverse complement strand
CGTTTCCCCTTCCGCCAATCCCACGGTGCTATCGGGTTCGGGTCAGCCCACAGGCCAATTTTGTTTTCCTTGGCGTATCGTTCGGCGTTCTCTAGTTCTTCCGTCTTGTCGTAACGGCGATACCACCACGCCATACCCATGCGTACCATCATGGTGTTGATGGCTTGGTCGCCAATGAATGTACACCCCAGCGTCCTGCCTTAAATGAAGGCAGTCGGTGCATGCATGTGGTGCTATGTCTGTTGAAGCCTTGAGAAACACAACCTGCAGACAGAAACGCCTAGTGCAGTGTTTTCCGACACTTCAGACGCGCAGCACCTCCGGCGAAAAAGAAACAGCTTCTTGGCACACAAGTTGCAATATTTTAATTATTGCAATTACCGTTAAACGGTCCCAGTTGATTTCTTCAGTGCATTTAGAAACACGTTGTAGCAACCACCCACCGAGCGACTGAATCTGATTTCCTCAAGAAGCTAGAAGAAGTGGGAATCCATACCTTCTGACAAGCAACTCTTCAAAACCCCCATATAAGTCGCACTCTCCTTACTAAAAGCACCATAGAAACCCCCGTGCTTTCAAACATCGTCCTTTATGGATGCCCCAATGGCTTGGGCGAGCAGTCCGCCTAGCTCGCCTAGGTCGGGGCATCTGTATCATAATGCATACTGGATACTGCAGCCAAAGGCAGACTATGCTCAAGAGATCAAAAAGGCGAGTAGTGTGAAACTTATTATTGCAATCATCCAACCTGATAAACTCGAACGAGTAAAACATGCTCTTTCAGAGGTCGACGTTTTTCGCCTGACAATCCTTGACGTTCAAGGATTCGGTCGACAACGAGGTCACGCTGAGACGTATCGGGGCCACGAAATTGCCATCAATCTACTGCGTAAAGTGCAGCTTCAAATTGCAGTCAATGATGAATTTGTCGAACCAACTATTCAAGCGATCCAGAGGGGAGGGCGATCAAACGAAACTGGAGAAATTGGTGACGGTAAAATATTTGTTCTGCCAATGGATGAATGTGTTCGGATTCGAACAGGAGAGCGTGGCGAAGAAGCCATTTGAAATTTCTTGGGTAGAAAAATTGCTCGGGTGATGATTATGTTTACAACTGCTGCGGATGAAGCCTTGGCTGTCTTCCCATCGCAACTCGATTCACAGCAGCAAGAAATGCTTTTGCTGAAGCCTCAAGTGAATCCGTTGATACGCCTCTCCCTCGATGCAACTCGCCTCGATAACGCTCGGCAGTTGCTTCAAGCTCCACAGACACTTCTGCCTGTGCATCTTTCCCAACGGTAACAGCTTGGACACGAAAATCTCGACAGACCGTTGTGATGCCTGTAAGTTTCTCAATCGCCAAAAAGATCCCATCAATCGGGCCGTCACCACTAGTGATTGACACTGTCTGACTCTTGCCATCTTGTTGAACACGAAGTGTTACTGTCGGTGCTGCACCACTTTCACACGAAACTGAATACCCTTCAAAAACAAAGAGTTCCGGCAGCACTGCAAATTGCTGTTCACAGAGTGATGCAATATCACCGTCATAGATTTCTTTCTTTCGATCAGCAAGCACCTTGAATTGCTCAAAAACTGTCTGCAACTGTTCCGCAGTTAACTGATATCCGAGTGCGGCCGCACGATCTGCCAGAGCAGCCCGACCGCTGTGTTTCCCAAGCACAAGGTTCGTGCGCTCTAAACCAACGTCTTCCGGTCGCATGATTTCATAGGTGCTTCGGTCTTTCAACATGCCATCCTGATGAATACCTGCCTCATGCGCAAACGCATTCCGGCCGACAATAGCCTTGTTTCTTGGCACCTGGATTCCTGTGATGTTCGCAACAAGTCGACTCGTTGGGACTAAACGCTGTGTCACAATCTGACTTTCACACTTGTAGAGGTCGCCTCTTGTCCGTAGAGCCATCACGACTTCTTCAAGAGAACAGTTTCCAGCCCGCTCCCCAATTCCGTTAATCGTGCATTCAACCTGACCAGCTCCAGCCTGAACGGCAGCCAAGCTATTCGCCACAGCTAATCCAAGATCATCATGACAATGAACACTTAAGACAGCCTTGTCGATGTTTGGAACCCTGCTTTTAATCGCATGTATCACGTCAAACATTTGCTGAGGCGTTGCGTAACCGACTGTATCAGGAATATTGACCGTAGTCGCTCCAGCATCGATGACCGCTTCAACAACTCGGCAAAGAAAATCTATTTCTGTGCGAGCAGCATCCTCCGGTGAAAACTCAATGTCCTCACAGCAGCTTCTCGCCCGGCGAACACCTTCGACTGCTCGACGAACAACCTCTTCTTCGTCCATGCGAAGCTTAAACTCACGATGTATAGCGCTTGTTGCCAAAAAAACGTGAATCCGTGGACGGGCTGCCTCCGAAAGCGCTTCCCATGCTCGGTCTATATCCTTCTCACTGCACCGAGCAAGACCACAGATAATCGGGCCTGTTACAGCGCGAGCAATTTCACGAACTGACTCAAAATCACCTGGTGAAGCAATTGGAAAACCGGCCTCAATAACGTCTACGCCTAGTTGAGACAAAGCATGCGCTATCTCAATTTTTTCAGTGAGATTCATACTCGCCCCCGGAGACTGCTCTCCGTCTCGAAGCGTGGTATCAAAAATACGGACTGATGGATGGGCAGGCATGATTGGTGTAAACACTCACTTTTCTTGAATATTCAATATGCATCTGACGGAAATTTACCTCAGAGCCTAGGAAGCAATTTAGCAGACCTCCTTTTTTTTCCACCCTCTGAAACTCATACCACGAAAAGAACCCGTTCCCAGCATACGCGAAATTCGCTGAAAAATGCGACTGCTACTCAATATCGGCCTCTTGCCGGCAGCTTCGGACTTCGCGGGAGATCTGCATGCCAACAGAGTTCGGCTCTGGTATCATCGTATCTTCAGAGTTTTACAGGACACAAAAATTAAGCAGACGCACAATGACCCTTCGTGAGTTCCAACAACTCATTCGCAACATGTACCACGACAAAGATGCTGCACGTGGCGTAGAAGGAACATTCATGTGGCTGACTGAAGAGATCGGTGAACTTGCGACAGCACTTCGAAGCGGTTCAGCGGAAGAACAATCTTTGGAGTTTGCCGACGTCCTCGCATGGCTTGTTACCATTGCTAATGTTGCCGACATAGACCTCGAGCAGGCCGTTGCTAAAAAATATGGGCAGGGTTGTCCTGGCTGTGGACAAACGTTGTGTACCTGCCCGGATGCGGAGAAGCCATGATGTTCATGCGGCTGGCAATAGTTCCTCTCTTATTTTTCCTAGCTGTGCCGGCATTTGTGAAAGCATCAAGTGATGATGAAGTCATCAAAGCTGATATTGGCCTCAACAATGTTACGCGTGCGGGCCACTGGAACCCGGTGACGCTGCACCTCCCAAAAGCTCTTGTAGAGTTGCCAACGCGTTATGTTGCAGTGGAGGCCATGGATCCAGACGGACAATGGCTCCGATCACCACTTGTCCGCCCTGTTTCAATCAACAACGCAACTTGGTCAGCAAGGCTTCTCGTGAAGCTCGGTAATCGAAACACAACTATTAGGGCTGTCATCATTGACCAAGAGAACTCTGATAGCACGGCTTCGCCTCAAGGGCAGGTCATTGAGTCAACAATATTGCGAATTCCGCCACCAGTGGAATCAAGCCAGGAAATCCTGTTCCTTCTTGGCGACCTTGTGAATGCAAAAAGAGTGACTCGTCTTGCCGCTCGGGAAGACGGGTCACGCATGCTCATAATTTCTCCGAAACCAGAGACTGTCTCAATTCCGGTCTCTCCTGCGTTTGGACCTGCGGGCCTGATGTTTAATGGAGTTAACAAAGTAATAATTTGTGGAAATGCGATCAAGCAAGGCATTTCCGACGAACAACTCCTTGAGCTCGACGCATGGATACGGCAGGGGGGAGAGATTCTGTTTATGTCAGGCATGTCACTTCCTTCTGCCTTATTGGCTTCGCCAGTTATAGAGTCATGGCTACCCGGCACATTTGATCGGTTGATCCCATTACGTCGAGCTGCTGCCTTGGAGACCTACGCACGGGCGAGTCGACCACTTCCCCGACGCGCTATTGAAACATTACAGATTCCAATCTTTGATAATTCTCCTGATATCCAAGGCGTGATTGAGGCTTCAGTCGGCAGTGCAAAAACTGATCCGCCACTCGTTGTACGGCGAGCGTACGGCTTTGGACAAATAACATGGATCGGTGTTGATCTCGACACCCAAACATTCCGATCCTGGGCCGGCACTGACTCTCTTTTACTGAACCTGCTCGATATCCAGAACAGTGGGGATTCTGATGGAAGAGCAGGGGAGGTTCGGCGGGGCGGCCTCGATCTAGCCGGACAATTAAGGCTTGCTATCGATAATTTTATTGGCGTCTCAGTGATTCCATTCGAGCTCATCGCACTCATCAGCTTGCTCTACGTTTGTGCAATATATCCACTCGATTGGTGGATTGCTCGCAGAAGCGAGCGGTTCCGATGGGTCACGTGGCTTGCTTTGCCACTGATCGTCCTGGGATTTACTGGAATCACATGGTCGACATCGAAACGATTTAAGGCAGACGGGTGGCAGATTCACACTGCTGGAATTTTTGATATTGATCAGGCGACACAGACGTGCAGAGCAAGCAGTTTTGCCGGCATCTGGGCATCAGACAATGGTCACTTCGACCTGTCTGTCAGTCCAGCCAGAGAAACGATCAAAGATGATCTTCGTTCTGTCGTAAGCTGGTTTGCAGCAGCTGGCCGCAACATTGGTGGCCCCGATGCTTTGTCTCCACACACTTCGCTTGCTGGAACGCCGTATGAATACGGTCCTGCGGCGTCAGAACTTCAAAACATTCCGATTGCCGCGGCTTCGAGCCAACTTTTTGAAGCGAAGTGGTTCGGACGACTGCCAACTCATCCAATACAATCGACACTTAGCAGAACCGGACAGGGGACCTTGCGTGGAACGCTTACAAGTGAGCTACAAATACCGCTCCAAGACTGCGTTCTGATGCATGCAGGCTGGCTGTATGATGTTGGCACTTTGCATCCAGGCAAAACCTTTGACATCGATGCCGGACGTGGCCCAAAATCTTTAGGAGCGGTTCTCACAAAAAAACGTGCTGTGAAAGACCGCAATGTTTCAGCCCGCTGGAAATCAGACGATCGTGACATCATACGCATTCTAGAAGTTGCTGGCATGCATCGGGCGACCGGTGGATCAGAGTACACTGGTCTTCAGTCAGGCCGACTCGAACATATCGACATGACTCATCTTCTTGTTTTGAATCGCATTATTCTGGTTGGGAAGGGACCACCCGCCACGAAATGGATACCACAAAAAAAAGCTGAAACCAAAGACAAGGGTTTTGAAGATGCGGGGAACACGACTCTTTGGAGAATTGTTCTCGAAGTTCGTAACTAAACTCTCTGACTAAAAACTAAAGCATTCCTCATGATTGAAACTGTTGAACTCACCAAAAAGTATGGCGACTTTTTTGCGCTCGAGTCTCTCACCCTGAAACTCGAGCAGGGGGACTTATTTGGATTTATTGGTCCGAATGGTGCTGGAAAAACGACGACGATTCGAATCCTATCGACACTCCTCTCCCCGTCGTGGGGTGAAGCTTCAGTGTGTGGTTACTCTATTTACACACACCCTCGTGAAATCCGCCGAGCCATCGGTTACATGCCCGACATTTTCGGGGTGTACGACGACATGAGCGTTATTGAATATTTGGAATTTTTTGCAGCTGCGTATCGGATCGACGGACCTGCGCGACGAAAAGTATCCGAACGCTCGCTTGATCTCGTTGACCTTGGCGTAAAAAGAGATGAACTTGTCACCAGCTTGTCTCGTGGCATGACACAACGCCTTGGCTTAGCACGAGTCCTTCTACATGACCCCCAAGTGCTTCTTCTTGATGAACCCGCAAGCGGTCTTGACCCAAGGGCTCGAATCGAAATGCGAAGCCTCCTCAAACGATTGCAGGACTTAGGGAAAACAATCCTGGTATCCAGCCATATCCTTCCGGAACTCGCTGACATCTGCAACCGCGTCGGCATCATTGAATATGGACAACTCCTTGCCCATGGCGACGTAACAGACCTCCTTGCTCAAGTCCGCGGACGACCAACCATCTGCATTAATGTGCAGGGCGACCCGGAGAAATCAGCACGCCTTCTTGAAGATTGCCCCGGCATTGCTGAGGTGCAAATAAGCAAGGGTACGATCCGTGCAACACTCAACGACCGCGAAGTAGACACGTCACTTCTTCCCGCAAGAATAATTGCCGGCGGTGAGCGACTGCTCGGAATGAGGGAAGAAGAAATAAATCTTGAAACCGCCTTCCTGGAACTCACAAAGGGCTCCTTAGGAAGACAACCGGACAGCGCTCCGCAGGGTTGGGGCAGACTTGAAGACGATCACTCGGCGTAAAATGATGTTGTGGCAAAATCTAAAAAACGCGTGCCTCTATGGGCTCCTCGGAGCATGTCTCGGTGGAATGACCCTGCCTGCGATAGCGAGACAGCCGACCGCACTACCACAAGATAGAAGACTTCAAAGTGACCGATATACAGTCGCACGAGAGCGAATGGTTCGCGAAGATCTAGCAGAAAGCGGGATTACCGATGTTCGCGTGCTCGAAAGCATGCGAATGACACCCCGCCACGAGTTCGTATCTACTGCTCAACGACCGCTTGCATACTTCGACATGTCTCTACCAATCGGAGAACGCCAGACAATCTCAGGGCCTTTTGTCGTTGCTTATATGACTGAACAACTTGACCCTAAACCTACCGACAGAGTTCTGGAAGTAGGAACGGGAAGTGGATACCAAGCAGCAGTTCTTTCACCACTCGTGGGAACAGTTTACTCGATTGAGATACATGAGTCACTTGGAAGACGTGCACGCGCAACTCTTCAACGACTCCGATATACAAATGTCATTACAAAAATTGGTGATGGCTTTGTGGGCTGGGAAGAGAAAGGGCCATTCGACAAAATAATTGTTACATGCTCACCAGAAAAAATTCCATTGCCTCTTATTGATCAGCTTGTTGAAAACGGCATTATGATTATTCCGGTGGGCCAGCGGTATGAGCAGACGCTAGTACGACTTCAGAAAAAAGCAGGGGTACTGGAGCGGATTGATCTTGTACCGAGCCTCTTCGTCCCAATGACAGGCCACGCCGAGGATCGCCGTGAGGTTCTTCCAGATGCAGAGAACCCAAGCCTTGCCAACTCTGGCTTTGAAGAATGTTTACCAAACAGCCAAACACCTTCTGCTTGGTATTACGGGCGGCAAGAGACGCTTCTTGAAAACGGTGAAGCGGCGATGGGGCAACGACACCTATTGCTTGAGAACAGTGAACCCGGACGTCCTGCCCATATTTTTCAGGGATTTCCAATTGATGGTCGAGCAGTGCGCGAGCTTACAATTTCCTATCACGTACGTGTGCCACAAATCGGAAAAGGACGACTCTCTGAGTCAAAACCGGGCGTGGCGATCCGTTTTTTTGACGAACGCCGAGTCCGTTCAACTCGGCTTGTTGCTCCCCTCAGAACGTTCCGTAGTGAATGGCAACGCGTTACGACCTCGATTCTCGTGCCAATCTGGTCAAGAGAGGCCATTCTGCAGATCGGCCTCATGGGTGCCACCGGTCAGATCGAAGTTGACCAAGTCGAAATCATGGCAGCTGATAGATCCTGAAAACCGCGGGATTTAGCTAAAAAAGATGTTTTTTTGCGTTGAAAACAAAGGTGATATTCCCGGAGAACTACTTCCCGGGAAACCCCCACCCTGCGTATTCCGTATTTTTTACCATTCCTTCTTGATTTACCCAGCCGTCAAACTATTCTAATTCAGTAGTTCATTCTGTTCTCGGCCGCTTCGCCCCGCGAACTCCCGAGACATTCGTAATACCTTTAACTCCTAGTGGAGATTGCCTACATGTTGGCTCAACGATTCATCCGCTCAATTGGATTTTTCACTGTTCTTTCAATTGTGGCATCAGCCTGCTGTGATGCGCAGGCGGGATGGCACCAACGTTACAATGCTGCCTATGGCTCTTCAGGCGGCTCTAGTTCGAGTGGCGGCAGCAGTTCGTCGGGCGGATCATCCTCCTCCTACGGCGGCTCGTCATCCTATGGTGGTTCCTCGTCATCATACGGAGGCAGCAGTTCATCTGGCGGTCACAGAATGACGCATTGGGAGCGAAAGGCGTCGCGTCGAGCCTACCGTCATTCTGCACGCTCTAGCCACGGAAGTTCGGGTGGAAGTTATTCCTCGTTCTATGGTTCCTCGGGCGGCTCAAGCTCCAGTGGCGGTAGCTCTGGTGGTTCTTATGGATATTACGGATACAGCTACGGATACGCTGCTCCAGCAGCAAGTGTTGGGTATTCCTCGATGGCACCAATGACGTCTAGCATGCCCGTTGACGCCTATCGCGTCATAACCGACGAGCCTGTTGGTGATGTAGCGGGTGACTCCGGCGAGGAAGTTCAAACACCAGCACCTAGTGACTCAACTGAAGTTATTCCAAAAGACGGTGTGCTTCTTCTTGTATCAGTACCAAACGATGCCAAAGTACTGGTCAATGGATCTGCAACGACATCAACAGGAACGCTTCGTCGATTCGTTTCCCGAGGCCTCCAAGAAGGCGCAACATATGACTACGAGGTCACGATGGTCGTAGACAGCAACGGAAAGCCTGTCGAAGAGACCCAGATTGTGAGTGTCACGGCTGGCGAACGTAGCGAAGTTTCTTTTGAGGAAACCTTGCAACTTACAACGAGCCTTACTATCCACGTTCCAGATGAAGCAACTGTTTGGCTGGCTGGCAACATGACGGACTCATCTGGATCAACTCGAACTTTCGAAACCTCCTCGCTGCCAGCAGGATCTGCCTGGCAAGATTATGAGATTCGGGTTGTAACGAAGCAGAATGGCCGTGAAAATGTTCTTTCGAAGGTGATACATCTAGCAGCTGGCGATACGGTTGAACTGTCCTTCGAAGAAACCGACTTCATCGCTGATACTCGTCTTATTGAAAAGACTGCGTCGATTCAGTAGCAGCCTGAGAACGTTATACGCTCCAAAAATATTTATGATCCCCCACGGTTCCATTGAGCCGTGGGGGGTTTTTTTGGGCTTGTCGAAAAAACCAATTTATCGGCCTAACATGAAATATTTGTTGCCAATCGCCTCGACAAGCCGATGGGTGCTTATACCAGTCGTATAGACTCCTGACAATCTTCAAAACTACCATGCCAAAAGAACTACGACACGCTGACAATAAAATAACCGGGTGTCACTGGCCGGTTGCCATCCGGCTGTTTGTGTCTCTTCTTGTCACGATATACATCCTTGCAGTGGCTCTCCCTCCACTTGCAGGTCCACCTCCCGCAAGTGAACTAGCGAGCGTCATCCTGCAGCCATTTCGCCCACTTGTAGGTGCCTTCAGTCTAAGTCACGGATACCGCTTCTTCGCACCAAACCCCGGGCCAGGGCATTCCATTCAATGGACACTCACCACTGACGCAGGCACCATCTTAAAAGGATCGCTTCCTGACGCCGATTCCGACTGGCCCCGACTTCTTTACCACCGCCGATTCATGATTCCAGAAAAGATTTCTGCGATGATACCACCACCGCAGGCACCTGCAGAAATCCGCCGTGCAGCAACCCGTGACTGGCAACCTTTTGCTGAAGACATTGCAGCACGATTGCTCACCGAACATGACGGGCAAAAGATCACTCTTAAACTCATTGAACATTATTTGCCCGACACCTTTGAAACGAAGGAGGGCAGGGGAGGGGATGACCTGACAACTCCGCTTGGCACCTATATGTGGCGAGAGAGGGTGTCCGAATGAAAAACACCTCCGTCGTAAAACAACTGGGCCAAGCAACTACAGGATGGCTCGCCTCTTGGTGGTCAGCGTGGACAACGTTTTGGTTTACACCATCAGACCCTACGCTACTCGGTGTCCTTCGGGTTTTAACCGGCACTCTCGTAACGTGGTCGAGTATCATTTGGCTCAGTGACCACGAGGGTTTCTTTGGGCAGAACGCTTGGCAATCAGCAGGAAATGTCTGGCGACTCAACGATCAGCCATGGCATTGGAGCTGGTACTTTGCAGCACAAACACCGATAGCAGCCTGGCTGCTTGCAGTTTTGAGCCTTCTCGCAGCTATTTCACTGAGCGTTGGTTTTTTCACCCGCACTGCGGCTTGTATTGTGTTCGCGGGGTACGTCAGTGCTGTAAACCGTGCACCCCTGAATACCTTTGGTTTTGATGACGCCCTAGGGATCATGCTGCTACCAATGATCATTGGAAATGCAGGGGCCCGCTTCTCCATCGATAGCCTCTTTAAAAAGGTTCGCCCTGTTCCGAATATTGAAACAACGATCGCGATAAGGCTTATTCAGGTTCATCTCTGCATACTTTATTTCTTTTCCGGATGCGGCAAATTACTTGGAGCAAGCTGGTGGGAAGGCACCGCACTGTGGGGCGCAGTAGCAAACATCCAATATCGCACGATTGACTTTACATTCCTCGCCTGGCACCCGCTGCTTGTCAATGCACTTACACTTGGTGCATTGTTCTGGGAAATTTCATATGCGGCATTAATATGGCCTCGATTAACAAGACCACTTTTTTTGATAACAGCGGTATTTGTACACCTGGGTATCGGCCTTGCGATGGGCATGATGGAGTTCGGAATCGCTATGCTTATTGCTAACATGGCGTTCTTACCCACACAATTCAACACCCTTCACAACAACTCGAATCCTTAACTTGCTACAGGACAGAATCTATGATCCACACGCTTGCTATTGTCGGCGCTACTGGTGCTGTTGGAAAAATTATCCTTGACCAGCTTGTGAGTCGAAAATTCCCAACGAAAAACATCAAATTGCTTGCATCTCAGCGATCTGCAGGCAAAACGATTGAATGTGGTGGAAAACAGCTTGTTGTTGAAGCACTCACAGCAGAAGCCTTTCGGGACGTACAAATAGCAATCGGTAGCACGCCAGATGAAGTCGCTGCAGAATTTGTGCCGTGGGCCGTAGAACAAGGCACTGTGGTTGTTGATGAAAGTGCCCATTTCCGCATGCAGCCAGACGTCCCTTTGATTGTTCCTGAAATTAATCCAGAATCAATCCGGCTTCATAAAGGAATCATCGCAAGCCCAAATTGCTCGACAACTCAAATGGTGATGATCATGAAGCCACTTCATGATGCCGCCCGCATTCGCCGTGTTCTTGTAAGCACGTACCAGGCGGTTAGCGGTGCTGGGATTGCAGCCACACAAGAACTCAAGCAGGGGCTGCAAGCCTGGCTAAACGGGTCGCCAGAGGAATCGAAGATTTTCACTCATCAAATTGCAGCAAACCTCATCCCCCAGATTGGATCAGAAAAGGAGGGGGGGAGCACGAGTGAAGAAATGAAAATGGTTCAGGAAACCCAAAAAATCTTTAACGATAACACGATTGGGGTATGTGCTACATGTGTTCGTGTTCCAGTTGCTGATGCTCATAGCGAAAGCCTCGTCATCGAAACCGAAAAGCCGCTTTCACCAGAGGAAGCATCTCGCCTTTTATCGAATTTCCCTGGCGTTACTGTCAACGACAACCTTGCTACCTCCAGCTACCCAATGCCACGAGATGCGGGGGGGCAAGATGATGTCTTCGTCGGCCGTATCCGGCAGGACACATCGAGCCCAAACTCACTCGCAATGTGGTGCGTATCAGATAACTTGCGGAAAGGCGCTGCGACAAATGCCGTACAAATCGCTGAGCACCTCGCAAAAGAAATGACTTGATTCCATGAGTCGAAGATTGCAACTTCGTCTTGCCTACAACGGTGAACGGTTTAGCGGGTGGCAGATTCAGCCTGACAAAAGGACGGTGCAGGGCGTCCTGAGTGATGCCATCAGAGGTGTTTGTGGCGAAACAATTGTGCCAAAAGGAAGTAGCCGTACGGATGCTGGTGTTCATGCAGCAGATCAGGTTGCAAGTTTCACAACAACAAAAAACTTCTCACCAGATGTCTGGCGGAGGGCAATTAACGCCCATCTTCCGAATGATGTTGTGGTGCTTCGATCGAGTGAAGTTGATCTGTCATTTAACCCGATCACTGATGCCGAAAAAAAACGATACCGCTATCGCATTCATGATGGAGAAGTCCGACCTGTTCTGGCTCGGCCATTCGTCTGGCAATGGAGGTCCCGCCTCAACATTTCCGCAATGCAAAATGCTGCCTCTTGCTTAGTCGGTGAACATGACTTCAGTAGTTTCGAAAACCCGTCTTCTCCTCGCGCGTCGAAAGTACGAACGATCCATGATATTACGATCAAAAGGCATATAGGGGGCGAGTCTAATGCCGATAACGAAGTCTGGATCGAAATTGAAGGAAATGGATTCCTCTACAATATGGTGAGAATTATTGCCGGCACACTCCTTATGGTTGGTAATGGCAAACGACCGGAAGAATGGGCCAGCGCAGTGCTCGCCGACCGACAACGAACATCTGCGGGCCCAACCGCACCAGCTCACGGCCTTTTACTGTTACAAATCACCCTCAAACACCAACCAACAGCTACTCTTCATGCCCCGTCCTCCTGAACAACTTGGTTCCCTCAGGCTCGTTCGTCAACTTGGCGTCGGCCGTAAATGTCAAATCTGGGAGGCTTTAGATGAGAGCCAATCAAAACGCGTCGCCGTTAAACTGGCATCTCCAGAATCAGCTTCCGACAAAGGCATTCGTCAGCTCCTGAAACATGAACTTGCTGTCAGTCGGTCACTTGATCACTCCGGAATTATTCGTATTGATCGATATTCAACAACAGGTCGACTCCCACACCTTGTCATGGAATTGTTCCGTCACCCGAATCTAAAAATGCGACTTGCTTCTAAAGGAGATTCGATTCCCGCTCAAGCACAGTCGATTGCACGAAAAACGGCCGATGCAATAAGCCACCTTCACGCAAACCGCTGGGTTCACCGAGACATTAAGCCAGAAAACATTCTTGTTGATGATTCAGGTGAGGTTCGTTTAATTGATCTTGCTATTGCTGCACGACCACCTGGCTTCCTTGCTCGTCTCGTACCAATCAAAGTGACTATCCAAGGTTCACCGAGCTACATGTCGCCTGAACAAATTCGAGGACATCGTGTTGGGTATGCTGGTGACATCTACTCATTTGGTTGCCTCCTCTACGAACTTGTCACCGGACACCCTCCGTACACTGGGTCTACTCAACAGGAACTTCTCAGCAAACACCTCTATACAAGCCCGCCGTTCGCATCAGCCATGAATCCCTCTGTCACACCTCAGTTGGACCGCTTCATTCGAGATCTTCTCGCAAAGCGAGTGAAGGAAAGGCCATCTTCCATGGTCGAAGTCGCGGCGCATGTCCGTAACGCACCATTTCTGACGCCACAGGGCCGCTCTGCGGCATCTAAAAAAGCCAATTGACGGCAGTTCGGTTCAGTGGTGACAATACACATGCTGTTTTTGTAACTTCAGGAATATTATAATGGCTCGCGGACTTCATCGTTTGCCCCTCGAGAAACCAATTTACGAACTTGAGGATAAAATTGCCGACCTCGAGACAGCACCGCTCGGCAAGCAGTCTCAAGATGAGGTTCAACAACTTCGCCGGGAATGTGCCGATCTCCAAAAACAAATTTTTGGCAATCTCGATCCATGGCAAACTGTTGAAGTTGCTCGACATCCCAACCGACCAAAAACAAGCGACTACTTGAGCCTTGTTTTTGATGAATTTGTCGAACTTCACGGTGACAAGGCTTTTGGTGACGACCCAGCCATGCTTACTGGATTCGCGAAGATTGATCGTCATAAAGTTCTGGTTATTGGTCACCAAAAAGGAAAAACCCTCACTGAAAAGCAGGCATGTCATTTCGGGTGCGCTCACCCCGAAGGATACCGAAAAGCAATGGGGAAAATGCGATTGGCAGCGAAATACGGCCTGCCTGTAATCTGTCTTATTGATACTCCGGGCGCTTACCCCGGGGTTGGTGCTGAGGAGCGAGGACAAGCCCAAGTGATTGCGGAGAGCATGTTTTTAATGGCTTCGCTAAAAGTACCGATTATCTGTGTTGTAATTGGTGAAGGAGGATCTGGGGGAGCATTAGGCATCGGGGTTGGAGATCGTGTTGCAATTCTAGAACATGCTTACTACAGCGTCATCAGCCCAGAAGGCTGTGCTGGCATTCTCTGGAAAAGCGCTGAATTCAAAGCTGATGCAGCTCGGGCTTTGAGAATGAGAGCGTGGGATCTCAAGGAATTCGGTGTCATTGATAAAGTTATTGATGAACCTCGAGGAGGCGCTCATCGTGACCCACGCTTAATGGCAGCCCGACTCAAAACATTTCTTGAGCGAACACTCAGAGATTTGGTGAAACAGCCAATAGAGGAACTCGTCGAAAGTCGTTACGCAAAGTTCCGCCAGATGGGCACTTTTTTGGAAGACTAACAAACTGTTGCTCGAAATACCGAACGACTGAAGAGCAGTTCGCCACGACACAAAGCAGGGCAGAAGAAACTCAAAAGAGAGTATTTCCCGCCTGTTTTCACCCCTTCTCTAACGTCCGATAATGTCTGTTATGTCCGGTTTATGCTCTGTTTTTAAGGGTTTTCCGACGACACTCCCCTTCGCACCCTTCCATCTC
>ERZ1048872.2111-NODE-2111-length-14755-cov-4.406531_pt1 | contig 14755 bp, 14 predicted proteins | sample MGYA00383100_ERZ1048872 | MGnify/ENA primary metagenome ERZ1048872 (study PRJEB29581, sample SAMEA5548370) | metagenome | biome: marine; feature: coastal; material: water | depth 50 m | study: Short-term variability in the microbial, nano- and picoplankton... | reverse complement strand
GGACGCAGGATTAACCCAAGCTGTGACTTCAGATGTTTTGGCGGCGAATATTCCTGCTGAATTTCGCGACCCTGGCAATCAATGGTTCGGCCTTACGACCCGTGCACGTGTTATTTACGCCAGCCGTGATCGTGTGGCCGAGGGCGAAGTAACAACGTACGAGGATTTGACAGACCCTAAATGGGCCGGTCGCATTTGCACGCGTTCAGGTACGAACAGCTATAATATTGCATTAACATCAGCTATTATCGCCCATCACGGTGAAGAAGTCGCTTTGGATTGGCTAAAAGGTGTAAAGGCGAATTTGGCCCGCAAACCACAAGGCAACGATCGCGCACAAGTAAAGGCCATTTGGGCCGGTGAATGCGATATTTCCGTCGGAAACACATATTATATGGGTCAAATGCTGGCTGATGAAGAACAAACAGCATGGGCAGATTCAGTGCGCATCGTTTTTCCTACATTTGAAAACAGCGGCACACATATGAATGTTTCTGGCGTTGCGATGACGAAATCCGCACCTAACCGTGAAAACGCAGTGAAATTCATGGAATACCTTGCCTCACCAGCCGCCCAAGAAATTTATGCGGCTGACAACCACGAATTCCCAATTGCCCCAGGCACAGCGGCCAGCGAATTGGTTCAATCATGGGGCTCGTTTACCGCTGACACAGTGAACTTGATGGATTTGGCTAAATTGCGCCCTGCGGCTTTGAAGCTAACCGAAGTTGCTGATTTTGATGGCTAAAACCTCTTAAATACCAAAGCACACAAATGGCCCTCAGTTACTGGGGGCCATTTTCATTTGTAATTTGTGATCTGCAGTTGCTGGACAAATATTTATTCCAAGCGCAAGACTGGCGTGAACTAAAAGGATCAAAACATGGCACCGCGTAAAATCATCATCGACACAGACCCAGGGCAAGATGATGCCGTGGCAATTTTGCTGGCATTAGGCAGCCCAGATGAAATTGAGGTGCTGGGTATAACGGCCGTTGCGGGCAATGTTCCGCTTGCATCAACGGCAAAAAACTCTCTTATGATCTGTGAGTTAGCGGGCAAAGTTGATGTCCCTGTTTATGCAGGTTGCAAGGCACCTTTGGGTCGTGAATTGGTCACGGCTGAACATGTACACGGTAAAACCGGCCTTGATGGGCCAACCCTGCCTGATCCGGTAATGCAGTTGACTGACGGGCATGCCGTTGATTTTATTATCGAAACACTACGGCGCGAAAAATCTGGCACCGTCACCTTATGCCCACTAGGCCCGTTAACAAACATCGCAACCGCCCTGCAAAAGGCACCGGATATCGCCGACCGAATTGCTGAAATCGTCTTAATGGGTGGTGCCTATTTTGAGGTAGGTAACATCACGCCCGCCGCTGAATTTAACATTCACGTTGATCCACAAGCAGCTGATATTGTTTTTAAATATGGTGGGAAGATTACCGTCATGCCACTTGATGTTACCCACAAAGCATTGGTTACCAAGGAACGTAACGACGCGTTTCGCGCCCTTGGTACACCGGTGGGCATCGCTGTCGCCGAAATGACCGAATTCTTTGAACGGTTTGATAAGGAAAAATATGGCTCACTTGGCGCGCCTTTGCATGATCCATGCGTGACGGCCTATTTGATCAAACCCGAACTTTTCAAGGGCCGCTTTGTCAACGTGGAAATCGAAACCCAATCTGAACTGACAATGGGCATGACTGTTGCGGATTGGTGGGGCGTTTCGGGCCGCGCGCCCAACGCCACATTCATAGGCAGCATTGACGCGGACGGCTTTTTCGCGCTGCTGACTGAACGTATTGGTCGTTTGTAATAATGTCGCTCGCAAAGGTTTCGTCCAATGGTTAATTTTGACAACAGCTATGCCCGACTGCCGGCACATTTTTACGCCAAGCAAACGCCAGTTCCTGTGGCAAAGCCTGAATTTTTCGCTCGAAACCAAGATCTTGCCGCTGAGATTGGGTTAGGCCCCATTGACGTGGATGATGCCGCCTATTTTGGTGGTAATAAAATCCCTCAGGGCGCAACACCCATAGCACAGGCCTATTCTGGGCATCAGTTTGGCGGCTGGTCGCCACAACTGGGCGATGGGCGCGCAGTATTGTTGGGCGAAATAATCACCCCACAAGGTGAACGACGTGATGTTCAACTAAAGGGATCCGGGCGCACGCCGTTTTCACGGGGTGGTGATGGGCGTGCTTGGCTGGGACCTGTGATGCGCGAATATTTAGTGTCAGAGGCGATGCATGCCTTTGACGTGCCTACGACACGCGCCTTGGCGGCGGTCACCACGGGCGAAACAGTGGTGCGCGATATCCCGTTGCCCGGTGCGATCCTTACGCGCGTTGCGGCAAGTCATATCAGGGTTGGCACATTTCAGTTTTTCGCAGCACGGGGTGATCTTGATGCGCTTGGCCTGCTCAGGGATCATGTCATGGAACGCCATTACCCAGATGCCAGCGATACCGTCGCCCTTTACAAAGCAATCATCGAAAAACAGGCAAAATTGATAGCCAAATGGATGTCTGTAGGCTTTATTCACGGGGTTATGAATACCGATAATATGAGTATTTCAGGTGAAACAATCGACTATGGCCCCTGTGCATTTATGGATGATTATCAATCAGGTAAGGTCTTTAGTTCAATCGATCGAAACGGTCGCTATGCTTATAATCGCCAAGCAGACATGGGCATTTGGAACCTCGCGCAGCTGGGAACGGCCTTGTTGCCATTAATGGGCGAAGATACGGACGCAATGATTGAGGTAGCGACCGCCGCGCTTCATGAATTTCCCGACATATTTCAGACAGAATGGGATCGCTTGTTTTTGCGCAAAATCGGCATTGATGATGCGCAAGACGGTGACAAAGACCGTGTTGTCGCCTTTCTGAAAATCCTGGAACAAACGGGTTCTGATTTTACCAACAGCTTTGCCGCGCTTGCGACGGATACCCCTGAAACACTTCTGCCAAGATCCAGCGAAATGACCACTTGGCTGTCAGATTGGCGGGACCGCGTGACAGATCCCGTGACGGTTTTGCAGGCCACTAACCCTGCTGTCATCCCCCGCAACCATCAAATTGAAGCAGCCATTCAAGCCGGTGTTCAGGGTGATTATAAACCTTTCGACGTCTTGGGGCGTGTATTGGGCACACCTTTTGAGTTGGCAGAAACCGACCAAGAATTTGCAATTGCACCAAATAAGGAACAAGAAGTTACACAAACGTTTTGCGGTACGTAGCGAATTCTATTGAGGTCATTATCAAGTTTTCTGTGCAGGTTTGTTGATGAAGATTAACCCAACTGCCACCATGATGAGGGCGGCAAATACTGCAGAACTAATAGGTTCATCCAACAAGGCCCAACCAAACCAAACACCAAACACTGGCGTTAGAAAGCTAAATGACGCCACTGAGGATGCCGGATAAACCTTCAGTAAATATAAGAAGAACAAAAACCCACCCGAGGCCACAAACAAAGCTTGAAACCCGATCGCGGCAAAGTGGATGGGTGCCACTTCCCTGATTAATGGGCCAAACAGTGGTGATATCGCCGTTAATATGATGCCAGATACCAATAACTGCGTCATCAACTGCATTTCAGGACGCAAAAGCGAAACATTGGTGCCTTTGGCGCATAAAACGATGCCCGCCCAACAAAAGGCTGCCGCCAATGCCAAAAGGTCGCCGATCAAACTGCCACCAGCCAAGGCATCACCACGCGCTGTCAATGCAACCACCACGCCACCAAATGCAATGGCTAGGCCCAGCGCCTTGACGATTGTCACTCGGTCCCCCGGCAACACAAAATGGCCAATCAAAGCCATCCACACTGGCATTGAGTAAAAGATTACACTAACCCGCACCACGGTTGTGTAATCCAAGGCGATGAACAGAAAGATAAATTCAACGGTAAACAATGAGGCAAAAACCGTCATTGCTGGCCAAGTCGTACGTGGTAATTCCAGTTCAAATCCACGAACACGCATCCATGTGAACACGATCAAAAAGCCAATAATGGAACGCAATCCGGCCCCAAAGACAGGGCTAAAACCGTTATTTCCAACCTTTATCACCACTTGATTAAGCGCAAGAATAATCATCAAAATCAGCAAAGTACTGGCCCCAAACAGATCAATACTGTCTTTTTTCGCGCTCATGATCTGTTCCTTATGTTGCGGGGCCACACAAGGCGCATGCGCAATCCTTGTCAAGCGGTTCACCTAAGCAATTATCCATGTTATGGGCCTGCTCAACACGTATAAGTAATCCTAGCGAGGCATTCGTTCATGACATTTTTGCAAATCACCAGTCTTTTGATCGTTTTGGCCGCAGGCTTTGGGGCCATCAACTATCTATTCCTTAAATTGCCCAGCTCTATCGGAATTCTTGTTGTATCATTGCTAGCATCCGCTGGATTGTTGTTGTTGGATTTGGTGTTTCCTGCCCAAGGCATTGCCCCCACTGTGCGTGGCATTGTCAGTGGGTTGGATTTTGATACCGCACTGCTTGAGGGTATGTTGGGGTTGCTTTTGTTTGCAGGTGCTTTGCACGTAAAGCTATCTGATCTACGCGCCCAATGGAAAGTTGTGGTTTTGATGGCCACGATGGGTATCGCCCTATCCACAGCCATCATCGGCGTTGGGTTTAGTTGGTTAACGGGCATGCCTATCCTTGTGGCACTGGTGTTTGGGGCGCTTGCATCGCCGACTGACCCAGTTGCCGTTCTTGGTGTTTTGCGGGCCGCTAATTTGCGCAAGTCTTTAGAAACCAAAATCGCAGGCGAGTCGCTGTTCAATGACGGAGTTGGTTATGTTGTGTTCTTGGTTCTTGTGGGCATGGCATTCCCGTCAGGTCACGATACCCACGGTTCCGGCCTTATGGATGCAATCAAGCTGTTTTTCCTTGAGGCGGGCGGTGGTGCCTTGCTTGGCATTGTACTTGGCTGGCTTACATTCCGCGTGATGCGCCGAATTGACGATTATCCGCTAGAGGTTTTGATTACCCTCGCTTTGGCACTTGGTGGCTATTCATTGGCAGTATATCTGCATGTAAGTGCGCCGATCATGGCAGTGTGTGCCGGTTTGTTAATCGGTGACATCGGTGCCAAGCACGGTATGTCCGCAGAAACCCGCAAATATGTTGACGCGTTCTGGCAGCTTGTTGATGAAATCCTGAATGCTGTTCTATTCCTAATGATCGGATTTGAGGTATTCGCCGTCAGTTTCGGCGCAGATGCGATACAAGCGGGTCTTGGTGCCATTGTCCTAGCACTATTGGCGCGATTGGCGGCAGTTGCAGTGCCTGTCATGGTTTTGCGTCCTTTCCAAGAATTTTCAAAGGGTGTTGTACCAATCATGACTTGGGGTGGCCTTAAGGGCGGTATTTCCGTTGCACTTGCTTTGTCTTTGCCAGACAGCGAATGGAAACCGTTGATCCTGACCTGTACTTACATGTTGGTTATCTTCTCTATCATCATCCAAGGTTTATCAGTGGGTCGTTTAGCCAAACGCTTGGGTCGTGAACCAGAGTTGATGTAAGTCGTTAATCTCTGATAAACCCGACCAAACCCCTACCCACGACCAGCTAACTAAGGCCGATGCAAATGAACGAAACAATAATCAAACGCTGCGAAGACAAAGGTCTGCGCATGACCGAACAGCGTCGCGTCATTGCAAAGGTACTAGAGGGTGCAGATGATCACCCTGATGTTGAGGAACTCTATGTACGCGCCAGTGCGCTGGACAGCGCGATCTCAATTGCAACCATGTACCGTACAGTTAAGCTGTTTGAAGAAGCCGGCATTCTGGAAAAGCACGAATTTGGCGACGGCCGCGCGCGCTATGAGACCGCGGATCGGGATCACCACGACCATTTGATCGATATGCAAACCGGCGAGGTTGTTGAATTTGTGGACGCCGAAATCGAAGAACTACAAGAACGTATCGCGGCACGGTTGGGATATCGCCTGAAGGGTCACCGGTTAGAGCTGTACGGCGTGAAGGTGAAAGACTAGCCACTCTTTGCAACATTTGTTCACGCAATCGCGTCTTTACAGTGGTTTGCCCACGTAAGAGTATGTGCGCACTTCCTAGAACAAGGGCGACTTTCGTGGAAAATTCAATACTCGCATCAGAAGCTAACATCAGGCTTTCCGTCTTCCTTGGCGTTCTCGCTCTTATGGCTGTTTGGGAATTCATCGCCCCTGCGCGACGCTTGGAAATTCCGCGTTTTATTCGATGGTCTAACAATTTGGGCCTGGTCGTTGTGGATACGGTCCTTGTGCGGCTGTTGTTTCCGATCTTGGCTGTTGGATTGGCGCAAACCGTCAATGGCGCCTCGTTTGGATTAATCCCGTATCTTAACTTACCCATGTGGCTTGGCTTTATTCTGGCCTTTCTTATCTTAGACTTGGTCATTTACCTGCAACACGTGATGTTTCACTTTGTGCCTGCCCTTTGGCGTCTGCACCGTGTGCATCACAGTGATGTTGATTTTGATGTAACCACCGCCCTGCGTTTTCATCCCATTGAGATTATCATGTCTATGGTGATTAAGTTGGCTGTGATTGCCGCCCTTGGGCCAGTTGCCGTCGCCGTTATGGTGTTTGAGGTGGTATTGAATGCATCCGCCATGTTTAATCATTCAAACATACGCCTGCCCCGTGGTCTGGATCGCATTGTACGTTTGTTTCTTGTTACGCCTGACATGCACCGTGTGCATCATTCAGTTCATCCAGATGAAACCAACAGCAATTTTGGCTTTAATTTGCCGTGGTGGGATTTCCTTATGGGTACTTATCGCGCCCAGCCCCGTGACGGGCATGAAACAATGGATATTGGTATCCACCGTTTTCGCAGTCGCCGTGATCAATGGCTGGATTACCTACTTGTTCAGCCCTTGCGCCGCTTGAAAGGCAAAGAATAGCCGCTGCATCGCAGCATAAGTAATCTTGCACAGCCCTATTAGGCGCATTATACCGCGTTCATCGAAACATTTCCCTAAGGATTACTTAAATGAGCGCCATCATTGACATCTTCGCCCGCGAAATTCTGGACAGTCGAGGCAATCCTACTGTCGAAGTCGATGTAACGCTTGAGGATGGCACAATGGGCCGTGCGGCGGTTCCTTCGGGTGCTTCAACTGGTGCCTATGAAGCCGTTGAAAAACGCGATGGTGATATGGCGCGCTATATGGGCAAAGGTGTTCTTGAGGCGGTTGAGGCCGTGAATGGTGAAATCGCCGAAGCATTGTTGGGTATGGACGCCACAGATCAAACGGGCATCGACAACTTGATGATCGAATTGGACGGCACCGCAAACAAAGCAAAGCTTGGGGCGAACGCAATTTTAGGTGTTTCCATGGCTTTGGCCAAAGCGGCGGCTGATTTCACAAGCCAACCTTTGTATCGCTATGTTGGCGGCACATCAGCGCGCGTATTGCCAGTGCCAATGATGAACATCATTAACGGTGGCGAGCACGCAGATAACCCGATCGACATCCAAGAATTCATGATCATGCCAGTGGCCGCTGACAACATTCGCGAAGCCGTGCGTATGGGTGCCGAAGTATTCCACACATTGAAAAAAGAACTAAGCGATGCTGGCCTTTCAACTGGAATTGGCGATGAGGGTGGTTTTGCACCTAACCTATCATCCACACGCGACGCGCTAGATTTTATCCTGAAATCAATCAAAAAAGCAGGCTACACACCGGGCGAAGACATCTATCTTGCGCTTGATTGTGCCGCCTCTGAATATTTCAGCGACGGCAACTATCACTTTAAAGGCGAAGACAAGGTTCTGACACCAGCTGAAAACGTCGATTATTTGGCGGCATTGGTTGATGATTACCCCATCATTTCCATTGAAGATGGTTGCGATGAGGATGATTGGGACGGCTGGAAAATGCTGACTGACAAAATTGGCGACAAAATTCAGTTGGTCGGTGATGATTTGTTCGTGACCAACCCTGAGCGTTTGCAAATGGGCATCGACATGGGTGCGGCCAACTCATTGTTGGTGAAAGTGAACCAAATCGGTACATTGACTGAAACGTTGCAAGCTGTAGACAATGCCCACCGCAACCGCATGACTTGTGTTATGTCACACCGTTCTGGCGAAACAGAAGATGCAACAATTGCTGATCTTGCTGTTGCAACCAACTGTGGCCAAATCAAAACTGGCTCATTGGCGCGTTCTGACAGGTTGGCGAAATACAACCAATTGATCCGTATTGAGGAAGAGTTGGGCGAAACAGCTGTTTACGCCGGTCGTTCCATTCTGCGATGAACAAACATCGCGTCGATATCATTTCCCCAAGGGATGCGTCTGATATCGACGCGATAAAGCGGCTGTGCTGGGAATATCGCGATTTTCTTTTCGCGATGGGTCCCCAATTTGAGGCGATGATTGACGCCTTTTATCCCGTTGAAAAGTATCAAGCCGTTTTGGAATTGCTGGAAACCGATCACGTGCCGCCCTTGGGCACATTACGTTTGGCATTGGTTGATGGCGTTCCCGTTGGCTGTGGCATGATTCAAACGTTTGATGCGGAAACGCGCGACGCCGAAATCAAGCGCGTCTTTTTAAATGAACGCGCGCGCGGTTTGGGTGTTGGTCGTAAATTAATGGATACCCTAATACAGGACTGTCGCGATCTTGGGTTCAACCGCATATTGATGGATACAGGTGTGCCCCTAAAGGCTGCAACCAAGCTTTATCTGAATTTGGGTTTCAAATTACGCGACGAATATCAAGAAATGCCTGAGATTTCCAAAGGCAACGTTATTTTCTTTGAGATGGCCTTATGAACGCTGATCAAATCATCGCACATCTTGAATTGCAGCCCCACCCAGAGGGCGGTTTTTATCGTCAAACTTGGGTTGAGGAAACAAACGACGGCGAACGCGCGGCCGGAACCTCGATATATTTCTTGCTAAAAGGCGGCGCACCCAGCCATTGGCATCGCGTGGATGCTGTTGAAATATGGCACTATTACGCGGGAGCGCCGTTAATATTGTCAATTTCACCAGATGATGAAGGTTCGGTTGAGGAAATCATCATAGGTAACAATCTTGAACAAGGTGAATTGCCCCAAGGTATTGTGCCCAAAGATCACTGGCAGGCGGCACGTTCCACAGGGGATTACACGCTCGTTGGATGCACTGTTTCACCAGGGTTTCAATTTGAGGGTTTTACGCTAGCAGCCCCAGATTTCAGCATACCAAATTCCAAAACATAAAAATCACCCATTAAAAGGGTTTTTTGCACTAACCTGGTCGACTTAGTACGCCACCGCCAATTGCCGTTGGCACCCCGGTCGTGGTTGGAAATGACGTTGGAAGGCCGCGTTTGATGCGCATCGCCAAATAGGCAAAAGCTTGTGCTTCAAGAAAATCACCATCCAAGCCGACGGATTCAACGGGCATAACTGGGCAAGGGCAAGCCTCTGCCAACATCGCCATCAAGACAGGGTTTTTACGTCCGCCGCCCGTCACAAAAATCTGCTCTGGTGGACGTGGGCAATGTGAAAGACCTGAAACCACCGCAGTAGCCGCGGCCGCAGCCAACGTCATTGCCGCATCGCTGTCTGACAACAAGGCCACCGATGAGCCAAGATAATCAAAGGCGTTCCTATCCAAGGATTTTGGCGGCACCTTTAAGAAATACGGATCACGAAAGAAACCTGCCAATGCCTCTTCGCGCACTTCGCCCTCATTTGCGACACGACCATCTTTGTCAAATTCTTCTCCCCGACGTTTTTGCATCAAATCGTTGATGGGCGCATTTGCAGGCCCCGTATCAAACGCAAGTAACGCACCTGGGCCATCTGGGTCATGGGCCATTGGATCAATCCACGTGATATTGCCCACACCGCCAAGATTTAGAAAAACGACAGGCTCTTGCACCTCAATGTATCGTGCAAGGGCTTGGTGAAACACCGGCGCCAAAGGCGCGCCCTCGCCGCCCATGGCCACATCTGCACTGCGAAAATCCCAAACAACCGGCCGACCCAATGCTGCGGCCAATGCTTGGCCGTCGCCTGCTTGATGCGTCCCACGATCACTGGGTTCATGGGCCAATGTCTGACCATGATATCCAATAAGGCTGTAGTGATCGAAATCCGCACAGACCTCCATATGGGCGCGATCCACAAGTTCAGAGATTTGACGTATTCCACGTTCGCCCGGCCATTTACCCAAACCTTGCTTCAGATAAGATCGCTCGCGTGCTGTAAAGCGGCGATATGCATTCCGACCAAATTCAAAGACTTCAATTCCATCGGTTAAAACCATGGCCGCATCCACCCCATCAAGCGATGTGCCGGACATTGTGCCCAAAACCCATTCTGGTTTTGCTTCTTCCATGGTCTTTCCCTTTTTACCCCTTACAGATATAGAACCTGAAATAGCCTCAAATGGACAGCGAATACTATGACATACCATGCCAAATCTGAATTTATGCGTGTGATGATGCAACGCGGCTTTCTGGCCGACTGTACAGACTACCAAGCACTTGATGATGCATTGCTAGAAGGTGTTGTCCCCGCCTACATCGGATTTGATGCAACAGCGTCGTCCTTGCACGTGGGCAGCTTGATCCAAATCATGATGCTGCGCTGGTTGCAAAAGACCGGCCACAAGCCAATTGTTCTGATGGGTGGCGGCACGACCAAGGTGGGTGACCCTAGTTTTCGTGCGGATGAGCGGCCATTGCTGACGCCTGAAAAAATTGACGAAAACATAGCAGGCATTCGCAAAGTTTTCACTTCATACGTACAGTTCGGCGATGAACCTACGGATGCCAAAATCCTTAATAATGCCGAATGGTTGGACGGGTTGAACTATCTTGATTTCTTGCGTGACATCGGTCGGCATTTTTCGGTCAACCGTATGTTGGCGTTTGAATCTGTGAAATCGCGTATTGACCGGGAACAAAGCCTGAGCTTTCTAGAATTCAACTACATGATCTTGCAAGCCTATGACTTTTTGGAACTGAACCGCCGTTATGGCTGTTTGTTGCAAATGGGTGGATCGGATCAATGGGGCAATATTGTCAACGGTATCGACCTAACGCGGCGCGTTTTGGATCACCAAATTTTTGGACTGACATCACCTTTGCTGACAACATCCGACGGCAAAAAGATGGGCAAATCACTGGATGGTGCGGTTTGGTTGAACCCAGACATGCGCTCACCCTATGAGTTTTGGCAATTTTGGCGTAACACGACCGATGCTGATGTTGGCCGGTTCCTAAAATTATATACTGAAATTGATGTTGAGGAATGCGATCGTTTGGGGGCACTGGATGGCGCCGAGATTAACGCTGCCAAAGTCGTTTTGGCTAATGCGGTAACAACTTTGGCACATGGCGCCGAGGCGGCTGCTGCTGCGGAGGCAACCGCGCGCGAAGTCTTTGAAAAAGGCGGTGTTGGCGATGATCTTCCAACCATTTCCTTGACTGCCGCTGACATTGGCGACGGTATTTCCATCGTTCAGCTGTTCGTAAAATCCGGCCTGTCAAAATCAGGTAAAGATGCCAAGCGATTGATTGCTGAAAACGGCGCCAAAATGAACGACGCCGATATTGAGGGGGCTGGTGTCCTGATCACGGTGGCGGATTTGGCCGAACCAATCAAACTAAGCGCCGGCAAAAAGCGTCACGCCTTGGTGACACTGGCCTAGCCCCAAACGCCCCCGCATTTACCGGCATGCAAATGCCGGCAAATGCAAACTAAACAGCATGGGCGCAAGCCCATTCAATTTGGTAACATCCACGTCCCGTCAGGGAAAAACGCGTGGAATGCAAAGGCAAACATCACGTCGTGGGGCACATCTTGCCCCGCGCTATCACGCACTCTGATGGTGCCGACGTCCTTGCCTTTGTTGATATTTCGACTGTCCAGCGCACTTGCTTGCCCTGAACGCCATGTCAAATTCACACCCGCCTCTGAAATTTCAGGCTCATCACGCAAACGCGTCAGTGGCCATGCACGCGCACCAACTTTAACAACACGTTCAAGCGGCAGGATACCATGAGGTGGCATTTCACCAGAATACAGAAACGGACGCGCGGAACTGTCGTAGTTTGCATACGGGTTTGATCCATAACGTCGCGAATGATTTTGAGGCTCAACCATAACTATCCCTTCAGGATTGCGGGTCTTAAACTCATCCCAACTTTCCATCCAACTGGGCATTTGCACCAATTCTGTATCCATATGTTTTCCAACAATGCCCAACCCGATGGCTTGTTGCCACCAGCTCTCGGTTTCGCGGTCAAACATGATCATATCAGAATTTCGCAATTTACCTGATACGCCAAAGGTCAAAACTTGGTCACCGACACGACGATCAAATGTTATGCCGGAATTACAAAGGGGACAGAAGGTCACCGCCACAGGCACGCCACCCACAACGTCATTCACAATTTCATGCCATGTAAGGTAACGCACAGGATAGGCGCGTGGCACCTCACCTTCGATTTCCAGCGTAATCACCGGTTCCCGCGATCCAATGTCAGCCTCATCAGCAACAAATTTAAAAACAGGATCGTTGATTGCGGGAATGCCGTCGCGGGGTGGACCGCCAGACATCACCTCGATCCAATGCACCGATGTGCGTGTGAAATCCGTATTGGCCCATTCATTCAACCAAAAGCGCGGCACTTCCTGCGCGGCAACTGTCATTGGGGTAAATGCGATGCCAAACACCGCAACCGTCAAAATTTTAAGGGAATTTGCAATCCTGCGCATCACGACCTCCTGAATATATGTTCGGGTCATAGAATGGCAGGGAAAGTGGATACCGCCTAGCCCACTACACGCAAGCTTGATCAGGCGGTATCCGCTGTGATTTTAGAAATTATTCAGCGATGGTCACTTTGGCCATATAATCAGGTGCGCCGATCACAGCACCATTTGGGCCCAAGCCCAGCTTGATTGCATCCACAATGTCCATACCTTCTGTCACACGTCCAACAACGGTGTATTGGCCGTTCAGGAAGTGGCCCGCATCAAACATGATGAAGAATTGGGAATTTGCTGAATTTGGGTTCTGGCTGCGTGCCATGCCCACGACACCGCGATCAAATGCGATGTCTGAAAATTCGGCTTGGATGTTGTCATATTCTGATCCACCACGACCGGCGTAAGACGTATCGCCCCCGTTTAGACCGTATTGAACATCACCGGTTTGCGCCATGAAGCCGTCAATAACACGGTGAAAAACAACGCCGTCATATTTGCCTTCTTTGGCAAGCGTGGAAATTTGCGCAACGTGCAAAGGTGCCACATCAGCCAACAGTTCAATAGTTACCAAACCGTTAGCTTCGCCAGCGACCTCAATTGTCATCATCACACTGCCAGCACCCGATTGTGCATGGGCCGTTGGGCGCATTCCGTTAAAGAAGAACGCCCCAATTGCCAGCATGAAAACCGCGCCAAAAAGTAGAACGTTACGCATCTGCTGCAACTTTCATAGAAATCATGCGATCTGGGTTTGCAGGTGGCTCGCCCAATTGGATGGCATCTACATGTTCCATGCCAGATGTGACGCGGCCATAAACAGTGTATTGACCGTTTAGGAAATCATTGTCTTTAAAGTTAATAAAGAACTGTGAATTCGCGCTGTCTGGGTTGGCAGAACGTGCCGCACCAATTGTACCACGTGCGTGGGGCAATTTTGAAAATTCTGCAGGCACGTTTGGCATATCTGAACCACCAGTTCCCGCGGAACGTAGGTTAAAGTTGTTTTCCATGTTGCCGTTGGCCACGTCGCCAGTTTGCGCCATGAAGCCTGCAATCACACGGTGGAACGCCACGTTGTCATAGGCACCAGAACGCGCCAATTCTTTCATGCGCGCGCAGTGCAATGGTGCCACGTCTGGCAGCAATTCAATGGTGACTGTGCCGCCTTTTAGTTCCAGCAAAATCGTGTTCTCAAGATCTTTCGTATCGGCCATCTGGCTCTCCTTTTTCGCGTTTGATCTTTCATAGTTTGTGTCGCCTTAAAGGGAAAGGGTGAATGCTTGACCATTGGGCCAGAACACGCGAAAACCTGCCTAAATTTGCCTAATTGAAGGAATGCCCAATGGCTTGGAAAACACTTGATGACATGGATTTGGCCGATAAACGCGTATTGTGCCGTGTAGACATCAATGTACCCATGGCCGATGGGCAGGTGACTGACACCACTCGAATCGACCGTATTGTTCCTACGGTGAAGGATATTCAGGCAAAAGGTGGCAAAGTTATCCTGTTGGCGCATTTTGATCGCCCCAAGGGTAAGGTCGTTCCTGAAATGTCATTGGCCCAAGTTGTGCCAGCGCTTGAGGCCGCGTTTGGTCAATCCGTGACGTTTTGTGCCAAGGATTATGGCACAGCGATCGCCGCCATGGCATCAGGTGACATTCTGTTGGCTGAAAACCTGCGTTTTAATCCGGGCGAAGAAGCCAATGATCCCGCCTTTGTGGCGCGATTAGCCAGCATGGGGGATGTCTATGTGAATGATGCGTTTTCTGCCGCCCACCGCGCGCATGCATCAACCACGGGATTGGCCCACGCCCTGCCCGCTTGTGCGGGTCGATTGATGGCCATGGAACTGGGCGCATTAGAGGCCGCGTTAAGTGTACCCAAACGCCCCGTTGTGGCGGTTGTTGGCGGTGCTAAGGTTTCAACCAAGCTGGAATTGCTGTCGAATTTGGTCAAAAAGGTCGATCACTTGGTGATTGGCGGCGGCATGG
>ERZ1048872.2107-NODE-2107-length-14778-cov-4.915371_pt1 | contig 14778 bp, 12 predicted proteins | sample MGYA00383100_ERZ1048872 | MGnify/ENA primary metagenome ERZ1048872 (study PRJEB29581, sample SAMEA5548370) | metagenome | biome: marine; feature: coastal; material: water | depth 50 m | study: Short-term variability in the microbial, nano- and picoplankton... | reverse complement strand
CCACCTTTGGCGGTTGTACTGCAGGTCCTGCTGCCGCGCTTGAAAATCTGCGCATCATCGAAGACGAAAACCTTTTGGATAACACGTTGGCTATGGGCGCTCGCATGATGGGCAACCTTCAAGCATTGTCCGAGAAACACGCGGTTATTGGCGATGTTCGCGGCAAAGGATTGTTCTTGGGTGCCGAATTGGTTTCAGATCGCAAATCCCGCGAACCTGTAAACGAAAAAATGGCAGCGGCTGTTGTGGCTGATTGTATGGCGCAAGGCACGATCATTGGTATGACCAACCGTTCGTTACCTGGCTTTAACAACACACTTTGCTTTAGCCCTGCTTTGATTGCGACAGCCGACGACATCGACGCAATCACAGATTCTGTTGATAAGGCGTTGACCAAAGTATTTGGTTAAATTCCATTAAAACATCAAACCGCCGCACATTTTTGCGGCGGTTTTTTTATGCTTGGATTGGATATGTAACTTTAGGCACACATGCGGCCAATTCTTGCCAGTCACGAACCATTTTCTTGGCATCTATTAGGTTGCCTGCGTGTGCCAAAGCATATCCGTCGGGTCGCACAAGTACGGCAAACACACCCTTTTCCCGCAACCATTCTTTACCAGTTGTATATACGGGTATTTCCGCGTCAAAATCCTGATCAGCCAACACATAAAACCCATGTTTACTGGCCGTGTCAGTCAAAACGCCATCAAATGTGGGTTGCGCTACAAGATGTCCTGCAATTTCATCACGCATACCAATTCCCTCACCCAGCGACGGCCAGATTGATTTCATTTGCCCACTTGGTGCCTTGCCTGCGCCCGTTTGATTGATCAATCGCCCTAGGCGCATGGTCATATCAATAAATTGGCGGACATTTACGGCGCGTTCATTCGCGTAACTGTCCAATAGATCATTTTTTGCACCGCTCAAAACCGCACTTAGTTTCCATGATAGATTTGCGGCATCACGAATACCCGCACACATGCCTTGGCCCATGAAAGGGGGCATAGAATGTGCCGCATCACCTGCTAAAAACACGCGACCAGATTTCCATTTTTCAGCAATAGCGGATCGAAACTGGTAGACGGCGTCGCGTTCCAGATCAGCATCTTCTGGTGTGATCCATCGCGCAAGCATACCCCATAATTCATCTTTGCTGGGTCGATCAGCCTCGCCTTTCCCGCCTGCCCAGCGCATTTCCCAACGACGTCGATTGTCAAGCCCGCGCACATATGTAGCAGGTGAAATTGGGTCACAAAATTGAACGGAATAATCACCCAAGTCTGGCCGAGGTTTCTTAAGCAAAGCATCAACAACAACCCAACGTTCATCAAAACCCAAATCTTCGGTTTCGATGCCAAGCAAGTGACGAAGAGTTGAGTTCGTACCATCAGCCGCTACCACATATTTGCTAATTCTTTGACTTCCATCAGCCAGTGTTAACGTAACCGACCTCTCGTCTTGCGACACTTCTGTAACCTCAACACCGCGTCTTAACGTGACATTTCCAAATCGTTTCAATCCATTAGCTAGTGTTTCCTCAACACTTGGCTGATGGAAACGATAACTTTCATGCCACCCCATAGGGCCAATTTCTTGCCCGCGCGACCAGTCAATCAGCACGTTGTCGCTGGCATCTTTAAACAGCATCCCCTTGCCAACCAAAGTTCCCTTCAGCACATCATCAGCCAAGCCTGTGGATTGAAACACACGCATCGCCTCGCCGTCAAAATGAATGGCGCGCGGCAAATTGTAGGCCTCTTGTTGTTTTTCAAAGACTTCAACGCTGTGACCACGCAACGCCAGCAAGTTAGCAATTGTCAAACCTACAGGCCCTGCACCAACAATAGAAACGTCCATTTTACAACTCCGCCGTTGTTGTTCCTTCCATTCTCACCCCTTCGCCATTGCGGTGGGTTCCGTCGGGATCAATCGTTGCCAAGTTGCAGAACAGTTCAATTCGGTGACCATCTGGATCAAGAATATAAACGGCTTCGTTTTCACCCCACGAGCCATCACCCCGTGGATCAGTAGCACTATGCAATACTGGTCCGCGCACAATCTCTACGTTTTCACCCTTAACGTGGGCAAGAACGGTCAACCAATCCTCGCGACTGTCACATTCAAACGCGAAATGATGAAATGAAGGGGGTCCTTCGATTTCCTCTTCGGGTCTTGCAAGCTTATCCGTGTATTTTTTGGCGGGGTTATGCATTAAAACAAGCTCGTGATGAACGTCACCCAGCCGCATAAATGTCAGTTCAACAGGAATGCCTTTCACCTCATAAGCATCGTGTCGTTCCGTGAGTTTAAAACCCAATACACGTCGATAAAATTCAATAGACCGATCAGTATCACTTACCTCAACAGCGAAATGCTGCATTCGTTTTAGCGGAATGTTCACCATGTTTCTGTCTCCTTTTGCATGACAGGAAACCCCTACAGACCAATAGTTTCAAGACAAAAGTTGGATTTGCCTTTTTCCCCTGCGCGGTATATCCAGAACTCACCCCCAGTAAGGCCAGAAAATGCCCATCTCAGAAGAAGTTTTTTTTCTTAAGCCTGATTTTGAAGGCACTTTGCAAACCGAAATACGTCAGATGGTGGCAAGTGGCATTCTTTCTGGTCGTTTCCGTCCCGATGAAAAGCTGCCTTCCTCACGGAAATTGGCACAACATTTGGGCATATCACGGCTGACAGTGACATTGGCGTATCAAGAACTAATGGCCGATGACTATCTGACATCAAAAGGAAAATCTGGTTACTTCGTTTCAACAAATGCACCACCAGCACCTGAAATTCCTCAAAAAAAATCACACGACTCCGTCGATTGGACGCGCGCTATAGGCCAGCGATTTACGGGCTCACGCGCTGTGGAAAAACTTGCTGATTGGGAAAAATTCGAATTTCCATTTATCTACGGCCAAGCCGATCGCAGCCTATTTGATCAACAAAACTGGCGACTTTGTGCTTTGGATGCGCTTGGAAAACGCGACTTCACGCCGATGACAACGGATTATGCTGATCGGGATGACCCACAGCTTGTTGCGTTTATTGCGCGCCATACTTTGCCAAGACGCGGAATTCTTGCCAATGCTGACGAAATTTTAATTACGGCGGGGGCGCAAAATGCCCTGTGGCTGACGGCGCAAGTTCTTTTAACACAACGCCGAACAGCCGCATTTGAGGATCCTTGCTATTCTGGCTTAAGGGATATTTTACGGCAGGTCCGCTGTCATCTCGCACCAACATCGCTTGACAAAAATGGGCTTGTTTTATCTCAGCTTTCCAAAGAAACAGATGTCGTTTTCACGACACCAAGTCATCAGTGCCCCACAAACGCAACGATGCCACTAAGCCGCCGCACAGCGTTACTTAAACGCGCTCGCGAAGATGATTTTTTGATTGTAGAAGACGACTATGAATTTGAAATGGCGTTTTTACAACCAGCTTTACCCGCGTTAAAATCTTTGGATGAAGACGGCCGAGTGGTCCATGTTGGATCATTTTCCAAATCCCTATTTCCTGGTTTAAGACTTGGGTACCTTGTTGGTCCCGCCCCGTTTATTGCAGAGGCACGTGCGTTGCGTTCTACGGTTTTACGGCACATTCCCGGGCACATCCAACGCACAACCGCCTATTTCTTATCGCGTGGCCATTACGATGCTCTTATCCGACGAATTCGCTTGGCATTTCACGAACGCCGTGAAGTCATTGATCGCGAAATTAAGGTCAGTAGACTAGAAATAGCCGGTTCTGGTGATTTTGGCGGCTCATCTTTATGGATGCGGTGCCCCAAGAAAAAAACCGTCCAAGAAATTGCGGATGCCGCGAGAAAGGTCGGCGTACTTATTGAGTCAGGCGTTCCCTTCTTCAACGGAAATGAAGGTGAAAATTATTACCGCCTTGGATATTCTTCTATTCCAAGCAGTAGCATTCCAGAGGGCATTAAACGTCTCGCATCGGTAATACACGATTGATTATTAGGGCCATAGCAACAAAACTTCATCTGGTATTAAACCAAAAGAGTATCTGGCCCTAAAACTGGCTGAACAAACTCGTTAATACCAATTCAAGAAATATCCCGTTTGCGGGCGCGATTCGAACTCGTCTTTGTCTATGCGACCTTCAAACCATCCAAAAAGGAACGACCACCATGAAAATGACCACCGAAGAAGCTTTTGTAAAAGTTCTACAAATGCACGGAATCGACAATGCATTCGGCATTATCGGCTCTGCGATGATGCCGATCTCAGACATTTTCCCTGACGCTGGCATCTCATTCTGGGACTGTGCGCATGAAACTTCTGGCGGCATGATGGCTGACGGTTTCACACGTGCGACCGGCAAAATGTCTATGATGATCGCGCAAAACGGTCCAGGCATCACAAACTTCGTGACACCTGTTAAAACTGCTTATTGGAACCACACACCACTATTGCTGGTCACACCACAAGCGGCAAACAAAACAATCGGCCAAGGTGGTTTCCAAGAAATGGAACAGATGAACCTGTTCGCTGATTGTGTTGCTTACCAAGAAGAAGTTCGCGACCCTTCCCGTATTGCCGAAACATTGAACCGTGTGATCATGCAAGCCAAGCGCGCCAGCGCACCTGCTCAAATCAACATTCCACGTGATTTCTGGACACAGGTTATCGACATCGATCTACCAGTTGTTGTTGACTTCGAACTGCCACAGGGTGGCGAAACTGCTGTTCAAGAAGCGGCTGATCTTCTGTCCAACGCAAAATTCCCAGTCATTTTGAACGGCGCCGGCGCAATTTTGTCTGTTGGTGGCATCGACGCATCGCGCGGCTTGGCGGAAACATTGGACGCGCCAGTATGTGTTGGCTACCAGCACAATGACGCGTTTCCAGGCAATCACCCATTGTTCGCAGGTCCTTTGGGCTATAACGGTTCCAAAGCAGGCATGGAATTGATTTCAAAAGCAGACGTTGTTTTGTGCCTTGGCACACGTTTGAACCCGTTCTCAACATTGCCAGGTTACGGCATTGATTACTGGCCAACAGAAGCGAAAATCATCCAAGTTGACCTAAACCCAGACCGTATCGGCCTGACGAAAAAGGTTACTGTGGGTATCGTTGGTGATGCGGCTAAAGTTGCAAATGCAATCGCGGGCAAGCTTTCTGATTCAGCTGGTGATGCGGATCGTGCTGCACGTAAGTCTACAATCGCGCAAACAAAATCTGCTTGGGCTCAAGAATTGACCTCCATGACAGAAGAGCAAGACGATCCAGGCACCGATTGGAATGTTCGCGCCCGCGCTGACAAGCCTGATTGGATGGCTCCTCGTATGGCTTGGCGTGCGATTCAAGCTGCATTGCCTGTTGAGGCGATCATCAGTTCCGACATCGGCAACAACTGTGCGATCGGTAACGCTTATCCTTCGTTCAACGAAAGCCGCAAGTATTTGGCACCAGGTCTGTTTGGTCCATGTGGTTATGGTCTTCCTTCCATCGTTGGCGCAAAAATCGGTCAACCAAATGTGCCAGTTGTTGGTTTCGCTGGTGACGGCGCATTCGGTATTTCTGTTAACGAACTAACAGCGATTGGTCGCGGCGACTGGCCTGCTATCACGCAAATCGTTTTCCGCAACTATCAGTGGGGTGCTGAAAAGCGTAACTCTACACTTTGGTTCGACGATAACTTCGTTGGTACAGAGCTGGACGAGCAAGTTTCATATGCTGGAATCGCCAACGCATGTGGCTTGAAAGGCGTAATTGCCCGCACTCAAGACGAGCTTACTGCCGCATTGGCACAAGCTATCAAAGACCAAATGGAAAATGGCATCACAACTTTGATCGAAGCCATGATCAACCAAGAACTAGGTGATCCATTCCGTCGCGATGCGATGAAAACACCAGTTAAAGTTGCTGGTATCTCCAAGTCTGACATGCGCTCTCAATCCAACGCATGAGCATAACTAAAACATCACAGTCGGCCGGGTTTTTAAGCCCGGCCGAGCCTGTTTGCCCCGCCAATTTGATCGAATTAGCGCAAGGCACCACCGCACCACGGGTCGCAATCGCCCGCGCCGGTGCTGAATTGCCAATGCAAGCCGCCAAAGCAGGCGTTGAAGCTGGCATAATGACCCCCATTTTTGTTGGTGAAGCCGCAGATATCCAAGCCGAAGCCGCAAAGTTGGACTGGGACATTTCAGAATTTACTGTTGTCGACGCAACCGGCGAAGAAGAAGCCGGCCGTAAGGCCGCTGAACTTTGTGGATCCGGTGATGCTGACGTATTAATGAAGGGTCAGTTGCATACAGACGTCTTTATGAAAACCGCCCTCGCCCGCGATGCTGGGTTACGCACAGGCGCACGCCTTGTGCATGTTTTTCACATTTCCCCCCCTGATGGCGGAAAACCCGTTATCGTTTCAGATGCGGCTGTAAACGTTGCACCAAATTTGGAAACCCGTCAGGAATCTATTCGGGCCGTTGTCAAAATGTTGAATGCTTTGGGCAACAACGATCCCAAGGTCGCCATTTTATCCGCTACAGAAAGCCCTATTCCATCTGTTCCTAGCGCAGTTGAAGCACGCGAATTGCAGGATTGGGCCCGCGAAGAATTTGGGGGCCTTAAAATTTCGGGCCCACTTGCCCTTGATTTGATCCTCTCGCCAAATGCAGCTTCCGTTAAGGGTATGACAGAAGATCCCGTCGCCGGACACGCCGATGCCGTGATCACACCTGACATTGTATCGGGTAATACGCTGTTCAAAGCGTTGGTTTACTTATCTGGTGGTTGTGCTGCTGGGTTGGTAATGGGTGCAAAGACGCCCATTTTATTGACCAGCCGCGCTGATCCACCTGCTGCTCGCCTTGCTTCCATAGCTTTGGCTGCGATCCTAGCCCCGAAAAGGGCATAAAGACGGGTCATGGAATACATTTCAACCCTCATGAATGTCACTCAAAGTGAAGCGATGATCCTAGCGGGCATTGTCTTCTTTGCGGGCATCGTGCGTGGGTTTTCTGGGTTCGCCTTGTCGGCGCTAGTCATGGCGAGTGCGGTTCTAATTTTGCCACCTGTTGAATTAATTCCGATCTGTTGGGTTCTCGAACTTGCGGCTTCTGTTTTGATGGTGCGCGGAGGTTGGAAAGAAGCCGATCGCCCGACAGCATTTGGTTTGGTTATTGGGTCAGCAATTGGCACACCCTTTGGCATTGCACTGACTTTGGCTGTTTCAGCGGCAACATCCAAAACAATCGCGCTGATCGTGATCATTGCATTGGCTCTCAGTCAGCTGTTCAAAGTAAATAGCCCAATGTTGGCCACGAAACCCGGGCTTTGGATTTCCGGATTTGTAGCAGGAATTGTGACAGGGCTTGCGTCAGTTGGTGGAATGGTTGTCGCCCTATACGTGATGGCCCGCCAAGCGCCTGCAAAAACAATGCGCGCGACTTTGGTGATGTTCTTGTTCATTGGATCTATTACATCCCTAATAACCCTGCTTGTTTCTGGCGTAATGGATGGGCAATCCTTTGTGCGTGGTGCCATACTAGCAACGCCAACTTTTGCGGGTGTTTTCCTTGGCAAATTACTTTTCCACCCAAATTTGGAAAAATATTATCGGCCATTTTGCCTTATGCTTCTTGTCGGCCTAAGTGTCGTAAGTTTAGCAAGAATTGCATGGTAAATTCATGCGTTTGACATTACCAATACTGATAGTAACTTTTTCCCTTATTACCCTTTGGGTATTGGGAAAGATTTCTGCGAATAGACGAAATTGAGGGAACAGATGAAGCATACACAACCACAGCTAGATACTTCACCCGAAGTTTCCGACGAAATTCGAAAGACCACCTGTTATATGTGCGCTTGCCGTTGCGGTATTAACGTTCACATGAAAAGTGGCAAGGTTTCTTATATCGAAGGCAACCGCGACCACCCCGTCAACAAAGGTGTACTTTGTGCCAAAGGCAGCGCGGGTATCATGCAAATTAATGCACCATCGCGTCTTAAGGCCCCTCTAAAACGCGTAGGCCCCCGTGGTTCTGGCGCATTTGAGGAAATCAGCTGGGATGAAGCGCTAGAAATGGCCACCTCCCGCATGTCACATCTGCGCGAAACCGCGCCGGAAAAACTGGCGTTCTTTACAGGTCGCGATCAATCTCAATCCCTGACCTCCTTTTTCGCCCAAGGATTTGGTACACCAAACTATGCCGCCCATGGTGGGTTTTGTTCGGTAAACATGGCCGCCGCCGGCATCTATACGATGGGTGGTGCGTTCTGGGAATTCGGCCAACCTGATTGGGATCGTACAAAACTGTTCATGATTTTTGGTGTGGCTGAAGATCACGACAGCAACCCGATCAAAATGGGTCTTGGAAAACTGAAAGAACGTGGTGCGAAAATCATTGGCGTTAATCCGATCCGTTCCGGTTACAACGCGATTGCAGATGAATGGGTTGGAATCACACCTGGCACAGACGGTTTGTTTATTCTGGCGCTTATCCATTGCTTGATCAAAGCGGGTAAGGTGGATTTAGAATATCTAAATCGTTACACAAACTCACCAGTTTTGGTCAATTGTGATGAATCACATCCTGAACACGGATTGTTCTTGCGCGATGACGATGGAAAAATGCAGGTTTTGGATCGTACGTCTGGCAAGCCTGTTCCATTTGATGGAAAAGGCGTGAAACCTGATATGGCTGGCACATATCGAAATGCCGGTGTCACTTATCGCCCTGTTTTCCAATTGCTTGCAGAAAAATACCTTGGCGAGGAGAATTCACCAGAAGCCGTCGCAGATCGCTGTGGCGTTTCAGCCGAACGCATTCGCCACATCGCATCCGAACTGGCCTTCACAGCATTTGAAGAAGAAATAACCATCGATCAGCCATGGACCGATTTCCGTGGCGAAAAACATGACAAAATGATTGGCCGCCCGGTTTCATTCCACGCCATGCGCGGAATTTCGGCACACTCGAACGGTTTCCAAACATGTCGCGCCCTTCATATGCTGCAAATCTTGCTCGGCAGCGTCGAAGTGCCCGGCGGCTTCCGCTTTAAGCCGCCTTATCCGAAACCACCAGAAGCGCATCCAAAACCGCATTGTAAAGTCACACCCGGCGCCGCACTTGACGGCCCACACCTTGGTTATCCAATGGGGCCTGAGCATTTAGCATTGCGCGAAGACGGTTCGGCAGCACGCATCGACAAGGCGTTCACTTGGGAAAACCCAATGTCCGCACATGGCATGATGCACATGGTTATTTCAAATGCGCACGCCGGTGATCCTTACAAGATTGACACGTTATTTTTGTACATGGCGAATATGGCATGGAATTCATCAATGAATACCAAAGCCGTTATGGAAATGCTGACGGATAAGGATGAAAACGGCGAATATGTAATTCCGAACATCATTTATTCCGATGCCTATTCATCAGAAATGGTGGCTTATGCTGACCTTGTGTTACCAGACACCACCTATCTGGAACGCCACGACTGTATTTCGTTGCTTGATCGCCCAATTTCCGAGGCCGAGGCGATGTCAGACAGCATTCGTTGGCCGGTGATTGAGCCTGACCGTGATGTTCGCGGCTTCCAATCTGTCGTGATTGATTTGGGCGCCCGTCTTGGTTTGCCTGGATTTATCGATGACAATGGCGATGCCCTTTACAAAGATTATGCCGATTACATGGTTAATCACCAACGTCGCCCAGGTGTTGGGCCATTGGCTGGTTTCCGTGGTAAAGATGGCCAAGGCAAAGGTCGTGGTGAAGTAAACCCCGGCCAGCTTGACGCCTATATTGAAAACGGTGGTTTCTGGGTTGATCATATTCCGACAGAAGCGCAGTTTTTTAAACCTTGGAATGCTGCGTATCAAGATTGGGCTGTTGAACGCGGAATTTATGACAGCGTTCAGCCCTATATCTTTAATCTTTACAGCGAGCCTATGCAAAAATTCCGTCTTGCTGCGGAAGGGCGTGGAAAAATTCAGCCACCTGATCATCTGCGTGAACAAGTTAAGGCCACGATGGATCCATTGCCGATTTGGTATCCGCCGTTTGAAGGCACACGTGTCAATGAGGCCGAATATCCTTATCACGCACTGACACAACGCCCAATGGCGATGTATCACAGCTGGGGCACGCAAAATGCGTGGCTTCGCCAAATTCATGGCCGAAATCCTTTGTATGTGTCGGCTGAGATTTGGAAAGAACAAGGTTTCAAAGAAGGCGATTGGGCAAAGGTTTCATCCGCTCACGGTGAAATCACTGTTCCAGTTTTGTTGATGGAAGCCTTGAACGGTAAAACTGTTTGGACTTGGAACGCCATTGGTAAACGCAAAGGCGCCTGGGCCTTGGATGAAAAAGCACCAGAGGCCAATGAAGGCTTCTTGTTGAACCATTTGATTCACGAATTATTACCACCGAAAGGCGACGGTCTACGTTGGTCAAACTCTGACCCTGTTACCGGCCAAGCTGCTTGGTTCGACTTGCGTGTAAATGTAACACGAACCGATGCAATCGCCGCGTCCGAGCCTTCGTTTGGAACGATCAAATCGCCAGTTGGACAGGGACCGGACGAAATAAAAGTGGGGGCCAAATGATGCGGTACACCAAAGAAATTTCTTGCCTCTGGCAGGGATATTTAGCACCAGAAGAAGGGGTTCAGCTATGACCAGCTTGCCAACAGAAACCGCTAAAAAACTGGGCTTGGTCATCGATCTTGATACCTGTGTTGGGTGTCACGCCTGTGTTGTGGCCTGTAAAGGTTGGAATACCCAAGGTTACGGTGCGCCACTTTCGGACCAAGACCCTTACGGGGAAAGCCCATCGGGAACGTTTCTAAATCGCGTCCATAGCTTTGAAGTGAAGCCGGCCGAAGCGCCCGCCCAATTGGTTCACTTTCCCAAGAGCTGTCTTCATTGCGATGACGCGCCTTGCGTAACCGTATGCCCAACGGGTGCCAGCTATAAGCGCGCCGAAGACGGCATTGTTTTGGTAAATGAGGATGCCTGCATTGGTTGCGGCCTTTGTGCATGGGCCTGTCCTTACGGTGCACGTGAAATGGACCAAGCAGAAGGTGTTATGAAAAAATGCACGCTGTGCGTGGATCGCATTTACAATGAAAACCTGCCCGAAGTAGATCGAGAGCCTGCTTGCGTTCGCACTTGTCCATCAGGGGCGCGTCATTTTGGTGATTTTGCGGACGAAGAATCTTACGTTTCAAAATTGGTTGCTGAACGCGGTGGTTTTGATCTGATGCCTGAACTTGGCACAAAACCAGTTAACAAATATCTGCCACCTCGCCCCAAAGATCAGGCAGTTGAAGAATTCGACATACTTGCCCCATTGCTAGAACCCATCGCAACTGACGCTGGTGGTTTCCTTGGTTGGCTAGATAAAGCATTGGAGCGTATCTAACATGCATCCCGCACCCTCCGTTATTATATTCACCGTTCTTTCTGGCATAGGCTTTGGTTTGCTTGGCTTTTTGGGGCTTGGTTTTCCCTCTGTTACTGGCTGGGCTGCCTTTGCCTTTTTCGCGATTGCCTATCTTTTGGCTGTTGGCGGATTGTTGGCCTCGACCTTGCACTTGGGCAACCCACAACGCGCTTTGCGTGCATTCACTCAATGGCGCACAAGTTGGCTTAGCCGTGAAGGTTGGTTCGCTGTGGCGACCTTACTAATTATGGCAGTCTACGGCGCTGGTTTAGTGTTCTTTGAAACTCGCCTTATGGCGCTTGGATGGATCGGCGCCGTACTTAGCCTAGCGACAATTTACGCGACGTCCATGATATACGGGCAGTTAAAGACCGTTCCCCGTTGGAACCATTGGACAACATCATTGTTGTTCTTGGGCTACAGCCTTACCGGTGGCGCGCTCCTTAGTGGAAATACAACGATGGCGACGTATTTATTGGCCGCCCTTGGTGTTGTTCAATTTGTTTACTGGACGTTGGGTGACAAACGATTTGCAGATCGGGGACACAGCCAAGGAACGGCTACAGGTTTGGGTGGTTTAGGCGATGTTCGTATGTTGGAACCTCCGCACACTGGAACAAACTATTTGCTTAAGGAAATGGTTTATCGCATTGGCCGTAAACACGCACAGAAGTTGCGGGTCATTGGCATATTGCTGATGAGTGTGGTTCCTTTCGCTCTGCTTGTTACACTTGATGCGGGTCATTTGATCGGTGCGGTTGTTGTGCTTTTGCACTTGGCTGGCGCCTTTGTCACACGTTGGTTGTTCTTTGCAGAAGCAGAACATGTTGTGGGTCTTTACTACGGGAAATAAGCACATGGGATATCGCGTCGACTGTTTACAATATGCCAATTGGTCGGAAAAAATATTCCGCCAAATGCGGGACGGCAAAGTCGACGCTGTTCATGTCACAATCGCCTATCACGAGAACTTTCGTGAAACGATTTTGAATGTTGAAGCTTGGAACCGTTGGTTTCAGGCTTTCCCAGATTTAATTTTCCAGGGTTTTACCGGTGACGACATTCGGCGTGCGCGTGAAACTGGCCGCACCGCCATTTTCTTCGGTTTTCAAAATCCATCTCCGATTGAGGATGACATTGATCTGATTGAAGTATGGCACAGATTAGGTGCCCGTTTCATGCAATTGACCTACAACAACCAATCTTTGCTTGCGACGGGTTGTTACGAGGACGATGATGCTGGACTGACCCGCATGGGTAAACAGGCCGTGGCCGAAATGAACCGTGTCGGCATGGTGATCGACATGAGCCATTCTGCAGACCGCTCGACTTTAGAAGCGATAGATTACTCTACCCGACCCATTGCCATCACTCACGCCAACCCAAAATGGTGGCACGATGCATTGCGCAACAAAACGAATGAGGTTCTTTGTGAACTAACGACATCCGGTGGCATGCTTGGCTTTTCAATGTACCCGCATCATTTGAATAATGGCACAAAGTGCAAGCTTGATGATTTTTGCCAAATGATTGCCAAAGCTGCGGACAAATATGGTGTGCGTGCACTGGGTCTGGGTTCAGATTTATGCCAAGATCAACCCGACAGTATTGTGACATGGATGCGCAATGGTCGTTGGACTAAAGACGTCGATTTTGGCGAAGGTTCTGCCAGCAACGCAGGATTTCCAGAACAACCAAATTGGTTCCAGGATAACCGGAGTTTTGCCCGAATTGAGGCCGCATTGCCCGATTTTGGCTTCAACAAAGAAGAGGTCGCTGGCATTATGGGCGACAACTGGCTGCGGTTTTATGATCGCTCGTTTGGACCAGCTAAGAAATGACGGGGGGTCTTGCCTCGGTTTCTTTGCGCCCTGCAAGCAAGGTTATGCGATTGGCGCGAATGGGTGCATCGTTCCCTACCCGCCTTAATTTTACGCGCAGCCTGATCCGACAATTGAACGTAAAAAAGGCCACGGTGGACCGCCCTGTTTGGGAAATAGATGGAAACGGGTACGGGCGCGCGGATTATTCCGCTGGTCTGGATGGCGATACATATTCATTGATCGCTTTTTCCAATGATTTAGATCCGCAAAATCGAACCGACCGCGTTATAGCCGAGGCTTGGGATGCGGCGTTTGCTTTGTTTGATGGCGTTCCGGAAACCGAGGCATTGCGTTTGTCTGATACGGGTGCTGGCTTGACTGACAACGACTAGGGGATTTTGCTGTGGACGTTCATGTGTTTGAAGACACCACCTGTAAACTAGGCGAAGGTGCGTTTTGGCATCCGTTACGTGGTCAGTTTTTCTGGTTTGATATTCTTGGTCGCAAGCTTTTCACGCGAAAAGGTGACGAACTCTCTGTGTGGCAGTTTTCGCGTCATGTTTCGGCCGCTGGCTGGTTGGATCGTAATACGTTGATGATTGCGGATGAAATCAGCCTGTTTGCGTTCAATGTGGAAACTGGTGATCGGGTTCACTTAACTCATCTTGAGGCCGACAACAAAATTACCCGCTCTAATGATGGCCGCGCTGATCCATGGGGTGGGTTTTGGATTGGCACCATGGGCAAAAATGCCGAAGCCGGCGCGGGTGCAATTTACAGATATTATCGTGGGCAACTTCAGCAGCTTTATTCGCCAATAACAATTTCCAACGCCATTTGTTTTTCGCCTTGTCGTCAATATGCCTATTTCACGGATACAGTTACTAAAAAGGTAATGCGCCAAAAGCTAGAACCCTTAAACGGTTGGCCCGAAGGTGATGCCGAGATTTTGATTGATTTGACCGCCGACGGTTTGAACCCAGACGGAGCCGTGGTCGATGTTGATGGCAATTTGTGGATCGCACAATGGGGCGCATCTCGTGTGGCAAGCTATTCAAGTGAGGGCGTATTTATTAAAGCAATAGACATGCCAGCCAGCCAAATTACCTGTCCTGCTTTTGGTGGCCAAAACCTTAATCGTATGTTTGTTACGTCTGCTGACATTGGCCTTAGTCAAGAACAACTTAAGTCAGAACCCAAAGCAGGGCAGACTTTCTTCGTCGAAAATGTTGCCAAAGGTCAGCGCGAGTTTCAGGTTATCTTGTAACCTTCATTTGAAACACGGCAGATTCTGAGTGACCTACTTTCCGTATCTTCGGTCATACTAATGCGTCAAATGCAATCGCTTCGCCACATCAAGCATGCGGTTAGAAAATCCCCATTCATTGTCGTACCATCCAAAAACCCGAACCATACCACCTTGAGTCACGACTGTTTCACCACCGGAAATGATTAAACTTTCGGGACGCGATCGCAGATCAGTGGAAACCACAGGATCATCGGTATAACCAATCACCCCGCCCGTTTGCG
>ERZ1048872.2102-NODE-2102-length-14825-cov-6.492688_pt1 | contig 14825 bp, 12 predicted proteins | sample MGYA00383100_ERZ1048872 | MGnify/ENA primary metagenome ERZ1048872 (study PRJEB29581, sample SAMEA5548370) | metagenome | biome: marine; feature: coastal; material: water | depth 50 m | study: Short-term variability in the microbial, nano- and picoplankton... | reverse complement strand
AGACGATACGCTCATTCGCATAATCCACCGCCTTTTTAATAAACCAGCGTGAGTCTCCGATGCACTCTGAGGCAATGAGAATTCTTTCAGCATTCATTCCGTCAATGATATAGCGAAATCCCTTTCCTTCTTCACCAATCAGATTTTCCTGCGGAACACATAACTCATCAAAAAACACTTCTGTCGTCGCATGATTAAGCATCGTTCTGATAGGTCTGATCGTTAAACCGTTTTCAAGTGCGTCCCGCATATCCACAATAAAAACAGATAATCCGTCAGTCCTCTTTTCTACATCTTCACGCTTAGCCGTCCTTGCCAGAAGCAACATTAAATCAGAATGTTCCGCACGTGAAGTCCATACTTTCTGGCCGTTGATGATGTACGAATCACCATCTTTGCGCGCAGTTGTTTTCAAAGCCAGTGTATCCGTACCGCTACTTGGTTCAGTAACTCCAAAAGCCTGGAGGCGCAATTTACCCTCCGCAATTCCGGGCAGGTAGCGTTTTTTCTGTTCTTCGGAACCATGTCTCAGTAAGGTACCCATGATGTACATCTGGGCGTGACAAGCCGCGCCGTTCCCACCTGAACGATGAATCTCTTCCAGAATCACAGCAGCTGCTCTGAGTGTTAAACCGCTGCCGCCATATTCTTCCGGAATTAAACAGCCAAGATAACCGTGCTCTGATAACATTTTCACAAACTCTACCGGATAAGTCCTAGTACGGTCTTTTTCCCTCCAGTATTCATTTGGAAATTTTAAACAAAGAGCCTTGATTCCGTCTCTAATAGCCTTGATGTCCTGATCGTCTTCAAACATGAACTTATTTTAACTGGAATTTTAAATAAAAAAATTTAATAAATAACTATTGCATTACAAAAGGATCAGCGATGGGATCCGGAGAGGTGTTCAGCCAGACGGCTTTGGAACGCGTATAGTCGTAGATAGCATCTAATCCGGACTCGCGTCCATAACCACTGTCTTTGTATCCTCCAAACGGCGCCATTGGAGATACCATACGGTAGGTGTTGACCCAGACAATACCCGCACGCAGGGCTTTTGTTACCCGCAAAGCTCGACCAATATTTGTGGTGAAAACTCCGGAGGCCAAACCATAGCGGGTGTCGTTGGCTAATTTTATCGCTTCTGCTTCGTCACGAAAACGCATAACACTTACAACAGGACCGAATAATTCGCGTTGAACAATTCCCAAATTCTGATTGGGACAATCAACAATAGTCGGTTCACAATACCACCCCTTTTCAAGATGAGCGGGTTGTCCCCCGCCATAAATCAAAGTAGCACCGTTTGCCGTTGCATCTGCAACCGTGCTCTTGATATTATTAAGTTGCGCAAGTGTTGCCAGGGGCCCCATTTGACTTGTTTTCTCAAAGGGATCACCAATGCGTATCTTTCGAGCGCGACTGGCAATACGGTCCAGTATTTTATCATGAATACTCTCATGCAGTAAAAGTCGTGAACCGGCCACACAACTTTGACCACTTGCACTAAAGATGCTGAGCAAAACACCATTGGTCGCACTCTCCAAATCGGCATCTTCAAAAACAATCATAGGGGATTTACCACCCAACTCTAGTGAAACCTGCGCAAGATTTTCAGCTGAATTCCGCACCACATGGCGTGCGGTTTCTGGTCCACCTGTAAAGCTGACACGGGCAACAAGAGGATGTGAAGTCAAGGCTTTCGCGCATGGGTCTCCATATCCGGTTACAATATTCATCACTCCCGGTGGAAAACCGGCTTCCTCAAATACTTTAGCAAATTCCAACATGGGAGCCGATGCATGTTCTGATGCTTTCAGTACAACTGTATTTCCAGCAGCGAGTGCAGGGGCTATCTTAACGGCAACCAGAAACAACTGCGAATTCCACGGTACAATTGCCGCTACTACACCTAGCGGCTCTCGGATAGTCATTGCCCACATGTTTGGCTTGTCAATTGGCAGTGTTTCACCATGAACCTTGTCTGCAAGTCCTGCATAATATTTAAAATAATCAGCGATGTAGCGTGCCTGCCACTGGGTTTCCTTCAATAATTTTCCTGTATCGGTAGTTTCTGCACGCCCCAACGATTCTGAATGTTCCGCAAGAACTTCTGCGAGTCGGTACAATAATTTTCCTCGTTCAGTGGCTGTCATGTTGGCCCAAGTGCCTTCAGTGAAAGCACGATGGGCTGCTTTAACGGCACGATCCACATCATTTGCTCCGGCCTCCGGAATGACCGCCCAAGCTTCCTCAGTGGCAGGGTTGAAACTTTCAAAGGACTTCTCACTTTCAGAATTAACCCATTGTCCATCAATGTACATTTTATATTGTTTTAAATCTGTCATAAGTTTCTCCTTTTTGTAGGTTTATTTAATATCAGGTTTGTAAGCAAGACACTCTATTTCTACTTTGATGTCAATCAAAAAATCGCTAACAAGGGCGGAACGTACTGGTGCACCTTCACTGAAGTATTCGCCATAAACTTCGTTAAATCCCGGAAAATCTTCACGATTTTTGAGCCAGACCATAGATTTTACGACATCGTTTAGCTTGCAACCTGCTTCTTTGAGTGTTTCTCGAATCAACTCTATACAGACCCGCGTCTGTTCCTCAATAGTGCCTTCTGTCATCGGCACACCGTCCTTCATGGGCACCTGACCAGTCAGGAAAATAAAATCACCTGCGCGAATTGCCTTCGACAATGTCAACTGACGACCATTGATAATCAAGGGGCCACCAATGATTTGCTTGACGGTTTTTGTACCTGATATCTGACTCAATGTAGAATTTCCAGTTTGTGATCTTTTGCTCACAATATAATCTCCTGTAAAAACGATACAAGGACTGAGTTGACAGCTTGAGGATTTTCGGCAAGTCCCATATGTCTCAACCCTGGTAGAATTACGGCACGAGCCGCTGGAATCAATTTAGCCATACGTTTCGTCATTTCGGGAGAATTTCCATGATCATCTTCACCTGTCATTACCAGAGTTGGGCAACCAATGTTTTTGATAGCATCTTTCAATTGTTCATCACATTCCGCTAAGACACGGTATATCTCCGGATAAATTACTTTGTCATTAGCCAAAATCCAACCCTTTATCGTTTCCAAAATTTCAGGATTCTGAGAAGCAAAATCTGCACTGAACCAGCGTTGTAATGCGGCCGCCACAGTTGATACAGGACCATGTATTTTAGCCTGTTGTACTCGATCTAAAACGGCTTTTCTTTCAGTTTTTGTGCGACCATGCGCCGTGTTTAGAATCACTAAAGCACTTACTTTTTCCGGATGACTCAAAGCAAAATCCTGGACAATCAATCCTCCCAGTGAAAAACCAACTAAGGCGGATTGTTTTAATTTAAGTCCATCCATCAACTCCAACAATTGTTCATTGAATTGTGCCAGTTTACAGGGTATCTCCGGATGTTCACTATTGCCGTGTCCAAGCAAGTCGTAACAAATAACAGAGAAATGAGGTGTTAAGCTAGCTATTTGCCACTGCCACATTTGGCTGTTAAGTCCTAGGCCATGCACTAGAATTACTGGAGGTCCGGAACCCTTTTTAATCCATGAAGTTCCTTTCCACGAACCTTGTTCGATTTTATTCATCTCATCAAGTCAATTCTGAGCAAGTGTAACACTTCCAGGTTTGAAATGAGGAAGGACTTCTTCATTGAACAGCTTGATACTGCGCATTGCCGTCTCATGTGGAACATCTGGAAAATGTGACCAGAGCAACAAATGTTGCAAATTCAATTCTTCTTGTAATTCCTTGATCTTTTTAACGATGTATTCCGGAGTTCCAAATAGCATGTTCCGTGGATGAATCCAATCATAGTTCAATGAATCAAGTTTCCCCGGTGTGGCAGGAAGTTCTTCACCAGGGTCAAGGTGATTACCCAATCCACGCCAGTGACAAATCCATCTGAGATATTTTAGGATGCCATCTCCTCCATCACGCTTGGCATCTTCCATACTTTCAGCACAGAACATATCCCGTACCAGCGCAACTCCTTCTCCCAGAGCCACTTCACGTCCGAGCGTTTCCGAGCGTGCATCACGATATATTTCAAAGCGTTTTTTCAAGGTCTTCACGGTTGGGATCCACATCATTACATTGATGTCATTCCTGGCAGCCCACTCAATGGAACTGTTTGAATCAACCACTTGCCAAAGTGGAGGATAAGGCTTTTGTAAAGGATGAGGCAAAATTGCAATTTTCTCGATTTCATTGGTCTTCAGGTTCATGAAAGTTTCGGATTTAGGACTGTCCGGATGATTCCAAATCAGTCCCGGTTCAGAATAATTAAAGAACTCACCATGATGAGAAATAAAATCTTGTGTCCAGGCTTTCTTCATAAGTTCTACTGTTTCTGCAAATAAACGGAAATTCTTAGCCTGATCTTTAAGGTCGGCATCCTTGTTCAAATTAGAAGCTTCCCTACCGTATACACCACGTCCAAGTCCAGCATCGACACGGCCATCACTTAAGTGATCGAGCATGGCAATATCCTCTGCAAAACGTAATGGATTCCAGAAAGTAACAATGTTTGCTGCCTGACCGAGTCGCAGATTTGTTGTGCGTGCTGCGATGTCTGCACACATCATGATTGCGTTTGGACAAACTTCAAAACCTTCATGACCGAAATGGTGTTCTGTGAACCAAATTGAATCCCATCCTGCATCTTCAATCGTAACTGCTAGGTCTCGAATTTCATTTAATATTTGACCATAAGACTTCACTAGTCCAGGATTGCTTATATTTGCAAAATATCCAAATTTCATAATTATCTCCTAATAAAGTTAGATATAAAAATATGGTAGGGGTTAATTCTGAACTGCTTTTAATTTGTCATTACCGAACCGAGATAATATGAAACTAGGAACATCATAAGTTCACTGAATTCATAGTTTTCGTTCCAATACACTCGCATAACAACAAGGAATTGATAATTAAAATCCATCACACCACCCCTTAAATTGTCAGGCGGATTTTGTTATTCAATGCCTTTGAGAGCTTTGCGGATCGCTACGAGTTTGCGATCACGATCACGATTCATCTCAGAAATTTCTCGACCATCAGCTTCACGGATGCAACCATCAACCATTTTATTTCGTAGTTCCTGCGTTAGTTCAGGAGCTACCAGACGAGTCCAAGGGAGTTTCAATGCAGGGCCGAACTGGTCTAGTGTGTAAGCCATTCCACCTTCTCCACCGCCCAAATGGTAAGCCATACAAGGCCCCATCAGAGCCCAACGCGGTCCTGGACCATTTGTGATGGCATAGTCGATTTGCTCAACAGTTGCCTCATTGTTATCCACCATGTGCAGGGCTTCGCGCCAGATTGCTTCCTGCAAACGAGTTGCAATAAATCCTGGAATTTCTTTGTTTAAAACTAAAGGCGCCTTTCCGGCAATTTGATAAAATTCAACCAACCATTTCACAGCAGCATCAGATGTTTTTTCGCCTCTAACTATTTCAACTAATGGCAGCAAATACGGAGGATTAAAAGGGTGACCTACAACTGTTCGCTCAGGTGTGGAACAGTGTGCCTGAATCTCGCTCATAGGCAGTCCGGAAGTGCTGGAAGCGATAACAACATTTGCCGGAACAAGCTCTCCAAGTTGTGCATAAATTTTTTGCTTTAATGCTAGATTCTCCGGCACACTTTCCTGAATGAATTCCGCTCCCTTTACTGCATCCGCAAGATTGGTGGTGCAAGAAAGATTGTCTCGTGATGCTCCATTAGCAAGACCCAAGGCTTCCAAACTGCTCCAAGCATTGGCAATCAAATCATTTAAGGCATCTTCCTCAGATGCTTCATGCAAATAGACAGAGACCTTATACCCCTGTGCAAGAAAAGATGCCGCCCACCCAGCCCCAATTGGACCTGCACCGATGCTGCAAACATTTTGTACTGACCTTGGATTTATCCCAGTAAAATTTTTTTTCATAATGTTTTTTTGTTAATAAAACAGAAAATTCATACACCTTTAAAATCCGGTTTACGTTTTTCAACAAAGGCTTTTACTCCTTCTTTTGCATCTTCTGATGCTAACATTTTTCGATAAATAGGCAAATCTGCATTTCGCATTGTTTGAAAAGACTGTTCAATACTGTCGCCTTCAATGGCTCGCAGAACTTCCTTGACAGTTTGCATAGCAAGTGGTGCTGATTCAGCAATTTGATTTGCCCATTCTCGGGCTGTTTTCATCAGTTTGTCTTGTGGAACAACCTTGTTTACAAAGCCATATCCTTGTGCTTCACTGGCAGTCATCCGACGTCCGAGCAGATACATTTCCATTGCGACATTATACGGGATGCGTCTGGGAAGACGTTGAAGGGCACCGGCATCAGGAACAATCCCCAAAGGAAGTTCAGGTAAACCAAACTCCACATGATCTGCAGCAATGATTAAATCGCAGGCCAATGCCATTTCAAATCCACCACCAATTGCCAAACCGTTGAGAGCGGCTATCACAGGTTTATTCAGGTTCCACATTTCTGTCAATCCTGCAAAACCTCCGGCGCCATAGTCGGTTTCCCACCAGTCATCCAGTGGCATGTCACCCTTATCAAGAGACTTGAGATCCCAACCTGCAGAAAAAATCCTGTCTCCTGCTGAAGTCAAGATTCCTACCCGTAGTTCCGGATCATCTCGCAACATCACAAACGCCTCACCCAATTTTCGGCTGGTAGCAAGATCAATAGCATTGACTTTTGGCCTATCCAGTTGAATTTCAAGAATTCTCCCATTCCTGACAACTTTTACTTCTTCCATAAAACTTTCCCTTCAAATCATGAATTATATATTTACTTTAGTTGTTATATTCATCCTTATCCGCACTTTAGATTCAGGACGCAACACTCATCAAGACATCAACCGCGCAGACATTTTCCTTAAACACAAACAGAGGATTGATTTCAATTTCTTTGATGTGGATTGCTTCGTTCAGGACTCCGTCAACTAGATCAAGAAGTGAAGTAAGAAGTTGCTCCATATCAATCTTTTCTCTACCTCTGAAGCCATCAAAAAGTTTAGAAATTTTTAAACTATTTAACGCATATTCCAAGTCGTTGCGGTTCGTCGGTAGGAGAATTGTTATTGCGTCATTAAGCAGTTCTGTTAAAATACCTCCGGCGGCCATTGTCATAACCATTCCGAACTGAGAATCAGTTCTAACATTTACCAACAACTCGGCAATTGGCCGTTCAAGCATTTTTTCAACCAGAAACTTCTCTGAGACAGCTTTCGAATCATAAAGATAGACATCCTTTTTCATGCGGTCAACAGCGATTTCAACCTCCTCGCAACTTGAAAGATTTAATGCAATTGCACCAGCATCTGTCTTATGTTCAAGATTATTGCCTATCATTTTGACAACAACCGGAAAACCTAATTTTTTTGCTAATTCCGGAACTTCAGCCGTATTGGCCATGAGTCCCTTTGGAACGTTCAAACCGAATTTCTGCAATAGTTGCTTACCCTCCCATTCATCAAACATAGTGCAAACACTTCCCGCAAATGACATTCCGGATGAAGATTTAACTCGTAACTCATCTACATTGTTTGTGCGGATAGCTTCACTACGTCTGAAATACCAGGCAGCAGCGGATATAGATTCAAGTGCTTCGTGTATGCCCTGCATTGGGGCAACGCCATTTTCGACTAACATTTCCCGCGTCTCTTGATCCATGTTTTCCGGTAGTGTACTGCAAATTGCGGCAGGAATTCGGGCTTTACTGCTTGCTTCAATAAAAGATTTAGCGTCACTCAAATAATACGGTTTGCTTTCATCAAGTTCCGGATATGGATAATCCTGTACGAAAACAGCAGCATCATAGGAATCTGTTAACAAAGCCTTGAAGACTGGAGTTACACGCTCAGGAATGCCCCAGATTGGTGTAGTGTAATCAAGCGGGTTGGACACGGTAGCAGTGTAGTGAAGCAAGCGAGTGAGTTTTTTCGTGATTTCTTCTGAGGGTTTTGTAAATTCCAGACCAATTTTTTCCGCATGGTCGGCGAGCAATGTTGCTCCTCCACCGGAGCAAGTCAGACCCACTAACCGTTTCCCTTTCGGTATACCTGCGACACAGATAAATTTTAAGGTTTCTAGTAGCTGGGACGGATTTGAAACACGAATGATGCCCAGGCGATCAAAGAGTGCCTGAAAAAGGTCATCGCTACCTGATAAAGATGCAGTATGACTGACTGTCAATTCCGAGCCAATTTTTGAGGAACCTGTTTTCAGGGCAACAATTGGAACGCCTGCGTCCAGTGCCTTGAGAGCAACTTCACTGAAACGAGAAATGTCCTTTATCCCTTCAATGTGAAGGCCGATGGCTTTGACTTCTGGTCTAGTACAAAGAACATCAATGAAGTCCTCTAACCGCAAGACAGATTGGTTTCCTACCGAAATCATATAGGCAAACGGCAGTGATCGCTGGCTCATTGTCAGGTCGGAAGAAAGCATCCCACTCTGAGTAATGATTGCCGCACCATAACCCGGACTGGCACCGCCGTGTGGGAACGGCCAAAGGGCGATCTTGTCAATATAATTTATGACCCCGTAGCAATTCGGACCAACTAGAGCAAGGTCTCCAGCAGCTGAGACAAGTGCTTCCTCCAACACCTTGCCTTCTGTACCAATTTCACTGAAACCCGCTGAATAACAAACGACACCGCTTGCGCCCATTTCGGCAAGACCTTTCACTGTGGAAATTGCTGCCTCGCGTGGAATCGCAAGATAAACTGCGTCCGGTGCTTCTGGTAAGTCCTCGATGCTGGCGAAACATTTGAATCCACCAATATTTTCTCTTTTCGGATTAACTGGCCAAATCTGACCGGTAAAACCGATTCTCGCACATTCTTTGGCAACCGCCTCAGCATCGCGGCCGCCGATGATTGCCAGATGACGAGGTTTTAGTAGTTTTTCAAGATTTTGGTGTTGCTTCTCGTTCATGCTCCAAGCGGTCTGAGAATCGCACGCGAAATGATGTGTCGCTGGATTTCTGATGTTCCGTCCCAGATGCGTTCGAGGCGGGAATCTCGCCAAAGACGCTGTATCGGCATTTCTTCCATGAGACCCATACCGCCATAAATCTGTACCGTGTTGTCTGCGGCACGGTTTAGCATTTCAGAACAGTAGAGTTTCACCATGGCTGCGTCGGAATCGGTCATCTTGCCTTTGTCTGCCCGAGTTACTGCATCCATCACAAGAAGATCAGCGGCCTTCAATTCAACCGCCATGTCAGCAAGCTTGAAACCGGTTGCCTGAAATTTGCCGATTGGTTGGCCAAACTGTTTTCGTGTTGCAGCCCACTCTGCGGCTAAATCAAAAAGTCGCTCGGCTTTGCCGCAACAACTCGCACCGACCCAGACTCGTCCCATAGACAGCCATTTTCCGGAAAGTTCCAGCCCGTGCCCTTCTTCTCCAAGGATCTGTTTCGGTCCTATCCGCACATCCGAAAAACTCAGTTGGAAAGTTTGATAGCCCCTATAACTCACGCAACGGGCACCCTCGGAAATATCGAAGCCCTCGGTATCGACATCGACAAGGAAAGCGGTGATCCGTTTGCGGGGTCCGCGTGAGGTTTCGTTCATCCCCGTCACTGAAAAGACAATTGCGAAGTCCGGCATCACGGGGCCTGAGATAAAATGTTTTGAGCCGTTAAGAATCCAGTCCTCTCCGTCACGACGGGCGTTGGTCTTCATGGACATGATGTCGGAGCCAGCTTCCGGTTCTGTGAGGGCGAAAAGCTCTCGCTTCTCGGCTCGGACGCAAGGCATCAGATAATTCTCGATTTGATCACCCTTGCAAGCCAGTAAAATTTCCGTAGGGCGACCGATCCAGGAATGAAGCGCATGACTGGTTTTGCCGTACTCTCGCTCGACCAATGCCAAACTCTGATAGTCGAGTCCACCGCCACCTACAGATTCCGGCAGATTAGCTGCGAATAAACCAACCTCAATTGCACGCTTTTCGATCTGCCGTCCAAGTTCCAACGGAACTCGGCCCAGACGATCTACTTCCTCTTCGTGTGGGTAAATTTCTTGCTCCAGAAATCCTTTTACTGTCTCCAACAGCATTCGTTGTTCGTGACTAAGCTCTAGGTCCATAATTTTATACAGGATATGTTTATTGGGTTTCTGTTGTCTGAAAGCGTTTCATCATGATGGCGTAAATCGCCAGTGCGCTGATAGTGACAACAACCAAAACGACCGCGGCAGCGGCCACTGTCGGATCAGTGTTTTCACGAATGCCGTCCCACATACGCCGAGGTAGAGTCATAATCCGGAACTTGGCGATGAACAAAGCAACAACAATTTCATCCCATGAAAGAATAAAGGCGAAAATTGCGCCAGCCCATATTCCCGGTTTAATTGACGGCAGAACTACCCGACGCAACGTTGTACCAATCGACGCACCAAGGTTGCACGAAGCCTGTTCGAGTCTCAGGTCGAAATTAGCAAGCGATGCTGAAACTGTGATCAAAACCATTGGTACTGCTAGAATTGCATGGGCGATGATCATACCTAAATAACTGTCAAGCAGTCCTAGTTTTACCCATACCCGATAGAAGGCCATCGCCGAAATGATCGGCGGAATGATCAAGGGGAGCAACAGAATCCCCCGAATAACTTCCGAAGCCCGGGATGATATTCGCCACAGGCCTATGGCGCAGAGCGTCCCAAGAACCGTAGCAATAAGTGCTGAAAACCCTGCTATGATCGCACTCTGTCCAATGCTCGTCATCCATTCGGGGCTGCTGAAAAGATTGAGGTAGTGGCGTAGGGATAACTCTCCCGTAGGCATTGACAGATATCGCTTCGGTGTCAATGAGACAGGCACAGCGATGAGCGTCGGCAGGACGAGGAAAGCAAGTCCGGCCCAAGCAAAACCACGGAGAAAATTCCAACCTAAACGCTTGTCATTCGTCATGGTCTAGCCCCAAAAACATCACCAATTTTCATAAATCGTGACATGATGTATAACAGTGCAAAAACTCCAGAAAGTAAAAGTGTCGCTAACATTGCCGCCACTCCCCATTGCACTGTGACGAGAATCTGTACACTCACATATTCCGCAACCATTAGAACTCGTCCTCCGCCCAGCAAGGCTGGGGTAACATAAAAACCCAAGCTGATAATGAAAACTAGCAGTGATGATGCAATTACTCCTGGTTTCGTCAATGGCAGGTAAATTCTCATGAATGTAAGCAAGGGGCCAGCACCAAGACTACGCGACGCATCCATAATACGATGATCAATTCCTTGCATATTAGCGAGCAGGGGGAGAACCGCATACGGTACCATATAGTGGATCATACCGACCAGTACGCCGAACTCATTGCGAATCATACTAATCGGTTCTTCCGTCATACCACTTCCAACCAGTACAGCGTTGACGAGACCGTTTCGGCCGAGGAGTGTCAGCCAAGAAAATGCTCTGACCAACACCGAAACCCAAAAGGAAATCAGTACAAGTGTCAGCATCAAGTTCCGCTCTCGTCCAACCAGATGAACCATGGTATAGGCGATCAAATAGCCGATCATCACGCTAAATAGCGTCGTGATGAGGCATACTCGTGTTGTAGTCCAGAGAATCTTGACCAGCGATGACTTTGTGAACAGTAGCTCGTAATTTTGTATTCCTAGTTCCGGATCTGAAACTCCAAGCCAAAGAATATTTATTACCGGCCAAGCGTAAAGAGCTAAGATCAGTCCAAACAACGGTATCACGAGCAACCAGTATGCGTTAGACGCATTATTGGTTTTCCAAGTAAATATTATCGGGCCGATCGTCCTACTCTTGTTTGTCGTTAGCCAATGGCTTCGAGAAACTTATTGACAGCTTCTCCACCATTTTCCGCCCACCAAACAGGATCGTTAAGGAGAACTCGCGAAAGATTTTCTTCCGAAGTCACTGCGAAACGCTTGAGCTCGTCAGGGATCATTCCGAACGCCTCAGGGTTAGACGGTGTCATACCGTGGCATCGAAGCAATTCAATTTGCCGTTCAGCCGTTTGGCAGGAGGCAATAAATTTCATTACATTTGCACGTCCAGCCGGATTTCCCTTAGGAACGAGATAAGCTCCTGGCATTGCTATTGCCTCATTCATGTTGAGTCGAAAGCGTCCGTTGGTGTCAGCCTCTACTGCCTTGGCGCGGTTGAGCCAAACCATTCCCATAGAAACTTCACTATTCACGATCATTTGCTGTGCTTCGGAACCCGAACCCCAGAAGATTGTATCGGATTTGATCGACTTGATCTTGTTGATCGCACGGTCAAGGTCCATTGGATAGACCTTATCCTTGGACACGCCGTCGGCCATCAGTGCACCTTCGAGTGATCCGTTAGCCCATTTATACAAGGATCGCTTACCGGGATACTTCTTGGTATTGAAGAAGTCCTCCCAGGTACTCGGCGGATTACCTTTGAACTTCTTGGTGTCATACATGAAGGCATATCCATAGAAGACGATCGAAACTCCGTAATCCCAAGCGAATCCGTCGAGAACCTTCTTCTTGTCAACGATGGAATAGTCGATCCTCTCCAAGTGACCGGACTTACCGAGGGCAATGGCATCGAAGGCGTCGGCATCAGCAACGTCGGCGGTGACGTTGCCGGAGTTCACCATTTCCTTAATCTTTCCTTGTAATGGTCCGGAAGTGTCGTATTTGACTGGAAGACCGGATTCTTTAGTGAAGTCTGCACCAAAAGCACTAGTGTGGCATTTGACGGCATCTCCGCCCCAGTTCCACAACACAATTTCGTTTGCGGCCGCTTCAGCATCACCAGCGATCACTGATGATGTGGCAACTCCGGCCAAGGCACAAAGTAACAAGAAGTCGCGTCTACCTAACTTACCGCTCTTGAAGTCCTTCGCCCCTGTGAATGCCAGGTCTTTATAAAACATCTTATCTTGCATATGTGATCTCCTTTTGAGGATTTTTAAAGAATTGGATTCGTAGCAAACAATTCACTGAACCATCTTCAATCTACATAAAAAACTCACTGAGCGAGTTATACATGAACAGGCTCAGCCGAGTTGTTTTGCGGGATTAAATCTATCTCTTATTATTATTAAAGTCAATTAACAAAACGTGTTTTTATTTGATTGCCTCAAAAAAGACTCAACTTTAGTCGTTATAGCACTCATAACTTTTTGATATAATTAGCAGTTAAATTTTAGGTTTTTATTTTATATGAGACATTCTTATTTGGAGATAAGCTAGCTAAATGACGTTTTATCTTTAAATTAAGATTTAATGTCTTTAACTATAAAAGCGGCGTCAAGTGACCATGCAAATGATATTTCTCGCCCTTTTTCAAGTGTCTCTTGGTTACACCATGCTTGTACTTCTAATATGAATTCACCAACCGCATCTGTTTCTACATTCACTGAAATTGTCGAGCCCAAATATGTAATATCTATAACTCGTCCAACTAAAATATTTACTTCATTTGAAGCAACTTTACAACTAACTATTTTTATTTTCTCTGGTCTGAGTGCTAAAATGATTTCATCATTTATTGAAAAGTTCTCATTTGAAGCAAGTTGTTGAAAATACTTGTCTCCGATTATATAAACAATTTCATTTTCATCAACTTGCTTAACGACACCCCGCAGAATATTACTCTTTCCGATGAATTTTGAGGCAAATATGGTGGAAGGCCTTTCATATAGTTCTTGAGGCGAACCAACCTGAACAACTCGACCATGGTTCATAATTACGACTCGATCAGACATAGAGAGTGCTTCCTCCTGATCGTGTGTTACATAAACAAATGTTTTTCCAACTTTGCGGTGCAGATGTTTCAACTGAGTCTGGACATCGGAACGCAGTTTTTTATCGAGAGCACCTAGAGGTTCGTCAAGCAAAAGCACAAGAGGATCAAAAATCAAAGCCCTAGCCAAAGCAACGCGTTGCTGCTGTCCACCAGAAAGCTGGCGTGGCAAGCGATCACCAAAAGAGTGTAGTTGAACAAGTTCCAGCATTTCGTCTACCCGCCTGACGATTTCGTCACGAGCACCCTTACGCACTTCTAAAGGATAGGAGATATTTTGTCTCACAGTCATGTGCGGGAATAAAGCATAACCTTGAAAAACCATTCCAAAATTGCGTTTTTCAGGTCTTAGCGACATAATTGAGAAACCATCAAACTCTATATCGCCAGTTGTAGCTTCCAAAAATCCGGCTATTATCATAAGCAAGGTGGTTTTGCCAGAGCCAGATGGTCCCAAGATGGTCAGAAATTCTCCACGCTTAATGTGGAGGTTCACATCCTCAACAGCAGTGAACTCGCCGAAGTTCTTGCTCAAACTTTTAAGTCTTAGCCCATTGTTGTTTGTGATTCCGATTGCAGATGGATTTTTCATGTCAATCATGTTGTTGGTGATTAATCATAAAAAACAACTCAGACATTACGCAACCCTAGTTTTAAACGGGCCTCAGCAGGTGTGACTGCCCTTGCTCCCATGCGTTCGATAATTCCGATGACTTTTTCAACAAGCTGGGCATTGGTTGCAGGGACACCACGTTCAAGATAGATGTTGTCCTCAAGACCGACTCGAACATTTCCGCCCATAGCAACAGCCGCCGCTGCGATTGGCATCTGCATGCGTGAAATTCCGAATCCTCCCCAAGCAGCACCGTGGGGAAGTTCGTCCTTCATTACCTTCAGCATATCAACGCTTTGATCCGCACCCCATGGAATTCCAAGACAAATCTGAAACATCGGCGGATCGGCAATCAAACCTTCGGCAATCATTTGTTTGGCAAAACGAAGGTGTCCGAGTTCAAAGACTTCGAGTT
>ERZ1048872.2099-NODE-2099-length-14859-cov-10.497636_pt1 | contig 14859 bp, 12 predicted proteins | sample MGYA00383100_ERZ1048872 | MGnify/ENA primary metagenome ERZ1048872 (study PRJEB29581, sample SAMEA5548370) | metagenome | biome: marine; feature: coastal; material: water | depth 50 m | study: Short-term variability in the microbial, nano- and picoplankton... | reverse complement strand
TTTTTTGTTGTTATTTTTTGTTGTTATTTTTTGTTGTTATTTTTTGTTTACTTAACAACCATTTTTATAAAGACCTGTTAAACGTAAAAAGTATTCATTTTAATGTTGACTTAGTACATAGGTACGGAGTCTATTATATAAAAGTAATTTGTCTTTATTGGAAAAGGGTAGCTACACTTTTTGTTAAGTAGCGAGAGGTAGGAATATGGACAAAGCGATGACAATTGGCAAATTAGCCAGTGCAGTAGGGATAAGTGTTGAAACTATTAGATTCTATCAACGACAGGGATTAGTTATTCAACCAGAAAAACCATTAAACGGCTTTCGACAGTATTATTCAGATACCGTAGAACAGCTTAAATTTATCATAAATGCCAAAGAGTTAGGCTTTACACTTAATGAAATTCGTTCACTTGATGATTTATCTTCTGGATGTAAATCATTCCAAGAGTTGGCTAATAGTAAGTTAGAAAGCATCAAAAATGAAATCTCAAATTTACAAAGCATGAAAAATAAAATTGTAAGTATAGTCGGTAGCTGTAGTTCAGATTGTGATGCTGAACATTGCGCTATTGTATCCAAAATGCATAGTTAAGCTCTTTTCGCTGTATTATTGAGTTTTGTATTTTTAAGTAGCATAAGGACGTGTTTATTTAATCATGACTTTTATGATATTCGAATGGACTTTATATGATAATAATAAAGAAAGACAATTTAGCAATAGATCTTGAGGTATGTCAGCTTGTTTTAAATCATATTGGTGCATTTGTCTCAATTAAAGATAGAAATAAGAAGTACCTTTATGCTAACCAGAAATTAGAAACGCTTTTTAAGGATAGTTTTGATTCAATTGTTGGCTGTATAGATAATGAACTATTTGATTTTTCTAGCTGTTCTGATGTCGCTGAAAGTGATGATAGGGTATTATGTTTTGGTGACTGTATTGAAATAAAAGAAGTTATTATTACCAAATCAACGGGTGACATGAGAGTTTTCTTGTCATCAAAACAACCTCTTTACAATACTAAAAAGGAAATTGTTGGGGTGCTTTGTACTTCAATCGATATTACTGAGATTCACTTTTTACAAGAAAAGTTAGAAATAGAAGCGACAACAGATCCTTTAACTGGTTTGTTTAATCGTCGATTTTTCTTTAAATTAGCCGATAAGTTTTTATCTAAAGCTATTCGTCATAATGAGCCCTTATCTTTGATTATGTTAGATATTGATTTATTTAAGGAGATAAATGATGAGTATGGGCACCCAGTAGGCGATCAAGTTATTCAGTTTATTGCATACAAAGCTAAAAGCTTACTTCGTAAAGAAGACATCATAGCTAGAATTGGCGGCGAAGAATATGTGGTATTACTACCAAATACAAATGGTAAAGTAGCAAGATTGATTGCTGAAAAAATTAGAATTTCAATTGACTCAGAGTGTATTACGGGAGACTGGTCTGGCAATATTTACCCAAAAATAAGCTTAGGTATTTCTACTTACACAGAAGGTGATTCTGAGTTTCATGAGATTTATGCGCGATCCGATAAAGCACTTTATCAAGCAAAATTTACCGGACGAAATAAAAGCTGTATGCTCGAAAAGTATTAACGAATAACGCTTAAAGCCAAAAAGCATTAGACATCAAGATATAACGCTAAATAAGATTAAACAGACCAAATAATGTTGTCGCTAATAGCCCGTTGCCATTTACTGAGTGATTCATTTTTATCAGCAACAACAATAATATTGGCATTTTTAAAACCAATAGATTCACCTTGCAGTTTGCTATCACTAAAGTTTTCACTAAAAGAGAGTTGTTCATTCTTAGGTACAACAAATACGGTAACCGTATCGGTGATACCTTTAAAAACTAGGTGCAAACTTTTCATACCATCAAAACGACAGTAATGAGCAGAAATAAGTTGACCTAACGACTGATTAAAATTGCCATTAAAGGTGGTCATTTTTTGATTTAATGATGCTAAGCTCACTTGTGCTTTATCATGATTAGAAAAGTCTTCTTGTTCATGATAAACGTGCGCTAGAGCATAGTCGCCTAAATTTGTATAGCTACTGGAAAACTGTAAATAACTAACGACCAAGCCTGCAATAATAACAATAGAGGCTGCAAGTGCTAAATGCACGCGAGATTTACGCTTTTTCTGTTGGTGGCTGGCTAAGGTTTGGCGCAAAATTAGTTTTTCACATAAGCCGTCAGGTACAGGCACTTTCATGGCTTGCTTTAATCTTGCATCAAGTTGCTGAAGCTCTTGAGCAAATTCTTTTTTGGCAGGGTCGGCTTGTTGCGCCGCAACCACATATTTCTCTTGGCAGGTAGGATCTGCGTATATACTACGTCTATATTGCAAATCATCCATTGTATTGACCTCGAGTAACTGGTTCTTCGTTTAACGCTTCTTTTAACTGATTGCGCGCTCTAAATAAGCGGGTCATTACAGTATTTTTATTTAGCTTAAGCATACTAGCAATATCTTCGCCACTGTAACCACCTAATATTTGTAGCACTAAAGGCTCTGAGTATTCAGGTGGTAATTGTGCTATTTTTTCTCTTAACCAATGGTTTTCAAGTTCTTGCTCTGTACTGGTTGATTTACCATCTATCACATTGGCTTCTTCATATTCACTCATATCAAAACGTTTTCGCTCAAATCGTCGAGCATTTTCGCGCCTTAATATAGTGATCAGCCATGACTTAGCCGCTTTTTCATCTTTTAATGAATCGAGGGCACGCCATGCACGTAAAAATGTTTCCTGCACTAAATCTTCAGACACCTGCTTATCGTGAGTTAACCAATAAGCATACCGATATAAATCAGCATGCAGAGCCTTTACAAGAGCTTCGTATCTAACTTGTTTTGTCGCCATATTGTTAGAGACCTGTGACGGCATTATTTTATTCCCGAATATTTTGTTTTATTAAATTAAGATGGATTTAATTTAATTTCGCTATTTTTTACTATCTCAAACTTATCAGCATTTATGTCTTGAATAGCTGATAAAAGCCCTTTACCTTGCCAGACATCAGTATTCGCATCTTTGGAGTATAAGTGTTGTTGAACATTATCGATAGCCTGTGTAAATGCTGAATTATTCACTAATAAGAGTGCCTCTGACAATGTGCTGATGGGTAATTGTGGGGTCAAACTATTTATCCAAGGCACAATTAAGTTTAATGCTTGCTCAGCACTGTTTTGCTTACATGCGGCCATAAGAGCACGATAATGGTTATTTACCGGCAGCTTTTTATCGATATTAGTGTTTATCTTAGTATTACGTTTTAGATAAATAACATGAGTAAGCCACGCTAACAGCGTAAGTATCCATAGGGCTAAGAATAACCATTGTAGTTTTGAGCTCTCTTTGATGATTATAGGCAGAGGGTTAGCTGCTATAGGAGCAGTTTGCGGTGCAGAGGCAATAATATTTTCATCTTCATTGATTTTATTGACTATTGGAAATTGTTTATTGGTATCCCCATTAGGTAAAACTGTAATGGTTTGCTCAGGAAGTACTGCTTGTTGATATTTATTGGTGACAGTATTCCACCAAGCAATGGTTATTTTTGGTAATAGGTATTGGCCTGCTTGGCTCGCTACTAAGGCAAAATTCTGTTTTTTCTGACTCACTAAACGCTCTTTAGATAAGCTTGAGTGAAGCTCAGCTTGATCTGGATAAACCTTTAATCCAGCAGGTGCTGTCATGGTGATTTTAGGTAATTGGGATTTTGTCAGGCCTGCTGCGGTTAAAGTAATAGTGCGAGTGATGGGCTCACCAACTTTAAATTCTTTATCATTAGGCTGCCACTCTTGATGTAGCGTGAGAAGCTCACTGGGCAGCCAACTAGCGTTGCTTGAGTAGCTTTCTGGAATGGGACGAACATTCAAGGATAATTTTTCCCCAAGAATATTCACTGGCTTAGTTTCACCAAAACTTAAAAAGCCAGAGCGGCGTCTTGATTGCACCATCACTTCACCAGAAAACATGGGAGAAGTTAAGGTTAACTCACCACTTTGCTCGGGTGTAATTGCATAGGTACGTTCGATGATACGGTAGCGTTTGCCGTTAATGATGCCGTCACTTTCTTGATCTTTACCTATTTGGACAATAGTAGCACCAGGTAAGGTTGGCTCAGTCAAGCTGCCGCGTTGTAGTTGTACGCCGATATGCAATTTGACGGTAAGGGTGACTAACTGTTGTACATAAACATCGTTTACTGACAGTTCAGCGCTAATAAAAATATCTTGTTGTTTTGTGGATTCTGCGCTGCCTTGTTCAACAACATTAACCGCTATAGCTTTCGAGTAATTATTTTCTATTTGTAAAGCAGGTATGATCAATTTACCTGTTTTTCTGGGGATAAGTACTATTTGCCAACGCGTGGTTCTCGTGGTTTTAAAGTTAACCATACTGGTTTGTGAGCTCACTTCGGTGCGGGCAACAATAAAGTCATTTGTTAACGGGGTTGTATCAAGGGCACTTCGTTCAACACTATCATCAGCTGTCACTGTCAGTACAATAGATTCATTGCTCATCACAGGGTTAGCGTCAATGCTTGACGTAAGCTTGGTTAAGGCAAAAGCTGTGTTGCTGATAGCTAAAGTAAGGGTTAAAGCTATTATTGTTAATAGTTTGAAGATAATTTTTACCACTTTTTCTTTGCTCCTTGACTAGCGCCACTTTGTTTACGTTTTTGATACTCTAATTGCATTTTATTGCGAAGTAACAAATAAGGATCATCGGTTACTTTGTTCAATAGCTGTTGATGCTTTTGCTCTTTTTCTTTTGTTTGTTGCTCAGCGGCTATTTGTGCTGCTGTTTTTTCTTTACCTTGCTCTGTTGATTCTTCACCTGATTGAGTTGCTTCTTGCTGTTGTTGCGATTTTTGCTGCTCTTTTTGTTCTTGATTTGAATCATGGGACTTATTTTGTTGCGGCTCTTTTTCTTGGGGCTCAGTATTAGCGTCATTTTGTTGCTGGCCATTATCAGACTGCTGTTGTTCTTGCTTGTTTTTTTGGTTTTGCGATTGTTGATCTTGAGAGTCTTGTTGCTGTTCCTGTTGTTTATCGTTGTTATTTTTCTGTTGTTGCTCTTGAGGATCTTTCGATTGATCACCTTGTTGTTCTTGCTCTTGCTTTTGTTCTTTTTGTTGCTGTTTGATTTTTTCTATATTGTCTTTAGCATCTTGTAAGTCAGGATTTTTAGTTAAGGCTTGCTCATAATGTTCAATTGCTTGTTCAAATTGCTGCAGTTGTGCTAACGCATTGCCTTGGTTATACAAGGAGTTGGCGCTATTGGCTTGCTCACCTTGCTTGAAAGCATCCAAAGCTTGTTGATAATTACCCACCTTATAGTGGGCGATACCTTGCCACTGGTTGTTTTCAAACTGTTGTGCGGCACCTTGAAAGTCTTGCTGGTTATAGCGCTTTTGGGCTTGTTGATCATTGGTTTGCCACAGGCTTTTCCATGCTTGGGTTAGTTCAGAGCTGTTAGCTATGTTTGTATGTGCATTTGCTTCATCCTTTACTTTTTCACTATCAACTTCGGCGGCAAAACTGCTGGCAGTAATAATAGAAAATGACAGTAAAGCGAGTAGTGGTAAGCAAGAGAGTGGCAGGATTAAAATAGCACTACCACGTCGAAAATAACTTAACAGTAAAGGCAGTACCATCAACAATAACCAAGGTCCTTGTTCTTGCCATTGATCGCCGCTTTGTTGGCTTTGCTGTTCATTCTTACTATCATGCTCTAACATATTGTTATTGATGATTAATTTTTCAATGTCATTTTCATTGTGGCTAATGGTTTGGTAATGGCCATTACCTCGCTTCGCTAAAGCATTTAGTTTCTGTATGGGTAACTTGGGCACCACAATCGCGCCATGTGAATCTTTGAGTAACTCCCCTGATGGTAGGGTTATGGGGGCGCCGTCTTGACTACCAATACCTAAAATATTGAGTCGATGACCGAATTTTGCTGACCAGTCATAAATATCACTGATATCTTCATTATCAACATCATCAGTAAACCAGTAAATATCCCCCTCAATATGACCGGCATTAATGAGCATGTCATGGGCCAGTGATAAAGCCGCGAAAGGATTAGCACCAAACTCTGGCATGATATCAGGGCTCAGGGAGGGTAATAACAACTCTATATTTTTTATATCTTGTGTCAGTGGGCTGATCACAAAGGCATCGCCAGCATAGGCTATTAAACCAATATCACCCTCATTAATTTTATTAAGTAAATCTACCGCTTTATAGCGTGCTCGAGTTAAACGATTTGGTTTGATGTCTGTCGCATACATGGAATAAGACATATCCATAATTAATACTGAGCCACGCTCCGTTTGATAAACAGGTTGAGGAAGCTTTTGCCAAGCAGGGCCTGCAAGCGCGGTAATAGTAAGTAAGCCAATAATAAAGGGCTTAATTAACTTTCCTTGAGTTGAAAAAAAGTGATTATTTTTTTTGTTGATGTTAGCGCCAGCGCCCTCTACTAGCACTTGGCTTAAGTGGCTGGGTAAAAAATTATTCCAAGGGGAATGATTAAAACGGTGCATCCTTAGCAGCCACAATGCAAAAAATAGCATAATGAGTGCTAAGAACCACCAAGGCCTAATAAAATGAAAGTTGCTTAAAAATAAAGTAAAGGATGTCATTTAATGTAGATAAACCTAGGTTGTTTTACGACTAAAGCTGAAAAAATTAATCACCAGTAAATAGCAAAAACTTAGTAATATAGCCAATGCTAATGGCCAGTAAAATAGTGCGGTTAACGGTCGCATTTGTTGTTGATCTTGCTCTATGGGTTCAAGAGCATCGAGTAATTGATAAATTTGACTCATACCTTGACTATCTTTGGCGCGAAAATATTGACCACCTGTCTTTTCGGCAAGTTGCGTTAAAGTTTGCTCGTCTAACTCACTGGAAGGGTTAATACGACGAGTGCCAAACAAGGATTGTTGCAACATGACGTCAGCACCAATGCCGATAGAGTAGATGGTTATGTCTTTAGCAATGGCGAGTTCAAGAGCTTGTTCGGGCGATATTTTACCGGCAGTATTTTGCCCATCGGTGAGTAGTAGCAACACTTTATTTGATTTTTGCTTTGCATCAAAGCGTTTGACGGCTAAGGCAATAGCATCACCTATGGCGGTTTTTCTACCCACTAAACCTAAAACGCTTTCATCAAGCATTTGTTTGACGGTTTTTCTGTCAAAGGTCATGGGCGTTTGCATATAGGCATCATCAGCAAACAGTATTAAACCCAGCCGGTCTCCTACACGACGCTCAATAAAATTACCTAACACCTCTTTTAACATATCAAGACGGTTTACTGTGCTACCACGCAAGCTCATATCTTCTATTTGCATACTGCCAGAGAGATCGACAGCAATCATCATTTCACGGCCTTGTGTGGGAATATCTACCGCATCACCTAGCCATTGTGGTTGACTTAACGCTAAAACGGCTAATAACCAACATAACGAAAGGGTGATCAAAGGTGCTTTTTTGTTGTCTTGAGTTTGAGTATTTACCTTAGCGCAGGAAAATAGCTCAGGCACAATAAGGGCGGCGCTAGCTCTACTTTGCTGTTTTTTAGGTAGCCAATAAACCAATAATGGTAAGGGGATAAGTGTTAGTAACCAAGGCCAAGCAAAACTTATCATACGCTCGCCCCTAATTGATCGTTAGCGGTAGTGGTTGCAACGGCTTTTACTTTCGGTGGTAATGCGTAAGTAAGCCATAAAGTAGCGGCTTGCTGAAGGTTTTGGCTGTTATCAGTTCTCGGCTCTATTGGCTTTGCTTGGTATTGCTCAGTAAAAGCTTGCTGGGATAGTTGGGTAAATTTTTGTTGGTGTTTTATTGGCAATTGTTGTATTAAAAATTGTTGAAATTGCTCACCGTACAACTTGGCGAGTTGCCCGCGAGAGAAATATTGCATTGCCGCCCATTTTAGTAAAGTAATGACATCAGCATCATCCATGTTAGGAGAGTTTTTTAATTGCTGTAAAGCTTGCTGCTGATGATGTTTTAATTTTGCCCTTTGACGCATCTTAATCATTAAAGAAGCAATGGCTATTAGGACAATAATCGCCAATAACCACCAGCCGTAGGCAACAGGGTAGTTAGTGATTTGTTCTGGTAGGTGAATATCTTTCAAGTCTAAAGCATTAGCCATAGGCGCATTAGTTTGTATTGGTGTTGTCGCAGGAGACGGATTTATTTGCTGCAAAACTGCTCTCCATTTTTTAATTGTTGCTCTAATGTTTGTCCAGAGCTTAAATTAATCACGCGAGCACCTGCCTTAATTAGTGCTTGTTCACATTGCTCGTTGGCGATACTGGCTTGCTGTTGGTAAGTAACAGCGGTCGCTTTATCACCTAAGGTAAATTGTTGACGGTTTTCACCATCAGTTAAGGTGACATTAAGCTTGATCTTGCTGTCGGGTAACGCTTGTTCTAATGAATCTTTAATTAAGCACACCACTAGCTCACAATGCTGACTTATTTGGGTTAAATGACGCAGCGCATCTTGCTGTTGTGAGCTGTTGACATGTTTAATTTGTTGAGCATCGGTAATTAAATACACTAATGAGCCAGGTTTAGCTATTTGTCGTATACGAGCACAATTATCACTGAAATAGTTGTTGTTACTATCATCAGAAGCAATATTTTCTTGTTTTTCCAGATATTGTTGCTTGTGTTGATTTTGGTGCAGCGTTGTTAAAGCGTGTAAATAGTGCAATACCCCTTCTTTACGACTTCTAGGTTTCAACTCTAAATGATCATGTTGATTAAAAACAATGCCGCCCAAACGATCGCCTCTATTTTTGGCATGCCAAGCCACTAATGAGGCTAAGTGAGCTGCTTGAATAGATTTAAATAACAATTGACTACCAAAATGCATGCTGGCACTTAAGTCTGTGGCAATAAGTACCGGACGCTCTAATTCCTCTCGAAATAACTTGGTGTGGGTTTTACCGGTTCTGGCGGTAACACGCCAGTCTATGGCTCGAATATCATCGCCAGTTTGATAATGGCGAACTTCATCAAACTCCATGCCTCTGCCTTTTGTGCGAGAGAGATAGTTTCCTGACATTTGCCCATGAACATTTTGCCGCGCTGATAAATCAATCAGTGCGGTTTTATTTTGATAATTAAGTAGTTCAGCCATAGCAAGTTCAACACCATTACTATGAATACTAGCAAGCTGAGATTGACAGTGGTTGATATTAGCCACGGAAGATTTTTTTGTTGTTTTTTGTTTAAACCACATAGTTAATCGCAAATGTTATGCGTTAAGCAACAGCAACTAAGCTTAACAAGTGATCAAGTAATTGATTGGCGGTAATTCCTTCGGCTTCTGCTTGATAACTTAATAAAATTCTATGTCTTAATACGTTGTGAAATACTGCTTGGATATCTTCTGGACTAACAAAGTCACGATTATGCAACCAAGCGCGAGCGCGAGCACATCTGTCTAAGGCAATGGTTGCACGAGGACTGGCGCCAAATGCTAACCATGATTTTAATTTATCATCATATTTTTCCGGTTGACGAGTGGCCATGATCAAGTCAACCATATATTTTTCAAGGGCTGGCGCCATATGAATATTGAGCACTTCTTTACGGGCACTAAATATTTCTGCTTGGCTTAATACTCTTAATGGTAGTTTTTCATCATTAGAGCTAGTAAGCGCTTCACCGCGGTTTAGTTTTAAAATTTCTAATTCACTTGCCGCATCAGGGTAGTCAATTTCCAAATGCATTAAAAATCGATCTAATTGCGCTTCAGGTAAAGGGTAGGTCCCTTCTTGTTCAATAGGATTTTGTGTTGCCATGACTAAAAATAACTCAGGTAGTTGATAGGTTTTTCTACCAACCGTAACTTGTCCTTCAGCCATGGCTTCTAATAAAGCGGATTGAACTTTGGCAGGAGCACGGTTAATTTCATCGGCTAAGACTAAATTTTGAAATAAAGGACCTGCTTGGAAAACAAAACTACCGTCTTCTGGGCGATAAATATCTGTACCAGTTAAATCTGCGGGTAATAAGTCAGGGGTGAATTGAATACGATGGAAATCGGCTTCAAGACCATCCGCTAAAGCATTTACAGCACGCGTTTTAGCTAGCCCAGGAGGCCCTTCAACAATCAAATGACCATTAGCTAATAGGGCAATAAGTAAGTTTTCAACAAAAGCAGGCTGACCAATAATTTGTTGAGCTAGGTGTTGTTTTAGTGTGGAGAAATGTTCAATGGCCATAGTTATCTTGTCTTTCTATTTATTATTAGCATAAGTTGCATGAGTATATATAAGGCTTATGCATAAGAAAACAAGCATTATTTAACTTAGTTGTAACAATTTTTTTCTTTTAGCCTCAGCTAATAAACTATGCTTTTACGGATCAAATTAAATTAGCAAAGATTCAGGGATTGATATTTTCGTACAGTTAGTTAAAATCAATGACAATATTTAAGAGGTCAGACCTCTTGTTGTTTGTCTGTTTTCACAATGCAGAGTAAATAGGCAGATGCTATTCACTGGAGAAAAAGTACATGACAATAAAAATGACTACACGAACAGGTGAGCGTATTGCCGTAGTAGCGGGGCTAAGAACTCCCTTTGCTAAACAAGCGACAGCGTTTCATGGTGTACCTGCTGTTGATTTGGGCAAGTTAGTCGTTAACGAAATGCTACAAAAGCATGACGTTGATCCGGCTATTATTGATCAGTGTGTATTTGGTCAAGTGGTGCAAATGCCAGAAGCACCAAATATTGCACGTGAAATTGTACTCGGCACAGGTATGAGTGTACATACTGATGCTTATAGTGTCTCTCGCGCGTGTGCAACAAGCTTTCAATCAACCGTCAATGTTGCAGAATCAATTATGGGTGGTTTTGTTGATGTAGGTGTCGCTGGTGGTGCCGATTCTTCCTCTGTTGCCCCAATTGGTGTATCAAAGAAGTTTGCCCGTACTTTGTTGGATTTAAGTAAAACAAAAACGCTCGGGCAAAAAATTGCCTTGATCCGTAAGCTAGGCTTAAAAGATATTCTACCTGTAGCGCCAGCGGTCGCTGAATACTCAACGGGTATTTCTATGGGACAAACGGCTGAGCAAATGGCTAAAACCTATAATATATCCCGTGAAGATCAAGACGCATTGGCACATCGTTCTCATACCTTAGCGACTAAGAGCTGGGCTGAAGGAAAGCTTGATGGTGAGGTAATGAGTGCTCATAGTGAACCTTATGAAGGGTTTATTGATAAAGATAATTGTATTCGAGAAAACTCTGTTTTAGAGGGATATGCCAAATTACGTCCTTGCTTTGATAGAAAACACGGCACAGTGACTGCTGCTTCAAGTACCGCCTTAACAGATGGGGGAGCTGCTATTTTATTAATGCGTGAAGGTAGAGCGAAAGAGCTCGGCTATAAGCCTTTGGGGTATATTCGCAGTTATGGTTTTGCCGCAATAGATGTTTGGCAAGATTTGTTGATGGGGCCAAGTTATGCAACTCCCATCGCATTAAAGCGAGCTGGATTGGAATTAGCAGACTTAGATTTAATTGAAATGCATGAGGCATTTGCCGCTCAAGCATTAGCAAATATGAAAATGTTTGGCAGCGATAAATTTGCTAAAGAGCATTTAGGTCGAGACAAAGCCATTGGTGAAATCGATATGACTAAATTTAATGTTATGGGCGGGTCACTTGCTTATGGACACCCATTTGCAGCAACCGGTGCTCGTTTAATAACGCAAACCTTGAATGAGTTAAATCGTCGTGGTGGTGGTGTAGGTTTAACTACAGCTTGTGCGGCAGGTGGTTTAGGTGCAGCTATGGTAGTGGAGACAGATTAATGACTGATAAAAATGAAAAAGGAAATACAGTGAGTGCTTTTACCTTAGTTCGACAAGAAAATGGCATTGCCCATTTAGTGATGGATGTTGTTGATGACACCATGAATACACTTAAAGCTGAATTTGCTCAACAAGTGGCTGATGTATTGGCTGAAATTAAATCAGATAGTGCAATTATCGGTATTGTTTTATGTAGTGGCAAAAAAGATTCTTTTGTTGCTGGTGCTGATATCAATATGATCAACGATTGTAAAACTAAAGACGCTGTAATTGCACTAACTCGCCATGGACAAATGATTTTTTCGCAACTTGAACAGTTAAATATTCCTGTTGTTGCTGCGATTAACGGTGCCTGTTTAGGTGGTGGTTTAGAGCTAGCTATGGCGTGTCATGCACGTGTTTGTAGTGATAACCCTAAAACTGCCTTAGGTTTGCCAGAAGTGCAGTTAGGTTTACTACCTGGCGGTGGTGGTACGCAAAGGTTGCCTAAACTGGTTGGTGTACAAAAAGCATTAGACATGATGTTAACGGGTAAGCAACTCAGAGCTAAGCAGGCACTAAAAGCAGGTCTCGTTAATGATGTGGTACCCAATAGTATTTTAATTGCTACCGCCGAAAAAATGGCACTTGCTGGTAATTTTAAACAAGCTGTGAATTTTAAATCATCACTGGTAAATAAAATTCTAGAGGGGACCTCTATTGGTCGGGGCATTGTTTATAAACAAGCCAAGAAGTCAGTACTGTCTAAAACTAAAGGTAACTACCCAGCTCCAGTTAAAATTATTGATTGTGTAAAAACTGGCATGGAGCAATCTCCGGCTAAAGGTTTTCAAATTGAAGCTGAGCATTTTGCTGAATTAGTCATGAGCGCTGAATCTGCACAGTTACGAAATCTATTTTTTGCCACCACAGAAATGAAAAAAGAGCAGGGCGTTGCAGATGTGATGCCGGAACAAATATCTAAAGCGGGTGTGCTTGGTGGCGGTTTAATGGGCGGCGGCATCGCCTTTGTAACAGCTACCAAGGCAGGTATTCCTGCTCGTATAAAAGATATTAGCCATCAAGGTATTAGTCATGCGTTGAAATATAGTTTTGATTTACTCAATAAAAAAGTGAAGCGCCGCTTTATGCTCAAAAGCGAAATGCAAAAGCAAATGGCGATGATCACAGGTTGTGTGGACTATTCTGGTTTTAAAGATATTGATATCGTTGTAGAAGCGGTATTTGAAAACTTAGAATTAAAACAAAATATGGTGGTAGAAATTGAGCAGCAGGCCAAAGAATCAACAATATTTGCGAGTAATACTTCAAGCCTACCTATTAGTAATATAGCTGCAAAAGCCGTGCGCCCAGAAAATGTCATTGGCTTACATTATTTTTCACCAGTAGATAAAATGCCATTAGTGGAAATAATTCCTCATGAGGGCACTTCAGATCAAACCATTTCAACGACTGTTGCCTTTGCCAAAAAACAAGGTAAAACACCTATTGTTGTTAAGGACAAAGCGGGCTTTTATGTTAATCGAATTTTAGCACCCTATATGAATGAGGCCGCTATTTTGTTACTTGCAGGTGAGCCCATTGATAAGCTTGATAAAGCTTTAGTTAATTTTGGTTTTCCTGTTGGACCAATGCAGCTACTTGATGAAGTAGGTATTGATGTTGGTGCGAAAATTGGTCCTATTTTAGAAGCCGATTTAGGTGAGCGTTTTGCTGCACCTTCAGCTTTCTCTAAACTTATAGATGATGGTCGTTTAGGTAAAAAAGCTGCAAAAGGTTTCTATCTTTATGGTAAGAATGCTAAGAAAGGCTTTTGGCAAAAAGGAAAGCAAGTAGATGAAACTATCTATAGTTTATTGAACTTAAAACCTGCTGGAAGTTTATCAGCGGATGAAATCGCTAAACGTTGTACTTATATGATGCTTAATGAAGCCGCTCGCTGTGTTGATGAAGGTATTGTACGTAATGCCCGTGATGGAGATATAGGTGCCATTTTTGGCATTGGTTTCCCACCCTTCTTAGGGGGGCCATTGCGCTATATTGACAAAATTGGCGCACGGTCTTTAGTTGCACAATTATCACAATGGGCAGAGCAACATGGTGAACGCTATAAGCCATGTGAAGCTTTAGTGTCGATGGCTGAAAGTGGTGCTAGTTACTATTAATCAATCAGCAACATATTTCTGTGCTGCCACGTTGTGGTTACATATAAAAAACGTCAACTTGTAGGAGTTGGCGTTTTTTTTTGCCTAAAATTAATGTCAATCGCATAAAGAAGTGTCCACCTTATTATTCAGGTTGATGGTATAAATAATAGATTTATTGTTGGCAGTGTTACTTGTTTGGCTGCAAAAATGATCCGTTTGTTGGCAAAAATGATCCACCTTTAGGGTAAAATTTTGCCCTTAAAAAATGCTAAAATATTGATAACAGTAGTTGAATAATTACTCTATTTTTATTATATTAGCGGCGAGTTTTCGCTGTGTAATTTGTTATTTGAAGGTCTTTTTTGTGAGGGTGTTGCTTTGTTACTCTTGATGTTTCTCGTGGTTTGCTTAAGTGTGCTAAGCGGTGTCTTTTTTAATGTTCAGGCATTAATGGTGGGCTTTGGACGAAAGCGTTGGACGGCAGCAGGGCTTGTCTTTGGTCCTCTGGTGTGGCCAATGTTTGTGATGAAAAAACGAATGCAGTTAAACTATCTGTTTGGTTTAAACCAGTTGATATTTAGAGCTTAAGTTGCTTATTGAAGCAAGAGCGCCTAGCGAGTAAAGTGGCTTAATTTGGGCTGTTTTTTTATGGGTATGGGGGGAGAGTTTGTTAGAGTGTAACAGTAATAAAGTCGCTAACATCCGTGTTAGTACGTCTTAAATTGACTTAAATTCTATGACCACCAAGTGTTGGCAGACGTTTCTTTAAATTCAATACGAGCAGCAATAGGATTTGCTTTCGTCTTTTTTGCGATATTAGCTGT